>PDWI01009592.1_pt1 | contig 15434 bp, 14 predicted proteins | sample 1430891 | NCBI WGS metagenome assembly PDWI01 (sample SAMN01162508, study PRJNA174530) | Oral metagenome, whole genome shotgun sequencing project. | biome: Marine environment; feature: Marine mammal; material: Swab sample of the gingival sulcus; isolation source: swab sample of gingival sulcus... | reverse complement strand
GGTATTTCCAAGCTTTGTATGTGTTGATTTGCTTTATGGTATAAGTAAATGGTTTCGCCACTATTTTTGATACTAAAATTGGTATGTAGAGGTGTGGGAACTATAGGCAATTCACTATTTAAGGAATCGGTTTGGTATATGCTGTCGGCTATGGCTATAGAAAGCCAAGGTTTGATAAGTAAGGTGGAATCTTCCCAATGGTTATGTAATTGGATAGCCACTGTGTTTTTACCTTGTCTTAACAAGGTTTTCCAAAGATGAGGATTGATAGGAAAGGTAGCAGCTTGTGCCAAGCTATCATCTATATGAGAATGATGAGTAAGAAACGAAGATTGGTTCCAGTAAGGTTTTTTACCATTGTGTATTATATTTTCTCTAATTACCTCGTAACCATTTAGGTATGCCACAAATCCATCATCGTAAAAACAATGCAATACCATATCCATCACTTGTGTAGTATCTGTAAGGTAAAAATCATGACGCATAAAAACACTGTATCTATCTTGAGGAATTTCTGTGTTAATATTTTCATACTCATGACCAAAGGCACCTTGTCCGGACAACCAATTGCTTGCATCAAAATCGGGTTGATTCCATTGTAAATATTCTGACAGACTTTGTTCAAAAGGGGTGTTGTATATCCAAGTGCTGTCGCCATGGGCTACTGTTTCCCAATGGTGAGGCAAGGTGTTTCTATCTTTACCGGAGGCATAAACTACCAAATGACTTCTAGGGTGTATTTTTATCGCTGGAAATGCCCATTTATCCAAATTATTGGCATCATCAGATAAATAATAGCCTTCTAAAGAGAGGGTATCGGTATATGAATGATTAAAGAGTTCTATCCAGTCGTTATAATCGCCGTCTTCGTCGACAAGGATATTGGCATTGCTATTGCATACTTCTGTTATTTGTATGGTTTGGGCATAGTTCCACCCTGTAATGAATAGAAAAATGCCAAAAAGTATATGTTTTTTCATCTGTTTATTTTTTAGGTATTGGGTGTTAGTTCTCGATACGGTTTTTCATTCTTCAAAACCTACTCGATCTGACACATAAACGCATACTGTCACATCGAGTGAATCTGCTCATTCTTCGCAGATTTGTATCGAGATGCTGTCTTTCAAGCTTATAATCATCCCGTTGTGTGTCTTTAATAGTCATGGGTGGTTTCATAGGAATAAATTTTAAGATAAAAGTGGGAAGTTTTAAAATGATTTTTTTTCCAACTTCCATTTCTCCATTAATTGCTAATCACTTGTAATATTTTGCGGTGTATCTCTGTATTATCCATTATGCCGGTAAACAAATGGGCGCCTGTGCCGGCTGCAAAAAGAGGAACCATATCGCCCGAATGTTCATCTATAGCATAATGGGGAATGTATGTCATGGCGTCTGATTCGTTTTGCAAAAGGCTTAAACCGCCGCATTCGTGGTCTGCCGTTACCAATACCAATACGTTTTTGTGGGTATTGGCATATTGCAAAGCATAGCCACATAATTGGTCAAATTCTAAAGTTTCGCTTACTTGTTGGTCTATATTGGTATTATGTCCACCGTGGTCTATCAAACCACCCTCTATAAAAAGGAAAAAAGGTGGTTCTAAAAGTGCTAAAGCCTTTTGTGTAGCTATTTCCATATCTTTGGGTCTGCCGTCTAAGAGCATAGGCGGATATAAAGGATAAGGGAAACAAGCCAGAGGTAATGTAGTAGCTTCTGTTATATTATTAGCATTATCATATATTTGGAACCCCTGTTGAGACAAACTGTCCAGTAGTTGTTTACCATCTGTACGGTCTGTAAAAAATTGTTTACCACCCCCATAGGATATATCGGGTGGATTATGGTAAAAATCAAGCGCAATGGCTTCGTAGTTTTTGCGATTTGGTCGGTGGGTATATAGGGCTGCAGGTGAAGCGTCTGTAATCATAGAACTGCTAATAATACCGGTTTGATAGCCTTTGGTTTTCAGATATTCGTACAAAGTTTGCATGGGCTGTTGCTGGCTGTCTATACCCAAAAAGCCGTAATTGGTTTTTTGTCCGCACATCATAGCGGTAGCAGAAGCCGCAGACCCTGTTACAAAACGATTGGCAGCTTGGGTACGCACCAATGCTGTATAGGGGAAGTTTTCCATTTGCAGATAATGATGACTATGCCATGCTGCCGTTAATTGTGCCACACCCATACCATCACCCATTAAAAAAATGATACTCAAATTTTTAGATTTGTCAATAGGATGTATCTGTACTTTGTTATCAGTCTCGTCTTTTTGGCAAGAAAACAAAATAATGGTTAACAAAAAGAATAGGGGGAAAAGTTTAACCCACAAATGTTTATAATATGAGAATACTGACATATAAATAGTTGTTTTTCTTTGGCTCAAAGATATAAATAATTTGAGTTTATCAAATGACTCCTAAAGATAAATTTTCTACTTTTGCATGCTCTATGGACAAAAGATATTCTATAAAAGCCCCTAAAATCCTTTTGGAACAGTGGATAGAAAAGGGCGAGCACGAACAACAGGATTTTAAGTTTGAGATATCCGATGCTAAGAAAATAGCCCGTAGTTTGGCTGCTTTTTCCAATACCAGTGGAGGCCGTTTGTTAGTAGGGGTAAAAGACAATGGGGTAGTGGCAGGGGTGCGTTCGGAGGAAGAATTGTTTATGTTGCAATCGGCTGCCGAGATGTATTGTCAGCCTCCGGTACAATTGCAATACGAAGAATGGCAAGTGCAGGGGAAAAAGGTATTGGAGGTAAAAGTACCCTATCAAGATGAATATCTTATAAAAGCCCCTGATAAGGAAGGGCATTATAAAGTATATATACGTGTAAAAGACCAAAACCTATTGGCCAATGGAGTGTATGTAAGATATTGGAAGGCTCGCAAACAAGGACGTCATATTCAAATTCAATATACGGCTTTGGAAAAAGCATTTCTACAGATTTTAAACGATAAAGGAGCACTTACCAAGTCTCAAATAATGAAGAGATTACACATAAGTTCTAAGCAAACCGATAACATGTTGATAGATTTTATGCTATTGGATTTGGTGCAACTAAAAATGACAGAAGAAGGATATTATTATAGTTTGTGTGAACAAAATCAAGGGTAGCAAATATACCGCCAAGGCTTATTTTTCCAATATTCTCCGGCATAGTCGATGCCAATTCTCACATCCGTTTTAAATGAAGTTTGCAAAGGGGCATCTTCAAGCCAAAGATAAGGACAGTCCGATACATGTTGTTTATTGAAATCCTTTTGTATATCAAGGGCTTTGGATACTCTTCCCGGACCAATAATAGTATCTATACCACGGATTAAAATAGCCTGAGGCTCATCACATTGTCCTGTTACAATATTTAACATCAGATGTATGCCATAAATAAGATATACATAAATATAACCGCCTTCCCAATACATCACTTCTGTACGAGCTGTACGTCCCTTGCTGGCATGACAAGCCAAATCTTCCTCGCCTCTATACACTTCTATCTCTGTAATAGCAAAACGCTGTATGGTATTATCGGCATAGCGCCTACAAATATATTTGCCTAAAAGTTCGGGTGCCACTTCAAGCGCATCACGCCTAAAAAAAGAGGGGGGAAGTTTGGAACTATCTTGTTGCATCATTGAATAGTTGTGTTTATTCTTTATTCGTTTGTAAATCCGTGCTGCGTAGCATCGGTATCATCCGTGGTCTTTTTACACAACATATACGTATTGGAACGCTGATAACGCGGATTAAAATCGCGGATAATCGCAGATAGATAAAATCCGCGTTGCGCAGCATCAGTGTCATCCGCGTTCTATTTATGATATAATGGTGGTTGGAACGCTGATAACACAGATTAAAACCGAAGATAATCATCTAAACCCTCTGATATCTTTTACCGAATTAGCAAACCATTCAACATCCGAAAGTGTTTGAATAGCTTCCATAAGATTAGCCATATCTGAGTTGGTGCTAAATATACACTTCCCTGTGCACGATAAAAGCCAAATTCCTGTAGCATATTAGAGATTTCATAATAAGCATTGTTGTAAGGCTTACCATAGTATTCTTCTAAATCAGAAATAATCATATCAAATGCTATTGCATACATACTTATTCCTGTTTATAGAGTCTCAAAAAACATTTCTTCTCCAAAGAAAATTCTACCCAAATTATCTTTGATGGCTATTTCTGTGCCAACAAATGGGTTTTCTCTTATCTTAATCACTTCCCCTTCTACCCAATCTTTTAAACGTGTTAAATCTGGTGACACTTTTACCAAATCTCCTATTTTGAATTTATGTTCTGTAATAGTGGCCATAATTATTTTTATTTATTTATTAGAACAAGATGAATGTTCGGGTGCAAATATAAAGAAAAATAAAACATCTTTTTAAACTATAAATGAATAAAATCCGTGTTGCGTAGGTTGGAACGCAGATAACGCGGATTAAAAACGCGGATAATCGCAGATAGATAAAATCCGTGTTGCGTAGCATCCGTGTCATCCGCGGTCTATTACGATATAATGTGGTTGGGACGCCGATAACACCGATTAAAAACACAGATAATCGCAGATAGATAGATTTAAAAATCCGCGTTGCGTAGCATCCGTGTCATCCGTGTTCTATTTACGATATAATGTGTTCGGAACGCCGATAACGCGGATTAAAAACGCGGATAATCACAGATAAATTTAGAAATCCGCGTTGCGTAGCATCCGTGTCATCTGCGTTCTATTATGATATAACGTGTTTGGAACGCTAATAACGCCGATTAAAATCGCGGATAATCGCAGATAGGTTAATTATTTAGACCACTCTTTGTAAGATGCCATTCTGTTAGATACTTTTGCTATATAATCTTGTGTTTCTTTATATGGCAAATGTGTTTTTAAATGATTAAAAACCTCTTCGTAAGTCATTTTGTTGATAAGGGGCACTGCTTGGCGAGGGCTTTTAGAAGAAACAAATGCTCTTGCCAAATTGCCTGCTCCGGTATTGTAGGAAGCGATAGCACATAATTCACGTGTTTGGGGATTGGTAACTCCCGAAAAATATCTGTCCATCAAAAGACGTAAATAAGCAGCCCCCAATTCAATATTTTTGTCTGCATTATACAAATAGTTGGCAGTTAGTATTTTATCTTTCCCATACACATACTGATACGCATCTCTTGCACCTGATTTAGGAACCAATTGCATTAAACCATAAGCCGGTACATGTGATGTTGCTTTAGGGTTATAATTCGACTCTGTGTGGATAACAGCATACAACAAAGCAGGTGGTATATCATATCTTTTGGCATATTTTTGTATGCTTGTTTTAAATTTTGCAGCACGCTTTTTAATATAATCAGGTGCCAATGATAATTCTACACTGACTTCTTTTCGTAGTTTGCCATCTTTTCCCTTTACTTCTTTTACGGTATATGCTTTGTCTTTTACTATGTTCTTGGCAATAGTAGAAATTTGTTCTGTGTTAAAACTTTCCCCTTTATCATCTGCCATATCTTCTATAGAAACAATAGGGCTTATTTCTAAATTTTTTCTAGGTTCTATATGTGTTGAATAATCTTTTGAAGACCCCGTGTTTTCAGATAGATTTTTGATAGACGATTGTATAATGCGTTCTATTACTTGTATTTCTATTGTATTTTGTTGTTCGGGTAACAAAGTTTCTACTTTAATTTCACCCGTTTCAAAGTTTACAATAGAACGACTTTTTTTATCATCACTATATTCTACCCATTCTTTTTTAGAAGATGTGGCAAAATTATCTTTGCCCCAATACCCTTCTACTTCTTGTTTAAACTTATTAAAAGCTTCTTGCTCTGCTTTTACATAGGCTTTATATTCTTGATTAGCTTGTTTTACAAACTCATCATATTTTTGACGTTCTACTTTAGCAAAATCCTCAAAAGATTGAGAAAATTCATCGAAAGAAAGGGTATCTGTGATTTGAGTATATCCGTTAGGTAGATAATATAGTAAACATAGCAATATACTAATATATGTTATTAATGTTGTTTTCATAATTAAAAGCTTTTGAGTTAATAATTAGTTTTAGCTTTGTAAACAAGAAGTATGGTAAAGATATTTCTCTTTTTGATATAGGGTAATCTTTTTAAATACACAACTTTAGATACTTTTCAAGATTACCCCATAATATTTTTTACAAACTCATAATTTCTTCTAACTCATTCATATTGTCTTTTAATTGGTCTTTCAATTGATTTTTGATAGCATTACGTACATGAGAATCTGCTTGATACAAATCATAGAATACTGTAACTTGTACCTCTACTGTTCCTGGAGCTAATTGTTGTTTATTATTTTTTTTTAATTCTTTTTTAGGGATTACAGTACGAAAAAGCACCACTGTAGGTTTAACTTGTGTCAAAGTCGCCGATGCAAGACTTTTAGCAGATTGAACTATTGATTGCTCTGTTTCGGCATCTATTGAAGACAATTGGACATTAGCAATATTGGTAGTTGTTAATGCTGTAATATGTTCTTTTAACTGACTTGCCAAATCCAGTTTAGCTAGTTGAATTGCTTGCATTTTTGCAGCCGATTTTGTTTTAGCAACACCATTTCCAGTTGCCCAAATATATGCTGCCCCCATCATGCCATTAGGTTGAATTTTTTCTTCACTTTGGTTTATCCAAGATTTTTCTAATGATTTGTCTAGTGGTAAACTGCCTGGAAAAACTTTCCAACCCTCTTTTTCTAAACTCTTTGCTTTCTTCCTTGCTTCTTTAATAGCTTTGACTTGCAAAAGCTTTCTATCTGATTTACGTTTTGCCAGTATAGCTTGTCTCGTTTTTTTTAATTGTTTTTTAGTTTGTTGGGCTTCCAATTTATTTGGAACAAGGGTTACAAATAAAAATAATGCTGAGATAATAATTAATGCTTTTTTCATGATTGTTGAATTTAATTAATATTTTGTTTTTTGTATATAAATTACCAGTCAGTTAATATTTCTTGGGTGTAGAACTTATATTTATTAGTTTTATTTGTGGCTTTTACTTTAAAAAAGATAGTGCCATCAATATGTGATTTCTGCTTAAAACTGGATGCTATTAAATCAATAGGCTCATTTATATCTAAAGAAAAATTATGAATACCTTGTCCAGATAGTTCAAGGTTCAAATTATTTGCTATCGTATAAGATATGTTAGGCCAATCAAGTTTTACTTTTGTAATGATAAAAGCAGCATCGTGTTTTGATACCAATGTAAAATCACAACTATAACTATTTACATGCGTAGCATCTTTGTTCTTGGCGTGTATATTAATTTTACCATGCAAAAAAATATCAACTATATTTTTTGTAGCTTTAAAATAAAAAGTTTTACGTAGTTTTGTATTGCCATATTTATATTTCACAGTGATAAAATTTTTTTCGTCTTGTATGCAATCTTTATATTCATATTTAATGACTTGAATATGATCTTGACTGGTGCATGATGTTATTGTAATACATTCAGATGTTTTGTATTTAGGTTTTTGGGATATGTCATAAAATTTGTTTCCTATTTTCATTCCATATTTTAATGTCCCTAGATTATTTTCTATAGGGACAATTTCAATAGATTTAAGCATGTCTTTTAGTTTAACAATTGCCAATTGAGCTTGTTCTTTTCTATTGTCAACAAAATAATTTTTGAACACTTGCAATTGTTTTATTTGAGTGTATATGTCTTCTAACGAAGTGATATCATCAATATGATGTAATATTTCGTTTAATTTGTTGGTTGTTTCTTGTTCTTTTTCATTAAACTTATTAAGTAATTTTTCTAAGTCTCTTTTTGAGAAAGGATATTTGACATGATATGCTACTGTTATTTGTTTCGTTTTTTTATCTTTTAGTTTCTCCCAATAATAACTATTCACCTTGTTTAGCGATAAACCTTTGAGCAATGGAATGTCTGCAGTCTCTAATGTTGAGGCATTTCTAAAGCGCTCAATAGTATGAATTACATTGTTTTTATTTTTGTTTTCTATTATTGTTTCGCTTGTAGATTTTACATATACTGCAACAGAATTCATAATTTCTTCTCTAATGAGGGGTAAAATCTGTTTTTTTGCAGCGTCAATTGTTGTTCCTCTTCCTGTTACTATTATGAAATCTTCAGCAGTGGCATATACCCAGCTAGGTTTCTTCTTCTCGCTCTTTTCAATAACTTTATTTTGTGAAAAACTATTTATACTCAGAAGCATAATAGATATCAAGATTGGCAAAAAAAGTTTCATTTTCAAACTTATTTTAGAAATTTCAAATCGTATTCTACTCTACCGCCTCTGTTATTCAAGGTCATATTTCTTAACAGCTCTTTATAGAAATCCATTATCTCTTGTTTAGAGTCCTGATTAAGTTGAATTCTTTCTTTTGAAAGGGAATATTCATTTTGTTGTCTTTGCAGTATATATTGCCATTCTAGTTTTTCTTGTTGAGACAGACTAACTTCTATATTTTGTATTAAACGTTGTGCTTTAGCGTAATCTGGCATATCGCTAGATATTAAACTCAAATATTGTGCAGCGGTTCTGAAATCGTGAGTAGCCCAAGCGCTATTTGCACGAGATATATTTACACCTACATTATCTTTTTGATACGCTTTAAATATAGTTGGCACAAGTTTCATGGCAGACCAATAGCATTCTTTGCATACTCTTGGCACATTCATCAATATATTAAGTGCTTTTTCATGTTGCTGAGTAGCTACATATGTTTGTGCATCTTTGATTATAAAATCACAATTGGAATTATAATAAGCGATAATACCCTCTTTACCTTGCTTTACAAAAGTATGAAATTTTGAACTTTTAGTTTCTATGCTTCTAAAAGCATCTATAAAAGCCCTTGTTTCGTTAGTACCCAATCCTTTTTTGTGTATAGTAATCTCACTAAATATCTGTTTATTAGAATAATCTACAATGTAAAGGGATATTTCCATATCTATAAGTATATTTGGGGGAATAGTAGGAGTCATATCTTTTGAATAGACATTCACTACCGGAGTAAGAATAAAATTAGGCGTACCATCATCACTAGACAAACCATTCCTAACAGCTATTTGTTGTAGTTTGTTTTTCAATAACTTAGTTGCCGATGTGGGAGTTGTTTCTTCTTTTGGCATAACTATGGCAAGTGATATCCTGTCTAAATCATCAGTTTTTTCTATAGAATTTTGCGCGATTGTGTTGATACTGCTTAACAATAACCAACTTAATAATAAATTAATTAATTTCATAGTACAATTTTGTTTAATGTTATTTTGTGAAACTACATAAAAGAACTGCTAAAAATAGCAGCTCTCTTCATAATATATGTCTTTATTCCTCTCCCAAGATAATCAAAACTTTACCCAAGCCTACTTGGTCTATTTTGCAAGGTATTTGCAATTCTTTTTTAATAAGATCTCTTAAAGGTTTAAAGAATTTTTTAGCATCAATAGGTTTATCTTTTTCATTGAACAAAGGTATATTAACAGGATTGAAGATTAATACATTTTCCAATGATTTTGGATTAGAATACACACCTTTCACGGCATTGTTCTCTATCCAATTATCAATAATATCAAACAATTCAAGCTCTTCTACTCCATCACCTATATCATAATTAAATTCCGATTCAAAGTTTAGGTCTTCATTGTCATTTGAGATACGGAATTCTGCTTGTATAGGTCTTCCTTTTTCTAAAACATTATCAAAATATTTTTGTAAATCGGCATTAAAGTTGTCTAAATAATTAAGGACGGCTTCTTCTAAGAGTATGTCTGGTGATGCCGAATAAGAAGGTTCTCCTGTGCCGTGAGTACTAGCTATCACATTGTCAGTATAAGCATCAATTCCTTTCAATGTAAAAGTAACATATTTTTGTAAGCCTTTAGGCTTTACCTCAAAATCTAAATCCATCACAAGGTCAGGTTGGATATCGTTTAAAAGTCGTTCTTTTTGAGTTTGTTTCACATTTGATAGGCTATTTCTTAAGCGATCTTTTTCAATACTATTTAGGGAAGATTCTAAATCTCTTATAGGAAAATCTCTATCTATCATCATATGCTCTATTTTTGCAATTACATTTCTTATTTCGCTGTTGGTATTGAATAATTGTTTATAATCAGGTGTCTCAATATTATTTACGCCATCAACACTTGTAGATATTACCGAAGATTCATGTCTATGACAATAAACTAGAGAAGGAAGAATCATAATTGTTGGTTTTTTTGCTCCCTCTAACGCTTCTCCAAGTTTTTTTGCGAATCCTTCTTTTTCCATTTCTTCTCGCAAGGCGTCATACGCTACAGATACTTTTAATCGTATTTTGTAGCCCTTTTTCATTTTAATTTTTTCTTTTCCTCCTAAATTATGGTCATTGGTATAAGCAATGAAATTTAAGTAAAGGTTGCCAGTTTCAAAAAAGTTTTCAAAATACTCTTGATGTTTCTCAATAATGCTTCTATCGGTAATGATTGGCTCTATCTCAGAGGCTCCGTGTACCCCTCTAAATAAACAAGCAGCTATAGCTCTTTTTTTAGCAATTACAATAGCTTGATCTGCCTTTCGGGCAAAAGTGTTAACTTGAATTACTTTTGTTCCATCTACGCCAACGGCTTCGCAGGTAGCTTCATAATTATAATCACTTGCCCATAGTTTCTTTTTGTCTTTGTGCTTTTGGGCATATGCTTGGAATCCTACTACCATGAAAGAAACTAATAGAATAATCGTGTTTTTACTCATAATAAATATTGTTTAAAATTAAAAAGTAGGGTGGCTTACAGTTGTAGAAACAACCGTAAGCCTCCTCTACTAGAATTATGTGAAAAGAATTATAATTGATATCTTAAACCAATGCTAAATGAGACCCCTTTTCTACCATCAAAAAAATCGCTGTATAGATAGGGAGTAGTATAAGTATTGCCTTCGTAATCAGATATGTTTACATTTGTAGGAATATAATAATACACACTTCCCACTATTTGTAGATTATATAAAATATTTCTACTTAATCTTGTACCTAAACTAATTAAGGCAGTAGATATACTTCCTTTTCCTAGTAATTCGTCTGACGAGGCACTTTCAGCACCATAGCTAGCAAATGGAGTAATGGCATAGTTACGTAAGAAATAAAAATCTTTGCTAAGACCAATAGAATACATCATGAAAGAATATTTTCCTTTTGCATTATCTATAACAGCATTATCATATTCTTTGCTTTGTAAAGATATCTCTACCCAAAGTTTTAAATCACGTATAGGAAAATTAACATATTGTTTTAGTATTTTTGATGGGTTGTATTCAAAACGTCCTGTAAATCCACCAAATCCACCAAATTTATAGCCTAATTCTAATCCCATACCCAAATCATTGGCTTGTTGTAATACCCAACCATCATCTATTTTTTTTCCAGCAATTTGATAAAATAAGGTGGTGTCTGTTTCCCCCAACTTTGTATTTACATTATCTATAGGTTGCTTGGCTCTTACTACACCTTTGCGTTTGTAAGTTAGCGAAGCTGTTTTTTCGTTCCATATAGGTGTCCATATAAAGAATCTGTCCTCCATTTTTAAACCTTCTTTTGTGCCTATTTTAGCGCCTATTTTTTTAGATGACATAGTAACAAAAGATTTAGTTTTGAAGTTTTCATAAGATCTAGAGATCTCGAACAGAGCGTTATCAATACCAGTTTTAACCAACTGTGCAAAGAGCTCTTCTTTGCTTTTCTGCTTTGGAATCTTTACATATTTCTTTAATATAGAGGCCGCCTTTTGGGTGTCTTCACGTGGTGGATTAGGTTGAGTACCATCAGCCTTTACCTCTACTTTAGCTACAAATGTGAATCTATTTTGGTTATTTGCTAATTTTAATGCTTGTTCATACTTTTGTTTATCAAAAAAGGATTGGTCTTCGCTAATAGCATTCTCAAAACTTGTTCTATATTCGGTATCAAAATTTATTCTAAATAGATAGGCTGTTAAATTTCCTTTATATCCATTCTTATTTCTCTTTACTTGTTTGCCAAGTTTTTCTTGTTCGGCATAATATTCTTTCATGCTTTGCACATTTTCAAATTCTAAAAAGAGTATGTGTGAATTTGCAATTAAATCAGCTCCCTGATCTTCCAATGAAGCTAGCCCTCTTTTTTTTATTTTTGCTTCTTCAGCATCTTTATCAGTAGCATTGTAAAAACCTCTTGTAGTAACGACGGACTTTTCTTGATGGATGGTGCCATTTCTATCTATACCATACCAACGATAAATCAACTCATCTGCAATACCATCTCTCATGGCTACAGTATTCAAAACATTCGCCATGCTATCGTTTTGATACAATTTAATACCTGTTAAATGCTTTAAAAAAGATTTGCCTTTATTTAATGTCTGTTTTTCCTCTGAAAGTTGTTTTTTAGGGGCTTTAATTTCGTATATACGAGCATCTATAAAATCATTATTGTCATCAAATTTTGTGTTTACTGTAGCGTTCTCGAAAGCGTCCTCTATATCTTTTTTATACTTAGATTTTTCGGCAATATTGTCTAGTAAGAGGTAGGTTAAAGAACTACGGCTATAATTCTCTGTCTCTAATCTTGTTTTTTTACGTTTCACCTTGGTTATTTTGCTATCTTCTTGTGCAAAAGAGCTACTTGAAAAAATAAAAGCTAAAATAACCAGCCATACTGTTTGCTTGTAGTAAAATTTCATAAAATTGTTTTTTTAATGGGTGTATAATAAATTAGTTTTTTCTTTGTTTAAAATTTAAAGAGCTATGCTGAGTTGAACTTGGTTTGATTTATTAAAATTAATGCAAATATTCTACTTCTTTATACATCAATCAATCACTTTCTCAAAAAAATCATCACTTCTAAAACAAAAATTATTACTTTTGCAAATAAAAAAGCAATGGAAGCAATAGAAAAAGTATTGGAAAAGGTAACGGATTTTAGAAAACGTAAAGGTTTATCCCACGAAAATATGGCTATAGAATTGGGTATCAGTCAGGCGGCTTATACCAATTTAGAAAGCATGAAAAGCAACCTTACCGTAGAAAGACTGATTAAAATATCAGAAATACTGGAAGAACCTGTATATCGCTTTTTTGATGTGTCGCCACAAAAAATCAATAATTTGACTAACTATGACTCTTCTACTGGTTATCTTCAAGATTTTGAAGATTTATACCAAGATAGCAGAAATACTTATGAAAAGTTAGAGAAAAGTTATGAAAAGACAATAGAGGTATTGCAGGCAGATGTCGCGTTTTTGAAATCTTTGTTAAAAAACAAAGAAAATTAAACCACTATATAAATTCATATAATGTAATTGGAACGCAGATAACGCCGATTAAAAACGCGGATAATCGCAGATAGATAGATTTAAAAATCCGTGTTGCGTAGCATCTGTGTCATCCGTGTTCTATTTACGATATAATGTGTTTGAAACGCCGATAACGCGGATTAAAATCGCGGATAATCGCAGATAGATAGATTTAAAAATCCGTGTTGCGTAGCATCTGTGTCATCCGCGTTCTATTACGATATAATGTGGTTGGAACGCAGATAACGCGGATAATCGCAGATAAATCAAAAAACTATGGAACTATTACAGGAACAATTGACAAAGAAAATTATCAATACTTTTTTTGATGTATATAATGAATTAGGGTATGGGTTTCTTGAAAAGGTATATCAAAATGCTTTGTTTTTAGAATTGAAGCAAAGGGGGTTTAGTGTGGAAGCTCAAAAACAAATACGTGTATATTACAAAGGTTATCAAGTGGGCGAATACTATGCAGATATAATAGTGAACAATACAGTTATTTTAGAATTAAAAGCAGCAGAAGCTCTTGTGAAAGAACATGAATGGCAATTGCTTAATTATTTAAAGGCTACTGATATTGAAGTGGGTTTGTTGCTTAATTTTGGATATACACCGGAATTTAGACGCAAAGTGTTTGACAACGAAAGAAAGACACATCCAAAAATCAATTGATAAGAAACATTTTTTGTATTTGGAACGCTAATAACGCCGATTAAAATCGCGGATAATCGCAGATAGATAGATTTAAAAATCTGCGTTGCGTAGCATCCGTGTCATCCGCGTTCTATTTACGATATAATGTGTTTGGAACGCTGATAACGCAGATTAAAAATGCGGATTTACTCAAAACTCAAACCTTCTTCCCACTTAAAACCTCTTAAAAAGTCGGTGATGGGCATGGCTTTTTTGCCTTCTAATTGTAGTTTTTTGATATATAAGCCTTTGCTGTCTTTGGTAAATACAAAAAGGAAATCTTTGCCATTGCTATGCAAACTACCGGGGGCTGCACTGCCAAAAGCATGCCCTGTAACTATTTCCGTTTCAAATATTTTTATGCTTAAGGTTTTGTTGCCTACACGGAGTGTTGTCCAAGCCGCAGGGTAAGGACTTAAGCCTCTGATAAGATTGTAAACAGTTTGCACCTCTCTATTCCAATCTATCAAACAATCTTGTTTAAAGATTTTAGGCGCGTCTTTTAGGGGTTCCTCTTGCATCATAGTGGTTTGTGGCATAGCATTGACTTTGTTTTCGGCAATCAATGCCAAGGTATCTAATACACAATCTGCGCCCAGTAGCATCAGTTTGTCGTGCAGGCTACCGGCGGTTTCTGTGGGTGTAATGGCGCATTGGCGAGCCATAATTACTTTTCCGGTATCTATCTTTTCGTCTAGGAAAAAAGTGGTAACACCGGTTTCTGTTTCGCCATTGATAATAGCTTTGGGCAACATTTTAAAAGCCACTACCACCTGTAAATCGGCTTTGTAACTCACCAATTCGTCTAAAAACGCTTCGTCTTTGAAACGATAAGGACAAAGTGTGGGAATATGATGCATATCGGCATAGGTTTTTACAGCGCAGGAACGCAATTTCTTGCCCCTGCCGGCAGTTTTGTCGGGTGTGGTAACTACCGCCACCACATTGTATCCCGCTTGGCACATAGCATCCAAAATGCCTACTGCAAAATCGGGCGTCCCCATAAATACTATTCTTAAATCTTTTTTTTCTTTATGCATATTCAAAGAATTAATAGTTGTCATCAGAGTGTCAATTTACCAAGTCTCTGATAAGAAAATGCCAAAGACGAGGCTTGCGAAGTTTTTAAAACAAGGAGTTTACTAAAAGTAAATGACTGTTTTAAAAATGAGTATAACGAAGTGTTTGGTGTTTTGTTGCAGAGACTAATTAAAAAAAGACCTTGCTACGCTTTTGTAGCAAGGTCAGCAAAATTATATATTATGAAAACAAAAAAAATTTCTATTTAATGTTTGTTTTACCAAAACGTTTACTTTTGATGTATCTTTGATAAGAAAACGTTAAAGACGAGGCTTGCGCAATTTTTCAAATCAAGGAGTTTACTGAGGTAAATGACTGTTTGAAAAATAAGCGTAACG
>PDWI01006010.1_pt1 | contig 15437 bp, 11 predicted proteins | sample 1430891 | NCBI WGS metagenome assembly PDWI01 (sample SAMN01162508, study PRJNA174530) | Oral metagenome, whole genome shotgun sequencing project. | biome: Marine environment; feature: Marine mammal; material: Swab sample of the gingival sulcus; isolation source: swab sample of gingival sulcus... | reverse complement strand
CAGACCATTGGTATTTGAAAAAGATAAGCCGGGCAAATAAAAATTAGTCCCTGCATAGGCATCTAAAAAAGGAATGTATTTTATTGATACTATTTTTGCTGATGTATTAATTTTAGACCAACTTTGGCCTCCGTCAGAAGTCGAATACAACTCATAAATTTCATCATCCGGATAAGCATTTGAATAAAGACATAATCCGTTGTTTTCATCTTTAAAATCAAAACTAAAATGATTATCGCCGGAGTAAGCCGTGGGTGTATCTATAACCGACCAATTTAAGCCTTTATTATCAGAAAAGAAGATGCGTCCTTCGCTCGTAAAGAAATAGAAATAATCTCCTCTTACTCTAAATATACTACTACCGGAGTTGTAGGTATATTCACCCGGATTATGTGGGGGCATATTCAAATCCGGCACGGGAACCCAATTTACTCCACCATCCGTTGTTCGGTAAATTTCGAAATAACCATTTGGTTTGGGGTCTCCAACAGCAATGCCCTCATTAGCATTCCAAAAATAAATAAAATCAGGAAAACTGTATTCGTCGTTAAATCCGGATGTTTGCTTTACCCAGCTATCGCCCCGATCCGTTGTTTTATAAATACCTCGGTCTAAACCTGAACTTCTAATTAAAAATGCCGTAGAATCGTTAATTGCAGATATCCCCCCGATAGAACCCCATTCCTCTCCTAAATCTTTAAAAGCCCAGCTTACTCCTCCGTCCGTAGAATAAGAAACACCCTCACCAAATTGGTCAATAACCCAAAGGATATTATTATCTACAATGCTTATATCATCGATAAGAGAGCCTTGCCCGGTCAATGATTGATGCCATTGTCCAAAAATTGAAGTATTCAAAAAAAATACTAATGCGATAAAAAGGAATAATTTTTTCATATGTTTTTATTTATAACTTTCAAAGGTCATATAGGAACACCCTAAGTTATTTCATTACAAACAATTAATAGTATTGGCAAATAATCATTTCGTTGTGTGATTAAACCTTAATCATGGGCGTTTCATATGTTTTTATTTATAATTTTCAAAGGTCATATAGGAACACCCTAAGTTATTTCACTACAAACAATTAATAGTATTGGCAAATAATCATTTCCTTGTGTGATTAAACCTTAATCATGGGCGTTTCATATGTTTTTATTTATAATTTTCAAAGGTCATATAGGAACACCCTAAATTATTTCACTACAAACAATTAATAGTATTGGCAAATATAATCATTTCCTTGTGTGATTAAACCTTAATCATGGGCGTTTCATATGTTTTTATTTATAATTTTCAAAAATATCAAATGAACTTTATTGCACTAAATTTATTCAACAGGACAAAAATCAATTTCCACGCCTCTTCTCCAAGAGGGATTTTGCAATTTGCCCCTAATCTGAAATTTTTTGTCTCGTATATTGAGCTGTTTATTTTAACACAGCAAGTCTTTGTTGATAAATTTTATTTTTTTGGTGTTTCAACAAAGCCCGTAAGCAATAAGACCACTTTCGATTTTACAGACCCGTCTTTCGATTCGGGAATATTTGTTGTCAAATTTATTGATTTTGTTTGCTTACCTCTTTTACCTCTTGTATTAAAAACAGCTTTAATGCTACCCTCTTCGCCCGGCTTAATGATTTTACTTCCCAAAGAAACGGCTGTACATCCACAACTGGCTTTGGATTTGCGAATTATCAAGTCATTTTTTCCGGTGTTTTTAAATGTAAAAATATGTTCAATAACGTCACCTTGCTTTACGGTGCCGAAATTATAGGTTTTTGCCGAAATCGGCGTGAACACCGGCGGGTTGGCAATTTGTTCGGGAGTAAAATGCTCTTTTATTACCGCACTGACATTAAGCCTATGTTTACTTGAATTGTCATCATTAAAACTTAAATATATTCTGTCATATACATAGCCCCAGTCATTTTTTTCCGCAGCATTATAGATTACTGTAATAATCCCTTTTTCATTCGGTTTTAAACTTTCGGGCGTACATGTAATTTTCAAATGTTTGGGCAAACTTCTGTTTTTATTAAAATAAATTTTAACCGTTTCTTTGCTTGTATTGATAAGTTCAATTTTTTGCATTCTTGTTTCATTTTGATAAATGTCTTTAAAATGCGCATTGTTTTTTTTCATTCTTACCGGACCGGTTTGGTATCGGTAGGTTTCTTCAACAGAAACAGTTTTCGGCAAAACTTCTCCGGAAATTTTCAATGTAACCGGCGAATTTTCAGCATTGGAAGTAATTGTAACGGTTTTATAGAATTTTCCCGGTCTGTTTAAAGGATTATATACAACTCTTATTTTTCCGGTATTTCCGGGTGCAACCGGCTCTTTGCTCCAATCCGGCGTGGTGCAACCGCATGTAGATTTTACCTTATTTATAATAACAGGTTCGGAACCCATGTTTTTAAAAACAAAAGTATATTCAACTTTTCCGCCGTCTTCTTTAATTTTATTAAAGTCATGAGATGATGTTTCAAAAACCATTTTAGGCGAAACCGTTTGTGCATTTGAATTTAAAATAATAAAAATTGCAAAAAAGCTGAATAACAGGTATTTGTAGTTCATAATTTTAAGATTTTATATTTGTTTTATAAAAATAACGCCTACAAAAGTATATTATTTTATACGAAAGAAGCCAATTTAAGCGGATAATTTTTGCAAAATACTAAATTTTACTTTTTAAAATAATTCGTATAACAAGCGGGATACCGATAATTGCAGATACCGTATTTATAGGAATAGTTCCGTCATAGCCGGGAAGTTGGGCAATAATATCGCTTATTAAAATAAGAATGGCTCCGGAAATAGCCGATGCGGGAATGAGTATTTTGTGATTAGCCGTTTTAAAAATCATTCGACTGATATGCGGCACAATAACACCGACAAAACCGATAGGTCCGCAAAATGCCGTAACAACTCCTGCCAATATCCCCGTTGCGGTAAAAATAATAATCCCGGATAAGCGAAGATTTAAACCCGATGTTTTGGCATATTCTTCGCCTAATAATAGAACATTCAGTATCGGAAAAGACAAAAAACTGATTATAAGCCCCGTAACTGAAAAAGCAGCCAATATTTTAACTTGTTCTGAACTTACTCCGGTTAAGCTGCCCATTGTCCATACAACAAAAGTTTTAAGGTCGGCTTGCGAGCCGAAATATTGCAATAAACTTACAATGGCACTGACTGCACTGCCAATTAAAATACCGATAATTAAAATGGTCATTATATCTTTAACTCTTAGCGAAACGGTAAAAATTACAAGCAAAATTGCCGCAGAGCCTAATCCGGCAAAAATACTTGTGAGCCAAGAAACTGCCATAGAATTTGTGAAAAAGAAAGGAATAGGCGACAAAAGCAAAAGGGCAACGCCCAAGCTTGCTCCGGAACTAAGTCCTAATACATAAGGTCCTGCCAAGGGGTTTCTAAAAAATGTTTGCATTTGAAGTCCGGCAACCGATAAAGATGCTCCGGCTATTATTGCCGTAATTGTTTTTGGAAGTCTAAACGCTTTCAAAATCGTATAATATTTATCGTCATTTGCCATTCCGGTAAAAAAGCGTAATAATTCATCGGCGGGAATAAGAAAAGAACCCGATAAAATATCAATAATCGCAAAAAGTATTAAAAGAAGCATTAATACCGTAAAAAGCATTGCATTTTTTTTCATCCGCTTATATTTTGTATATCACTGAAATACATCAAATTATATTTTAAAAGTTTTATATTTAATTTATGGGTTGTGAACGGAGCAGCTTAGAGAATAATGACTTAGCTCAATAAATAAATGTATATAAAGTACAAGCCAAATGCAACTAAAAAAGCAATGCCAATGTAACTGAGTATAACTACAAACTTACCCGGTTTGGCTTCTTTGGAAACATTCTCAAGTCGCATAACTTTTAAATTCAACCAACCTAAAATCGGTGCTGTTAAAAAAGCAATAATAGTGGCAATATCAACCATTTGCTTCATATTTCCGAGAAAAAACAAAAATATAATGATTGTTCCGCTTGTAACAATTGCCAAAAACAGTAAACGCAGTTTTTTCGTATTTTCCTTTTTATTTAATGACGGAATAAGAATTTTGGTCGTTGGTTCCAAAACTCTCGGATAAGCATCTAAACAGGTTATACTGGTACTAATCATCGTTGCCAAAGCGGCAATGGCAATTACGAAATATGCTTCCGGTCCAATGGCTTCGGTAAATAAATGGATTAATTGCTTTGAAAATTCGATGCTGTTTCCCGAAAACTCAGTACCTGTTCCGTACATTATTAAAGCTCCGAGCGATAAAAAAAATAATGATAAAACAGCCGTTCCGAAATAGCCGATTTTAAAATCGGTCAAGGCTTCTTTCAACTTCGGCGCATAGCCGGTTTCTTCTTTTTTAGCAATTGTCCACACAGAGTGCCAAACCGACACATCAATGGCTGTGGGCATCCACCCGACAAGAGCAAGCAAAAAAGCAATATCTGTTTGCCAATTAAAACTTCTTAAATATTGACTTTGTGGATGATATCCGGCAGAAAAAGCAAAAAATACGGCAATAATCACAGCAATTGCCAATAAGACGATAATAAATTTAACAAATTTGTCAATCAACGAATATTTGCCTATTACAACCAAAGCCGCCAAGAAAAGGATAATTATAATCGCCTGATAATTAAGAGGCAAACTACTGTTGAACACATTGGCAAAAATTCCGGCGGTTACCAAACTTATGGCAGACATTAAAAAAAACATGGTGAAAATCGTAATCAAAGCATAGAGCCACACTGCCCATTTGCCCAACCGACCATAGCCGTCGATTAATGTTTCTCCGGTTGATGCCGCATAACGCGGTGCAAATTCAAAAAAGGGATATTTCAACAAATTAGCAAGAATTACAAGCCATATCAAGGCAAAACCAAAATCAGCACCCGCTCTTGTTGACTGAACAATATGCGATACTCCAATAGAAGCCCCTGCCCACAATATTCCGGGACCAATAACTTTTAAAAAATTCTTTTTTGACATTTCAATAAATTATAAAAGGCAAAAGTAATAAATGTATAATAAATCTACGAAATAAGTTTACTCCTCATTTCAAGACTTTATTAAAAGCCTTCAAATGCCATCTAACTAAATTTGCAAGTTGCTAATGTACTGCGATTTAATGTTTTCAAAAAATAAATCTCCCTGCACCCTCTTCTCCAAGAGGGAATTTGCTATTTGCCAAAAGCAATGAAATAGTAAAGAACGTACTCCTCAAAAATAAGTGCGAGCTGTTTTTTCTCCCAACTTCCAACTTCCAACTTCCAACATCTAACTTCGGTCTTTCGACTTTTGAAGTTTCTGCGCCGGTAAAGTTAGATACTTGGTGTTACTTTTTTAAAAGTCTCGAAATTCGGGCTAAAAAAGTCTTTTTATTTCTTAAATGATTGTTATATCTTTGTCTCGTAGCATATTTTTGCTGTTCATTACACTGCAAACACATTGATTTACAATACATTAACAACATTTACATATTTTCTGATTTTTAATCAATTATATTAACTTGCGAAAGTTAAGTATTTAATTTTATTGTTTGGGGAATTGGCGGATTTATGTTACTAAAAGGTATTGTAAGTATGATTGCAGGATTTATGAAAGATTAAATTAACTTATTATAATAAAAAACAAGCCGGTTTTGTGGAAACTCTAAAACAATTTATAAATAATGTAATCCCGATAAAAGAGTTGGGCTGGGATTTTTTTTCGTCAAAATTTACAGAAGAAAGCTACGAAAAAAAAACGGTACTCTTAAAAACAGGGGAAACCGAAAATTATTTATCTTTTATCAAGCAAGGAGTTGTTCGTTTATATATTCCCAAAGAAGAGAATGATATAACATTTAATTTTATTTTCGAGAATGAATTTGTTACGGCTTACGATTCTTTCCTAACACAAAAACCTTCGGTATATCAAATCGAAACTTTGGCGGAAACTCGTTTATTAAGAATATCCTATAAAGACCTTCAAGACGTTTATAAAAATACGGAAAAAGGAAATATTATCGGCAGAAAAATAGCAGAAGCTCTGTTTATAAAAAAAGCACAACGCGAATTGTCTTTCCTGAGCCAAAGTGCCGAGGAAAGATACTTGGATTTGTTTTCAAACCACCCCAAACTATTGCAAGAAATTCCCTTAAAATACATTGCCTCCTATATTGGAGTTACGCCCCAAGCCCTGAGCCGAATAAGAAGACGCATTTCTTAACTTGGGTTCATTGCATTCATTAACGGTATTTGGTAACTTTGCCTCCAAAAGCAAATTATTTCAATTATGAAAACCTTTGATGCCATAATTATAGGCGGTGGTCTTGGAGGCTTGACTGCCGGAGCAAAACTTGCCAAAGAGGGCAAAAAAATATGTCTTATTGAACAACACAAAATAGTTGGCGGCTGTGCAACAGTTTTTCACAGAAAAGGATTTACTGTTGAGGTGGGGCTGCACGAAATGGACGGGCTTGACAAAAAAGACCCCAAAGTAGAAATTTTTAATGACTTAGATGTTTTCAGCCATGTCGAATTTATTAGAGTCCCGGAGTTTTATCGTTTTAAACACGGAAAAACGGATATCCTTATTCCCGATAATAAAGAGGAAGCCATTCGTGTGCTTATAGAGAAGTTTCCCCACGAGAAAAAAGGTATTCAACGGTTTTTTAAAAAGATATTTGCCATACGAAATGAAATAACCGGACTGCCTTCAAAAAAATGGCAATTGTTTGCATTGTTTCCCATTTTCCCCGTATTATTTCCAAATTTGGTCTTCAACTCCGGTAAAAATTTAGGCAAATTTTTAGATAGAATAATTAAAGACGAAGAGCTTAAATTGGTGCTGTCGGCTAATTTATCATACTATCACGATGACCCGTATTCCATGTCGCTTATTTATTTTGGTGTTGCACAAGCAAGTTATTTTACCGGCGGCGGGCATTTCATTAAAGGAGGTTCTCAACAACTCTCCAATTATCTAAGCAAAGTTATTAGCGATAATGAGGGGGAAATCCTGTTGGGGAATAAAGTGGAAAAAATAATTATAAAGGATGATAAAGCAGTGGGTGTTGAATATAAAAAAACATCCGGCAAAGACGAAAGTAATCAGGCATTGTTTGCAAAAACAATTATAGCAAATGCCGCACTGCCCAATATTGTGGAGTTATTGCCTCAAAAGCAACAAAAAATGCTTCGTAAAAGAGTTGAAAAGCTGAAAATATCATCTTCCATTTTGTCTGTTTATATAGGCTTTAAACGAGCGGTAAAAGAATTAGGCAATAAGCATTATTCAACATTTATTTATGACGAGAAAATAAAACAACTCTCGGATATTTATTCAAAAAACAGCATCGACAAATATACGTTTTTGGATTACTCGCAAATTGATTCGGCTTTGGCTCCCAAAGGTAAAAGTCTTGGAGTAATTGCCGCAACGGATTATATAAGCAATTGGGATAAACTTAGCAAAGAGGAATACCGGTCAAAAAAAGAAGCACTTGCCAAAACATTGGTTCAGAAATTAGAACAACTAATACCCGGCATCAGCCATGAAATAGAGTACCTTGAAGTAGGCACACCCAAAACCATTCAGCGATATACGCTTAACCCGCAAGGCACAGCTTATGGCTATGCTCAAACTCCGGAACAATCGGGCAAGTTCAGATTACCCAATACATCGCCCATAAAAAATCTTTATTTTGCCTCTGCATGGGTCAATCCGGGAGGCGGCTTTACGGGAGCAATCCTGAGCGGTTGGTTCTGTGCCAATGAAATTTTAAGAAAAAACTAAACCGCATTATTATCTAACTAAATTTGCAAGTTGCTAATGTACTGCGACTTAATGTTTTTAAAAAAAATAAATCTCCCTGCACCCTCTTCTCCAAGAAGGAATTTGCTATTTGTCAAAAGCAATGAAATAGTAAAGAACGTACTCCACAAAAATAAGTGCGAGCTTTTTTTTCTCCCAACTTCCAACTTCCAACATCTAACTTCGGTCTTCCGACTTTTGAAGTTTCTGCGCCGGTAAAGTTAAATACTTGGTGTTACTTTTTTAAAAGTCTCGAAATGCGGCTTAAATACCTAATAGTTGGGATTGCAATATCGCTTTTTCTTATTTATTTTTGTAATCAAATAATAAGCAGTTATTTTTCTTGTTATTCGATTGTTATGTTTTTGAATTTCATTGAACTGCATTCATTATTTATATTAAAAAAAGATAAATGCAAGTACAAAAAAAAGATATCCGCGATAAAATCTTAACAACAGCTCGTAAAGAGTTCTTAGAAAAAGGCTATAGAAAAACTTCAATGCGCACCATTGCAAAAAAATCGGAAGTTACCTTAAGTAATATTTACAACTATTTCAAAAATAAAGATGAAATTTTGGAAGTTATCTTAAAACCGGTACTTTCCGCTCTTGACGAAAAATTTTCTTTGCATAATGAGCCTGCCAACATATCAACGCAATGGTTTGAAATAAAAAAAGTTACTGAGCTAAAAGAATTTAAAGAACAAATGAACTTTCTTATAAAATATAATAAGGAACTGAACTTGCTTTTTCATAAATGCGCAGGCTCAAAATATGAAAATATTAAAGACGAGATAATTGACAGATATACCGTAACCACCAAAGAGTATTTGGAGCTGATGAAAGAAAAGTATCCGCAAGTTAATAAAGATATATCCGATTTCTTTATTCATGTAACGGCTGCTTGGTGGATACAAGTTTTATCGGAAATAGTCTCGCATATGCCCTCAGAAGAAGATATTTTAAAATTTGGAAAAGAATACCTGACTTTCGGAGCCGCCGGTTGGCAACGATTAATGAACTTGTAAGATAAAGATAAGAAAAATTAATGATAAACGATATATTTAAAATAGTGATAAGTACTGCAGAAAATGCTTTTTTGCAGGTGGGGGTGTTCGTGGGAGCAATTTTGCTCTTATTTGGTTTTATAAACTATAAAAGACAAGGAAAATTTGTTGAATCTTTGGAACGCAACAAACCTTGGCAACCTTTTTTTGGTTCTTTATTAGGTTTAACGCCGGGTTGCGGCGGAGCTATTTTTGTCATGCCTTTATATTTGAAAAGAACAATCAGTTTCGGAACCGTAGTAGCCACACTTATTGCAACAATGGGTGATTCTGCCTTTGTCTTAATGTCTTCACATCCGAAAGAGTTTCTTTTGGTTTCGGCAATCAGCTTGGTGGTTGCGGTCATTACGGGCTATATTGTCGATAAGCTCAAACTTGATAAAAACTTTAAATTACGACAAAAAGAATTGGTAAAAGAGTTGAAACCTTTACAGGCTGACCACCCAAAGTTGGAACAAGAACTTGTAGAAGCGGGGCTGCATTCCAAAAATATGCAACATATAGCGCATAAAGAAGGCGATGTGGTGGATATTTTATTTCACCACAGAGGACAAGAGTTTTATGAAACGAAATGGGCACACAGATTTACTCATAAATATGCCTATAAAATTTTTTGGTTTTTGCTTATTATTGCCATTATTCCGGGTATTGCCTTATTATTTCAAGTTGATGTGAATACGGAGTTTGGCATCCCGCACATCGGAATGATTTTGGGCATTGGAGGTACGGTTTTTTCTATCTTATATATGTTGGTTAACAAAAAAACAATAAAAAACGATTGCTATATTGAAGAGGAGCATAAAATATTTTCTTTAAAAGAAACATTTGTGCATAGTGCCGAAGATACCGCTTTTGTGAACACATGGGTTTTTGCCGCATATATGGTTTATGAATTGGCCGTTTATGCACTTGGCGGTGAAGCTGTTGTAAAGGATTGGATGATGTCCACCGGAGTTGCCGCAATATTCATTGGGGCACTTATCGGACTGATACCGGGTTGCGGACCGCAAATTATTTTTGTTTCGCTTTATGCAAAGGGTATGCTGCCTTTTGCCGCACTGATTGCCAATGCCATTTCGCAAGACGGCGACGCCCTGTTTCCTCTGTTGGCAATAGACAAAAAATCGTCCTTAATAGCGACATTAATAACCACTGTTCCCGCATTGATTGTGGGACTTGCTATATATTTATTTTATAACACTTAAACATTTGACATTATGGAGCATACATCTTCACACAAACACAATGAGGCAGAACATCATACCCATACACATCATACACACCACGGGCATCACCACCACCATCACCATGATACGGCTAATATGAATGCCGGAAAATTGCTGTGGGTAACTTTGTTAAATTTTTCCATTACATTGGTGCAAATTATCGGCGGATTATTGTCAAACAGTTTGTCATTATTGTCTGATGCTATTCATAATTTAGGTGATTCTTCGGCTATATTTATTGCATTTTTGGCAGGCAAACGAAGCCGTAAAAACCCGGACAGACAGCATACATTCGGCTATAAAAGAGTCGAAATATTGGTAGCATTGTTTAATGCGGTTGTATTAATTGCAATATGTATTTTTTTGTTTTTTGAAGCCTATGAACGTTGGGTAAACCCTGAACCTGTTAAAGGTTTGCTGATGTTAATAATTGCCGTATTCGGATTGTTGGCAAATTTAATATCCGTGTTCGTCTTAAATAAGGACAAAGACCATAATCTTAACGTAAAGGCGGCATATCTCCATCTTATGGGCGATACCCTGTCTTCTGTTGCTGTTATTTTGGGCGGAATTGCAATATGGCAATGGCAAGTTTACTGGCTTGACCCGGTAATAACCGTATTGGTGAGCATATACATTATTTATCATACTTGGGGGGTTGTAAAACAAACACTCGATATTTTGATGCAATCAACGCCTGCCAATATTGATTTGGATAAATTAAAAGCCGAAGTTGAGAAAAATGAAGCTATTGATAATATTCATCATGTGCATGTATGGCAATTGGATGATACCCAAACCCACCTTGAAGCACATATCAATCTTAAAAATAATGTTGATATGCTGCAAATGATGGCAATAAAAGATAATGTGGAACATCTTCTACATGAAAAATTTAATATAAATCATATCACCTTACAAATGGGCTATCACTGTTGCCATGGAAACAATAAATTAATTGTTGAAAATAAAGAAGCTTAACCCGCATTATTATCTTCGATGCTACTTCGTGGTCATCAAGTCTTCGTAGTGAGGGCTGCCTAATACAATACAATAAAATAAATGATAAGGCGATTGAGGCATATCCTTTGATATGAAGAATGAGACTTATCAAACGAAGTGTCTTATTTTGAAGTATATGCAGACCGAAATAGATTATCTGCTCAATGCTTCGGATTAAAAATCCCTACATTTAGGTATTGCGAACACAGTTCTTTTTACATATCTTTGTCCTATTAACTTACGAGACTTACTAAGATTTAAATAATACGGGTTAAACAGTGTAAATAAAAATGTAAAATACAGGCTTATAGAAAATCTGTTTTTTGTAAAAAAACACTGTTCTTTACTGAGACAGAAATAATGACAAATTTAAGCCGGTTCTATAGACTTTATGATACAAAATTGAGGTAAAAATAATTTTTAATTCTTAATATTAACAAAATGAAAGTACAAAAAATAAATGATAAATTTCGAAAATTCGGAGAGTTTCAGATGCGAAACCGCCGGCTATTGATAATAATAGCAGTTATTTTTGCGGTAATAGGTATTGCGGGTTTGCAACATCTGCAACCACACAATTCACGAGAATCGTGGTTTCTCGAAGACGACCAAATTGAGATAAACACCAAGAAGTTTGAGGCACAGTTTGGCAATAACGAAAACATTATGGTATTGATAACAGCCAAAGATGTATTTGACCCCGAAGTCTTGAAAATGATGAAACGTTTGGGCAACGAACTATTAGACAGCATTCCCTATGCCGATGAAATTACATCATTGGTCGATATGGAAATCTCGGTCGGCACCGACGAAGGAATACAAGTAATGAATCCTTTTGAAAACGGAATACCCGAGAATCCTGCCGAATTGGACAGCATTCGTAAATTAGTATTGTCGCGGCGAGCAATGGCAAACAAAATAGTCTCCGACGATTGCACCGAAACCATTTTAATGCTCTCGCTTAAAGAATTTCCGCCCGAAGAAGTTTGGAGCAAAGAAACAACACTCGACCCTGTATTTCAAGCAGGAGAACCGGCTGTGCGTATCATTACATCAGAACGTTATAAAAGTGATAAATATACTCTAAATCCGGCAGGATTACCATATACAGAAACAGAAGAACGCAATTTTTTTGGAGCTGAAATGCCCCAACGAATAGCCATCATATTTTTTTCAATGATTTTGCTATTGATAATCATGGTGCGTTCGTTTAAAGGTGTTATAGCTCCCGTATTTACAATTTTTGTGGCAGGAATGACTGTATTCGGATTTATGGGTTGGTTAGGTATTGGTTATGACCAAAATATGGTAATGTTGCCGGCATTATTGCTAATAGCAATGTCTGTGGCTTATTCCATTCACTTAATAAATGCTTTTAAACGCTTTTTCAGAAAAACAGGAAAACGCAAAGAAGCCGTTTTATCGGCAGTAGAAGAAACCGGTTGGCCACTTATGTTTACGGCTATTACAACTATTGGTTCTGTCGTTTCGTTTGTTACCGTAGGTATTCCAACCATTTCTTGGGTCGGTTTGTCTTGCGGAGCAGTAGTATTAGCAAATTACATGTTTGTTATTATTTTATTGCCTATTATTTTAAGTTTCGGCAAAGACCGAGAAGCACAAGCAGAAGTTGTTAGAAAAAAGAGAATGTTAGATGCTTTCTTACTATCTATGGGAAATTGGGTTGTAAAAAGGAAAAAAGTTATTTTAATCGTTTATGCAATTGCAGTGGTGGCTTTAATTCCGGCTTTGTTTAAGGTGTATGTTGATATGGATATATTTGAATCTGCGGGAAAAAAAGTACCTTATATCAATAGAGTGTATAATCTTACTCAATCTAAATTAGGCTCCTATATATCTTATAACGTGTCCATTGATTTTAAAGAAGAAGATGCTATTAAGTCTCCTAAAATGCTTAAAAATTTAGATATTTTGGTAGATTCAATAAGTCATTTTGAATTAACAAAGAAATTGAAAAATAATACTTCTGTATTTTCTGTATTGGATATCATCAAAGAGATGAACCAAACTTTGCATAGCGACAGTATTGAGTATTATCGTGTTCCCGACACACGCGAAGAAATAGCTCAAATATTGCTATTGTATGAAATGTCCGGCGGGACTAAAGCCTTTAATTGGATAGACGAAGAATATTCTATGATGCGTGTGCAAGTACCCATGTATAAATTTCAGGCAAAAGAAATACCAATAGAGTTAAATGCTGTAAGGCGTATTTCCAAAGCATTATTTCCGGAAGCTACGGTAACAATAGTAGGAAGTGCCGTTCAGTTTGCTGAAATAGCCATAAAGATTATAGCAGGCGAATTGAAATCAGTAATGTTCTCCTTAATTATCATCAGTATATTGTTAATTTTGGTATTTGCAAGTTTTAAAACAGGGCTTATCGGTTTAATTCCAAACCTTGCTCCCATGCTTGTCATTGGTGCATATTTGGGATATTTCGATATTCCTTTAAATATGATGACAATGACAGTTATCCCCATGATGCTTGGTATAGCGGTAGATGATACCATTCACTTTATCAACAGCATTAAATATGAATTTGAAAAATGCGGTAATTATAAAAAAGCATCATTAACAGCATTTGAAACAGTAGGGCGTTCTCTATTGATGACTACCCTGGTGCTGACAGTAAGTTTTGCAACGTTCTTACTATCCCCTGTTAAAATGATAGGGACTATGGGATTATTAGCATCCATAGGGCTGCTTGCTGCCTTAGTTACAGACTTTTTAATTACACCTGCACTTATGATTATAACTAAACCGTTTGGGAAGGAGAGAGGATAGTTAAGAATTAAAAATTAAGAAAATTAACCGCAAAGAACGCAAAGGTGTCGCAAAGAACGCAAAGAGATTTTTGCTAACTTAGCGTTCTTTGTATGAAAAAAACAGAAATGAAAGAAAACGAAATTTCAAAAATAATAGTTAATTGTGCATTTAAAGTACACAAAGCATTAGGAGCAGGACTTTTAGAAAGTTCTTATGAAGAATGTTTGTTTTATGAACTTAGAAAATCAGGTTTGTACGTAGAAAAACAAAAAGCTCTACCTTTAATTTATGAAGAAGTAAAATTAGAGATAGGGTATAGAATAGATTTGTTAGTTGAAAATAAAGTAATTGTCGAGATAAAATCCGTCGAAGCTATAAATGATGTTCATTTAGCTCAAATTTTAACCTATTTAAAATTATCTAATTGTAAATTGGGATTACTGATTAATTTTAATGTTTCTTTGATAAAAAATGGCATCAAAAGAGTTGTAAATAATTTATAATAAAGTTCTTATTTCTTTGCGAACTTAGCGAAAAAACTTAGCGAACTTTGCGGTTAAATAAGAAAAAAGTTAAATACATAAAATAATAATAAAATGACACGAAAAATTAAATTAACAGCAGTAGTAGTTGCAATATTTGCAACAAGTGCATCATTTGCACAAACAGGACGAGAAATAATGCTAAAAGCCGACAACCGTCCGGAGGCAAAAACAACCGAATCAAGCATTACCTTAAAAATAATCAACAAAAGAGGTAAAGAGAGAATTCGTAAACTTAAATCCTATTCAATGGAAGTAGGAGAAGACACAAAAACATTGATGTTTTTTGAATATCCGGGCGATGTAAAAGGCACCGGCTTTTTAACCTGGGACTATGACAAAATCGGCAAAGACGACGACAAATGGCTATACTTGCCTGCCATGAAAAAAATAAGACGTATCAGTGGCTCATCGGCAAAGAAAGATTATTTTATGGGAACTGATTTTACCTACGATGATATGGGAGAACGCAACATTGATGAAGATACCCACAAACTATTGGGTGAGGAAACCGTTAACGGACATAAATGTTGGAAAGTGGAATCTACCTCAAAAGATAAAAGAGATTTATTCTCGAAAAAAGTAATATGGTTACGACAAGACATTTTAATTCCTGAAAAGGTGGATTATTATGATAGGATGGGAAAATTGCATCGTCAAATGACAATAGACAAAGTCGAAAAAATCGGCAAATATTGGGTGATAAAGAAAATGCAAATGAGCAATGTCCAAAACAAGCACAAAACCATTATTGAATTTGATAAAATGGTATTAGACAAACCAATGAATGAAGGCAAATTTACCGTGCAAACATTGGAAAAAGGACGATTTTAAATTTATTTAAATAATGTAGAGAAAATTCACGAATTTTCTCTAATAAAAACGTATATGACAAAATTCAAAAATAAATATCGCATAGAATCAAATCGTTGGCAAAATTGGGATTATTCAAATATTGGAAATTATTTC
>PDWI01006009.1_pt1 | contig 15437 bp, 13 predicted proteins | sample 1430891 | NCBI WGS metagenome assembly PDWI01 (sample SAMN01162508, study PRJNA174530) | Oral metagenome, whole genome shotgun sequencing project. | biome: Marine environment; feature: Marine mammal; material: Swab sample of the gingival sulcus; isolation source: swab sample of gingival sulcus... | reverse complement strand
CCCAAAAAGCCTTCTTTTCCCACCCTGTGGGTAAAAACAGGACAAAAGGGAGTAACACCGCCTTTTGGGCAGGTCATTCATCTGGCGATATGAAATTCACTTACCGATAGATAATAAGGAGCTTCCCATGCAGATCACATGGAACATCCAGAAAAAACGGGGAAATTTTCGACCCTGCCTCAACTATTCCCTGATTCTGGAACCCTTTGAAAAGAAACTGGCCATCAATGCCATTCAGATTGAAACCCTGATTCCCCAGATTCCCAATCCCCACCAGAATTATTGTATGCCCGGAGAAAATGAACGCGCACCTGACTGGAAACCTGCAAGATTCCACTTTTTCAGCGTTCCCTATTTCAAAACCGGAGAAGTGCATGAGTTTCTTCGCCTGCCCTTCCGTTCATCCAATGAATACCCTGAAGTGGAAGAATCCTTTACCATGCTCAGGGATGCCTACGAAGCGTTGATCCGGGAAACCTATGAACAAAAACCCATTGATCTGACCCAGGAACTGGGGCTTACTTCCGAAACCAGGGACAGCATTGTTGCCGGAGTTACCGCCCAGAAGCTCTTGGGGCTGTATGGGGAACCTACAGGACAATAAAAAAATTCCTGTCAAGGCAAGGAGATGGTTCTGATCCACCATCAAAATTCTGCCTGCCGTTACACGTCCAGGAATGGCTTTCTGGATACCGCTGCCTGCCGGAGCAAATGATCGGCAAGGACCAGGGCCATCATGGCTTCGCACACAGGATTGATTCTGGGAATGGCGCAGACATCGTGGCGGCCCTTGACAGATACGCTTGCCGGTTGTCCTGTCCGGGTAATGGTGGCAAGCTCTTTTCCAATGGAAGGAATGGGCTTGACAGACACCCGTGTTACAATGGGTTCTCCATTGGAAATCCCTGCCAGAATCCCGCCTGCGTGATTGGTCAAAAATCCTGATGGCGAAATCTCATCGTTGTTTTCAGAACCCTTCATACCGGCAATCAGAGACCCTGCCCCGATTTCCACGGCCTTTACCGCACCAATGCTCATCATGGCCTTGGCAATGTCCGCATCCAGCTTGTCAAACACAGGTTCTCCCAGCCCCGGCGGCACATGCTCTGCACAGATTTCCACAACTCCGCCCAGGGAATCCTGCTGGGCACGGGCCTGCTTGATCTGTTCTTCCATGAGAAGGCAAGCCTGTCTGTCTGCACAGCACAGAGAACTTTTTTCCAGAAACTCTGGTTCATGGATTCTGGCGCACACAGTCCCAATCTGCACCGTATGGCTTTTGATAACAATGCCAAAGACTTGTAATACCAGCCGGGCAACGGCTCCTGCTGCCACACGGGCAACAGTTTCTCTGGCAGACGCCCTGCCTCCGCCCCGGTAATCTCTGATGCCGTATTTTTTTTCATAGGTATAATCGCCATGCCCTGGCCGGAATAAATGGGACATATCTTCATAAGAGCGGGAGTCTGCATCCTGATTTTCCACCAGAATGTGGATGGGCGTGCCTGTGGTTTTGTTTTCAAATACCCCGGAGACAATTCTGGGAATATCCGGTTCCTTTCGGCTGGTGGAGCCGGGGCTGTTTCCCGGCATTCGGCGATGAAGCTCTTTTTGTATTATCTGCTCATCAATGGCAAGTCCGGCAGGACATCCCTGGATGACCACACCCACAGCAGGGCCGTGGGACTCTCCATAGGTAGTCACGTGAAAGGCCTTGCCAAAACTGGAACCTGACATAATCTATCTCCTGTCTCTTTTGTCTTTTTTCATGGGATGCCACACCTGATCCAGAATCTTATGGGCAATCTGTTCAGGGGAATCTGTTCCCGTATCCAGAATCAGGGCTGCACATTCCCCATACAAAGGCTCTCTGGCTTTTATGGTATTGCGGGTTTCTTCCATCAAGGAAACCCGCCCATCAAACCGGGGTCTGGCATCCAGAAAATCACAATCCCGGCCAAGACGCCCTGCAATGATCCCGGCATCTGCTTTCAGCCATATCCCCAGTCCTCTGGTTCGAATCAGTTTCCGATTATCCGGGTCCAGCACCATTCCTCCGCCCGTGGCAACCACCTGGTTATCTTTCTGTACGATCCGGGCAAACATCTGTTTTTCCCGTTTTCGGAACACCTCCCATCCGTGGGTGCAAACCATGTCGGCAATGGTGGCTTTCCATTTTTTTTCCAATTCCCGGTCTGTATCCACAAAAGATGCTTGGAGCAGTCCTGCAAGAATGTTTCCTGTGGTGCTTTTTCCTGCGCCCCGGTATCCAATCAAAAAAATATTCATCTTGCCCCATGCATCCCCAAAAAAACTTGTCATGCTGATATGTTGATCATTCTCCAACAGAATCAATCTGCATTTTGACATATATCACAATCCCTGTTTTTCCGCTATTGAGGAAAAACTTCCCTGATCCACCATCAGAGAATTACCCTGCAAATAAATTTGGATGAGACACGACCTCAGAACGCATTCTCCATGCTGCAAATCAGATGCACGGACAAGCAATATCATGCTGGATAAATCGGGTTATCCATTTATTTTTTATATTTTTTTTGAAAAAAGTTTGCAGAAAAAAAAATGATTTCTTGAAAATTTGTTAGTTTCATGGAATTATACGGGCCGTATCAATTTTGTTCTGCATATAAGAGGAGAACCCAGCAATGTTCACAAATTTACGAATCAAAACCAAAATCATTTTGCTTTCTTCCCTGATTTTCATCCTACTCATGGGAATATCTTCCATAGTAAGCAGTAAAATTTCCTTTGGAATCATTTTTGACAGGATAAAGAGCAAAGAAGCACCTGTAAACGCAAAATATCTTGCCGAAACCTTTGATAAAAAGATTTCCAAGGCCATTGCCCTTGGCAAAATCATTGGGGACAATCCCCTTGCCAAGGCGTGGGCAAGCCAAAAACAATCTGCTGAATCAATAGAACAAATCAAAAAATACTTTGCCCAATTTATGGCAGAAGGGCTGACTTTCAGCTTTATTGTTGCAGGCGACACCCTGGATTATTATACCCAGGACGGATTTTTCAAAAAACTGAGCAAAACCGTACCAAGGGATTCCTGGTATTTTGATACCCTGGCATCTCGCAAAAAAGTAAGTGTAAATGTCCAGCATAATGAAACGACAAATGATTTAACCGCCTATATCAATGTAATCCGGGGCGATGTGAACCATCCCCTGGGGGTTGCCGGCGTGGGAATCAGCCTGACGCAACTGTCAAAGGAACTTGCCAATTCCAGATTAACCCCTTCTTCGGTTGCCTATCTGATTACCAGGGACGGCGAAATTCAAGCCCACCCGGACAGTAAATATGTTTCAGAAATCAAAAATATCCGCAATATGCCCGATGCAAACTACCAGAAAAATGCCGTTACGCAACTGCTGCAAAACGAATCCGGGTATTTTGAGTATGAGGACAGCAAGGGTTGCGAAAAAATGATTGCCTTTGCCACGATACCATCCGTTGGATGGAAAATCGTACTGGATGCCCCCAAAAAAGAACTTGGCCAGGGCCTTGAAAGCATCCTCAAAGTAAATGGGCTATTACTTGTTGTATTTATTTTACTTCTCATTGTCATCCTCCATTTTACCATGCAAATACTTCTCAAGCCAATCCATGAAACCGTAGAAGGTCTTGAAGAGATTGCTCAGGGAGAAGGAGATCTTACGGCAAGGATTACCGTACATTCAAACGATGAGGTTGGTTTACTTGCTGTGAGCTTTAATAAATTTTTAGACAAATTGCAGCACATCATCACGGATATTTCAGCACATACCAATCATGTAAACCAATCTTCCAATGAGCTTGCAAATATCTCCACAAAACTTTCGGAAAATTCCAATGAAACATCCGTAAATTCCGAAAAAGTGGCCTCCTCCTCAGAAGAAATGAAAAATAATATCAATCACATTTCCAGTACCGTGCAAACCACTTCCGAAAATGCTAACCAGGTGGCTGCTGCCACAGAACAAATGAAAGCAACCATCAGCGAAATCGCTTCACGGTCTGCAAATGCAAGCCAGATAACCGGAGAAGCTGTTACCTTAGGAACAGAATCTGCAGAACAAATTGAGGCCCTGGGAAAATCTGCTGTGGATATTGCAACGGTGGTGGCCACCATTACCGATATTTCCGAACAAACCAATCTGCTTGCCCTGAACGCCACAATAGAAGCGGCAAGGGCAGGAGAAGCAGGCAAAGGCTTTGCCGTTGTGGCAAATGAAATCAAGGATCTGGCAAACCAGACCAATGAGGCAACCGAAGACATCAGTACAAGGATTCAGGGAATACGCAAAACTACGGAACTTACAGTTTCGGGAATCAGCAGGCTGTCCCAGATTATTGAAACCATCAACGACATTGTTTCAGGCATTGCCGTATCCGTGGAAGAACAATCCGTAACAACAAAGGAGCTGTCTGGAAATATCGTCAATATTTCTTCCGGCCTGCATGGAATCAATGAACATGTTAGTGAAATTGCAACAGGCTCTGAAAAGATGACAAGCGATATTGATGGAATCAACAAAAATGCCGCCACCATTTCCGCCAACAGCATGGATGTTCTGAAAAATTCCGAAGGACTCAAAAAATTGTCCAACGAACTCAAAGCCCTTGTGGATCAATTCAAAATATAAAACAGGACATAATTACACGCAAAAAGGGAGGGCTTTGTTCGTTGCCCTCCCTTTTTTATTTCTGACAACTATGCTAATTTACTTTAAAATAACGTTTTTTTAAATTATACTCTTACTATAGATCCTTGCCTTGCATTTTTTTAAAGATATGATATTTTTCAAACCAATATAATCCGTTTTATTTGCCAAGAAGGGGGACATATGGCTATTCCAAAATGTTTGCAATGGAAGTATATACAAAATTCCACCATAATCATACCTTCCTGCCTCTATCTTTTTCTTGTTCTGCTGCTTACGGCTTCTTTTGCCCATGCCCAGGTTTCTTTTCTGCCGAACAAATTTGACCTGCGAAATGTCAACGGCATTTCCTATATCGGACCGGTCAAAGATCAGTGGTATCTTGGAACATGCTACGCCTTTGCCGCAGCAGCCGCTGCAGAATCCACCTATAACATGGCAAAAGAAGATTATGACGGTATTCCCGTTTCCCTGTCAGAATCTTTTATTATATGGAGTTTGGGACAAAAATACAAAGGATTTCCCCTTGAGCCTTACGGAGAATACGGCAGTCTGGATTATGAGGAACTCCAGTCTCTCGTGGACTATGGAATTTGTGCCGAAGCGATCTTCCCTTACATGAAAAACAAGGCAGAAGCAGAACCATACGAACAGGACAAGGGACATTATCAGCTCAATTACCATTGGGATGCCCCCAGAATAAAATTTACCGGCTGGCACAGGCTGCCAGGCAACGACATAGAAACCATGAAACGGGCCATCATGACCTTTGGAGCTGTGGGTGCTGGCGTAGAGGTTACAGAGGACTTCGCAGCGTATGAACAAGACATTTTTTCCGATGAAACTACTGCTGCCAACGAGCCCCTGGAATATTTTTCAGCCACGAGCCACGGAGTGGTCATTGTGGGCTGGGACGATGATACCGATGGAGAAGAAGGCAGGGGATACTGGATTCTTCGCAATTCATGGGGTAAGAACTGGGGAGAGGATGGATATATGCGCATTGCATATCTCTCGGCACGGGCAACTATGGCAAGCACCTACTTACATTACAAACCGTGGAATGAACACGGATTTGATCATGTACAAATTACCAATACCGAAAATATCAACCCCGCCGTGGACAACTCCGGCTACCAGCCCGTTTCCAGAGGACTGTATGAATGGGGAGATGACAGTTCTTTTATGATCAATGATAGCACCATTACAGCAAATGCCAATGTGACAGGCAAAGAGCCTTTTGTACACGGCATGTTTCTGTGGGCAGGCAAGGACAGCCTCATTGAAAACAACAGCATCATCAATGCCACGGCCACCACAGACAAAGGTATGGCAACCGCCTATGGCATCTGTCTGCAGGGACACGAAATAACCAATACCGGAACCATCACGGTCAATGCCACGTCCGGTGATGGCCGGGCAACAGCTTACGGGATACGGTTATTCGGCTTTGATACAACTGCAACCGCTACCAATACGGGCTCTATTACCTCCATCGCAGGTAATGATGACGGCTGGTCCTATGGGATGTTCAGCACAAAAGCCAGCAAGATTTCCAATACAGGAAATATTACTGCCCAGGCAAATGGCATGGCCTGTGCCATCATTGCTGAAAAAACAAGAGAGATTACCAATGAAGGACATCTTCTGGCAAAAACCAGGGGCGGAGGAGCTTGCGGAATCTTCTGCTGGAATAGTTCCGCCATAAATACCGGAACCATTGAGGCCCACAGTACCGACAGTAAAGCTGAAAAATCTCCTGACAAAGAAGCGGATACTCTTGAAGAATCTGCAACCTCTGATGACGATAAAAAAACTTCTCCAAGCACCGCCTTTGGGGCTTCTCTTTGGGCTGCCGCCCGTCTTGAAAACCAGGAACTCATTCTGGCAAGCTCCCAATCAGGCAATGCCATAGGAGCAGAAATCTACGCAGATTCGGTCTTGACAAACACCGGAGAAATACGGTCAGAAACGCTATCCGGTAATGCATTTGGCGTACAAGCCTATCATGATTCCCGCATCATCAATCTGGGAACCATTACTGGCAATACAGAAATTTACGACAACGCCGAAGTCTGCGGAACAGGTCTGTTCCAGGGCAATGTCAAAAGTGTTGGAGGCATACTTTCGCCGGGAGACCGCATTGGCAGAATGCGTATTCAGGGTGATTATTTGCAGGAACCCGATGGACAGCTTTTGCTGGAATTTTCCTCCACAGGCCACGATGTGCTGGAAGTATCAGGAATTGCCCATCTGGACGGAGAAGTTCGGCTGCAATTCCTGGATTACCATGAAGGAGGTCATTATTCGATGCTGCTGGCCCCAAACGTGGAAGATGAAAACATGCAGTTCTTATCTCCTGCCATATTTCCTGTTACCGTCCAGAAAACCGCTTCTGGTCTGGATATTGACTTTCACCGCCTGACCTATGAACAGGCAGGAAATTGTGCAGGAAGGCGCAGTCTGGGACGCAATCTGGATGGATTCTTGGTTCAGTCAGACGGACAAATGGCTGAAATCAGACAGGAACTTGACAATCTGCTTCCACCCTCCTTTGACAAGGCATTAAACAACATGGCTCCCACCATGCAAAGCGCCACCCGCCATGCCCTTATCCAGCAATCCCATGAGGATGGAAACACAGTACACAAGCGTCTGACAACCCAACGGTTTATGCAGGTGCCAACCAATGGACAGGCGGATGAACTGTTTCCTGCCAAAAGAGCCTGGGGCACGGCATCGGTTCTTACGGGCCGTGAGGATGGGCAGGATGTAGTGCCTGATATGGGTTCCACCATGAGGCGTATTTGTCTGGGCATGGACATTCAACCCAACCATTTGACCTTGCTTGGCTTTTCCGGTTCATTGATAACTCATTCCCTTACCAGCAAAGAAGACAACTCTTTGGCAGATATCACTTCTGTTTACGCCCATGCCTATTTCATGCGCGCACAAGGCCAGGCCAACGGCAGATTTTTCACAGGTTCCCTTTCCGCTGGCCGTTCCCGGATTTCCACCACCAGGGACATTGCCTTTCGCTCCCTCAAGGCAGACACGAATCGCAACAGCCATGAAGCAAGAGCTACCCTTGGAATGGGCTATACCCTGAACAGATGGACATGGCGCATTCAGCCGGAAATCCGGCTGACAGGTCTGCTGCTCCACGATGAAGATTCCCTGGAACACGGCGCAGACCTGCTCAATTTGCAAACAGATTCCAACACCTTGTTTTCCCTGCGTTCCAATGCAGGACTTTCCCTGGGAAAAGAGTTTGCAAAAGGCGAAACCCGATTTTTCCCCTGGGCAAGCGTTTCCTTTATCCACGAATTTCAGAACCTTCCTGACGTGGAGACACGTTTCTTACAACACGGGTCTTCTTTTTCCGTTCCCTGCCGGGATACCAGAAACGGCATGGTTCTTGGAACCGGCATTCATTGGCAGGCAGGCCGTTTACATGGGTCGCTGAACTATGAATTTACCGCATTTGAGGGCAGCAGCCGATTCCACCATCTGGGATGGATGCTGGAAGTACGTTTTTAAAGGGTACTGCACCATAGCCATGAATCATGGCCGACCATAGTTTTCTTTGGACAAAAATTGTACGGCCATGCTGACCAGAAACCAGCAAAAACTTACCAGGATAATGGTGGCACCTGTGGCGGTCTGTGCCCAGTCCTGGGCAGAGATGAAAAGCCCTGCAACGCAGGAGGTAATGTTGATGAAAACCGCCCACCAGACCATTTGGCCTGCGGTTCTGGAAAAGTTCCTTGCCGCAGCAGCAGGCACAATGAGCATGGCCGTTACCAGCAGCACGCCAACGGCCTGCACCGAAAAAATGACCACCAAAGACAGCAGGGCTGCATATAGATATTGGTAGGTTCTGGTGCGTACCTGATGGGCCTTTGCCAGCACCGGATTCATACCGATATACAAAAGCCGGTTAAATCCATACACCTGGAACAGGACAAGAACCAGCAGCAAAAGAAACATGGCAAGGATCTGGGCATCAGAGATGGTCAGAATGTCGCCGTAGAGAAATTGCTGAATATCCCTTGCCAGATTTTTGTGCCGACTGACCATGGCAAGCCCAAAGGCAACAACACCGGAAAAAAATACACCGATGATGGTGTCGCTGGACAAAAAGGTTTTTCGTTGTCCCAATATCATGAAAATTCCCACCAGCACCCCGAATACAGGCATGGTAATTTTGGGATCAAATCCCAGCATCAGGCCGACAGCTACGCCTGTAAAGGCAGAATGGCTGACGGCATCGGCAAAAAAGGCCATGCGGAAATGGATGACCTGGATTCCCATGAGCGCTGTCATGGGGGCCAGCAGCAGCAACCCCAAAAGGGCGTGCTGCATGAATCCAAGCTGCATGGATTCCGCAGGGAAAATGGCGGCAAGCATCTGATAGATAAAGGCAGGATCAGGCATGGGAAGCTTCCTTGCTGCGGGCATGGATGCAGGAGGAACAATGGGTGGAGTGGGGAACCTTGTCCAGACTGTTGTATCCCACACATCCCAGATGGGGGCCGAATAACCGACTCAGAGTTTCTCCGGTAAACACCTCATGGGGATTTCCCTGGGCAATGACCTTTTGGTTGTTGAGGCAGATGACGTGATTGGCGTGGTGGTTGACCATGGAAAGGTCATGGCTGACCATGAGCTGGGTAAATCCGTGCTGGTGCCGCAGGTTTTCCAGAAGTTCGCAAAACACCTGGCCGCCCCTGACATCCACCCCGGATACAGGTTCATCCAGCACCAGCAAATCAGGATTTTCTCCCAGGGCCAGGGCCAGAAGAAGCCGCTGGACTTCGCCTCCTGACAGGGCACTTACCCTACGTTTTTCCATGTGGGCAAGCCCCACGGCATCCAGAAGTTCCAGGGCACGGCTGCGGTGCATCTTTCGTATCCCGAACCACAGGGGAAGGCGTTGTTTGCCCATGACCATAAATTCCATGATGGTCAGGGGCATACCCGTATCAAAGTGCATCTGCTGGGGGACATAGCCAATGCGAAGGGAGGAAAAGGATTGTTTCGGGGATATTTTGATATGCCCATCGTGGGGGATTTGCCCCAGCAGGGATAAAATCAGGGTGGTTTTTCCGGCACCATTAGGTCCGATGACAGCCGTACTGCTTCCCTGGGGGATGGTTGCGGATATATGATCCAGAATCAGCTGTCCTCCAAGGCGCACGGTCAGATTGTCCAATTCAAGACAAACTCCTTTTGAAAGGGCGGAATCTGTCATGGATTATTTGGTTCCCAGGGTGTTTTGAATGCGTTGCAGGTTTTGGCCCATGATGGTCTCATAATAGTCAAGGGGAGCATTATCCGGCCCGGTTGCCACAGGGTCAATGATAACCACAGGCACTCCGGTTTCCCTGGACAAGGTCTGGCCTGCTCCTGCTGGATACTGGGGTTCTGTGAAAATGGCCCCGACCTTTCTTTTTTTGATGCAGCCTATCAGATGGATCATTTCTGCGGCAGAGGGTTTTTGGCCGTGGGGCAGCATGGTGGCAATGATGTGAAGTCCCATATCCCTTGCAAGGTAGTCAAAGGCACCGTGGGGCTGGATGATTTTTCGATTTTTCAATTTTTTGCCAAGGGCGGTCATATCATCTGCCAGTTGTTTCATGGCCTTTTCGTATGTTGCTGCCTGTTGAAAATACATGGACGCTTTTCCCGGATTTTTTCGTGAAAGTCCTGCTGCGATATTCATGGCGATCTGTGCCCTCATGGGTGGGCTTGTAAATAAGTGGGGGTTGATTTTTGCAGAATGATTATGGGCGTTATGTTCATGACTTGTACAGGCAGTAACCGGAACCATTCCCCTGGAAGAGTCAATGATGTATATCTGGGGATTTTCCTTTTGTACGGAATCATCCAGAAATTCTTCCATGCCAAGACCGTTGATGACAAGGATGTCTGCCCTGGCAATTTTTTCCATGTCCTGTGGACGCAATGTATATCCGTGGGGGCATCCCATCTGATTGGACAGCATGAGTTGAATGTCCAGATTCTGATCGGTTTCTGCCACATTCCGGGTAATCTGGTATATGGGGAAGGTGGTGCAAAGGACAACGGATTTCGCAAATGCCGGTATAAAACTACAGGCAATGAGTACCAGGGTTACTGGAAAAATTACAGCGGTATTTTTTATGGGTATGGGGATCATCATGACATGCAGTCCTATGGTTGTTATTGCAAAAACGGTTGCAATACTAAAAACCTTTTTGGAAGATGTCAAGGTATTTATTGCAAATATTATTGCAATAAATAATATGGATCTGCTATTGTAGGCGAAATCATGGAAGGAGCAAGAGCAAGTGAAACGCCAGACAGTACAAAGAAAGGCCATTGAAGGAATTTTTCGTGAATCTGACAGTCCCCTTGGAGTGGAGGAAATTCTCAAGCTGGGTCAAAGGGAAGTACCGTCCCTGAACCGGGCCACGGTATATCGGAACCTGAAACTTTTGCTTCGGGATGGTTTGATTCAAAAAATCGTGCATCCTGCACTTGGCATCCTGTACGAAAGGACAGGGAAAGCCCATCACCATTATTTCCAATGCCGTTCCTGCAATCGGGCCTTTGAATTGCCGGGGTGTATTATCAATGAGTCAGGAGGCATTATTCCCAAAGGTTTTGTCGTGGAAGACCACGAGGTGTTTTTGTTTGGGGTTTGTCCTTCCTGTGTGGTTTCTTAAAAATGAGGTATAGGAAATTTTTATTATGAAAGGAGAAGATCAAATGTGCAACAAAATCTTGAAGTCCATTTATTTACTGTCAGTTTTGATAATAGCGTTTACCAGTATTGCCCACAGCGCGTCTTTTGAAGTCCAGCCAATCAACCAGGAGTATCCTGTCAAAGTTCTTCTCAGGACACATACCATCCGGGGGGTGCATTATCAGCCAATGCCGGACACGGGAAAACCTTTGCTGGTTCTTGTTCATGGGGCAACCTATGGGAAATGGATGTGGGATGTGCCGGGATATTCCTGGGTTGACCATTTTGTGGGAGACCTTGGGTATCCTGTTTTGCTGATTGACCGGCTGGGATACGGAGAATCAAGTCATCCCAACGGAGATTTGCTGACACCCCATTTCCAGGCAAAGGCATTGAAAAAAATGCTTTGTCAGATAAAAGCCTCCCAGGGGGAAAGACCCATTGTCTGGGTGGGGCACAGCATGGGGGCATTTTTTGGTAATATCGTGGCAGGAGAAACTACCCTCCTTGACGGATTTATCAATATTGGGTTCCTTCATGAACAACAAAATATGCTGGAGGGCTCTCCCATGGATCTTCTGGCCGGGGATTACATCTTTTTGACAGATCAGCAACGAACTGCTGCCTTTTATTATATGCAGGAGGTTGATCAGGACATCATAGAGTATGACAACCTTCACGCCGAGCCAATGCCGCGGGGCTCTATATGGTCGGGGCTGAAATTAGACAAGCTGGTACTTGGTTCCATCAAAATCCCCGTATTGCTGGTATGCGGAGAATATGACCGTATCTGGAAAAAGATTGATCTTGAAGCCGAGGCTGCCCTGTTCAAAAATGCCCAGACAACCACCTTTTTACAAAAAAATGCCGGCCATACCAACCTGCTTCATCACTCCTGCGGAACATTATTTGACAAAATTGACAACTGGCTTGCGACTCATTTTTAGAAATGGAACATGTATCCCTGTCCTGTCCTCCTCGTATTTGTAAAAGAGAAGGACAGGAAAAACACATTAGAACCGGTAATTGACATTCAGGCTGATGGTTCTTGGCGGGCCAGCACAGCCCATGTAGCCAAGGGTCGGGTCTTCGGAGCCTAATAAAAAGTATTCTTTGTTGGTCAGGTTTTTCGCGGTAAGATAGATATCCCAGTTTTCCCGCTCATAACCGATTTTCACATTGAACAGGGTATAGGTGTTCTGCTTCTGCTTATTGGTGCGGTCAAGGTACATGCTTCCCATATGCTGAATTTCACCTCTGGCAAACAGTCCCCAGGAATTTCTGTATTCCAGAAACAGGCCGGAATCATATTCAGGCACCAGGGCAATGGAGTTATCTTCATAGTTTGCGCCGGTCATGGGGTCGATATATTCCCCGTATCTGGCATGGGTATAACCGATAAACCCGTTTACGAAAAGACTGGCAGTCAGTTTCCAGGCCGCTTCCAGTTCAAAGCCGTAAATATCAGCCTCTTGTTATGATGCAAAAAAGTTTTTTTTGCGCTGGGGGTTTTTGTAATGATTTTACCCAGAATATAACGATCTATAATTGTTTTATGAGTTAAATATCTATTTATAACGAATGTCCGTTGATTTTTAATTATTTTGTTGATAATGTGCCATTCTGTAAATATTTTACCAAAAAAACCCCTGTTTTACGAAGAAACCGTATGGATATAAATGTGTTGAAATATCGTCCGGCAGGCTACGCATACCTGCTTGATATGATGGGATTGAAAGCCATACCCCATTGGCATACCTCATTTGTGTCCTCATCGGGAAGCCACCGGTCAAAGGTTCAGGATGATGCAATAGAAGAGATATATCCCATAAGATACTGGCCCGGAGAAAAGGTTGGTGAGCATCTTGAATTTGCACTAAAATATGATGGGGTCAACCTGGGCTTGCTGGCTCTCATCTTCGAAAAAGCTTCTCAGGATGAATTAACCGATTACATCAAGTCCAAACCCACCGGAAAATATACCCGGAGGATTTGGTTCTTTTATGAGTTTCTGACCGGAAAACAACTGCCCCTCAATGACCTGACTTCCAGCAATTATGTAGATGCATTGGAGGCCAGGGATTATTACACGATTCAGGCCGGTGAAAAATCTTCACGGCACCGCATTGTAAATAACCTTCTTGGGCCAAAAGGCTTTTGCCCTGTCATCAGAAGGACTGAAAAACTTGCCCGACTGGATTCATCTGACCTGTGCAAAAGGTGCGAGGATATCGTTACCGAATATCCTCCAGAACTGCTACGCCGGGCACTGAACTACCTTTACCATAAGGAAACAAAGTCATCTTTTGAAATTGAGCACATAAAGGCCAATGCCTCCCGGGCTGAAAAATTCATCACATCCCTTGGGCTTGCTGAGAAGGAAGATTTCTGTGAAAAAGAAAGACTGATAACACTTCAGAACCGTATCGTTGACCCGCGCTTCAAAGACAGCGACTATCGGGCAAGCCAGAATTATGTCGGCCAGACGATTGTCTATGAAAAGGAGATTATACATTTTATCTGTCCAAAACCTGATGATCTGCAAAGCCTCATGGAAGGATTAATCGACTCCCATAAACGGATGAAAGCGGGGAATGTATCCCCTGTCATTCATGCGGCAGCCATCGCTTATGGTTTTGTGTTTCTGCATCCGTTTGAAGATGGCAACGGACGAATCCATCGGTTTCTGATACACAATATCCTTTCGCTGCGGGGACTGGTGCCACGCGGACTCATGTTCCCGGTTTCTGCGGTCATGCTTAAAAACCCGGCAGACTATGATGCCTCCCTGGAAGCATTTTCCCGCCCCCTGTTGCAGCTCATCAATTATCGGCTGGATGAAATGGGACAAATGACCGTTGAGAACGATACCGCATGCTGGTATCAGTATATGGATATGACCACTCAGTCAGAAGCCTTATATGAGTTTGTAATCCAAACGATTGAAAAAGAACTTGTGGAAGAACTCAGCTTCCTGGCCAACTACGACAATACCAAAAAGGCGATACAGGACATTATTGACATGCCTGACCGCCTGATTGACTTGTTCATCCAATTGTGCCTGCAAAATAATGGTTGTCTTTCCACAAAAAAGAGGGCTGCTCACTTTGACTTCCTGACTGCTGAAGAACTTTCGGCCATGGAGCAGTCCGTGGAAAACGGTTATAACCGACTCGATTAATCAATCTCCTGTATGACTATATTTGGGGCATTGGGGCAAACTACTACTGCCAGGGTATCCAAACAATTGCTTACACTCGAAGGCAACTATCATATACGGTATCGCTGAGCATTACTTTTTTGTCGTTCTGCCTTGCCAAAAGGGCGAAACCAATCCAGCAGCATTGGCGTGACAAAATAACCCACCGCAAGTGCTGCCAGCAGTTCCTGATGGCTTTCCTCACGCTTCTTTTCAGAGTTTTTGCTTCCTGTCCGGCAGCCAGAATCATTCGCTGCCAGGTTTGGGATAACGGGGGGATAGATGTTTCGTTCATGGTATTTTCCTTTTTTAGGCGCGCAGGCTCCAGCCTTGGGCCTGTTCATATTTGTTCCATAACCGGGCATACACCCCGTCTTGTGTCAGCAGCTCTTTGTGCCGCCCTGTTTCGCTGACCCGGCCGCGGTCCAGCACCACAATGGGGCAGTTCCGCAATATGGCACGGGCAATGGTGACCCGCTGGCGTTCTCCGCCGGAAAGCCGCGTGCCCCGTTCTCCGGCAATGGTGTCATAACCGTCCGGCAGGCTGACAATAAAATCGTGGATTTGGGCGGCACGGGCCGCTGCCTGTACCTCTTCGTCTGTTGCCTCCGGGCGGCCAAGACGGATATTGGCGGCAATGGTATCCTTGAACAAAAAGGTATCCTGAAAAACAAAGGAGACATTCTCCATCAGGGTTTCCGGCTGCAAATCCCGCACATCCACATCTCCCACCCGCACAGAACCGGATTTTACATCCCAGAAACGGGGAATCAGCCGGGCCACCGTGGTCTTGCCCGCGCCGCTCGGCCCCACCAGAGCCGTAACTGTTCCCTGGGGC
>PDWI01006008.1_pt1 | contig 15441 bp, 12 predicted proteins | sample 1430891 | NCBI WGS metagenome assembly PDWI01 (sample SAMN01162508, study PRJNA174530) | Oral metagenome, whole genome shotgun sequencing project. | biome: Marine environment; feature: Marine mammal; material: Swab sample of the gingival sulcus; isolation source: swab sample of gingival sulcus... | reverse complement strand
GCCAATTTTTCTTTTTTCTTCTTTTAGTTTTTTTCTTTTTTTTAGGTCTTTTCTCGATTTCATAATCATCTAGTCTGTCGCTATATCCAGCTATTTTTTCATCATATTCTCTGTATTGTTCTCTTTCAAAATCCATTTCAAGTCTTTCTAAACATAAATTTTTCTAACTATAAATATTCCCTAAACTTTTTATAATTTCTTTGCAAATAAGTTCACTTGCATTTTCTTTTGACATAAATTTGGCATTTCTTCCCATATCATACAAAACATCTTGATTGTTTTTAAGGTATAACAAATCATCAAAAAGCTTATCTGCTGTCAAATCTTTTTCTTCTATAAGCATGGCTCCACCTTTATCCTCTAAAGATTTTGCGTTAAAGTACTGATGATTTCCTGTAACATTGGGTGAAGGTATCAATATACTAGGCGTTCCTGATGCAGTTATCTCAGCTACAGACAAAGCCCCTCCTCTACTAATCACTATATCTGCTGCCGAAATATAGTTGTGCATTTCATATATGTATTCGTGAATTGTTAAATTCTTGTCTTGAATTTCACCTTTTTCTATTTTTTCTTTAATAATTGGGTAATAAATACTTCCTGTAACAAAATGTAAAGATACTTTTTCAAGGTGTTCTATTCTCTGGCTCATTTCACAAATAGTATCGTTGATTTTACTAGCACCTCTGCTTCCTCCAAAGCACAGAATCACAAAATTTTCTTCCTTTTCTCCTATATTCTCTCTGGCTTGTTTTTTAGAAGTTTTAAAGAACTTTTCTCTTACTGGGTTCCCTGAAAAAATCAGCTTTTCCTTTACCTTAAAATACTTTTCAGATTCCTTAAATCCCATAAAAATCTTTTCAACATATTTTGATAAAATTTTGTTTGTGGTTCCTGCATAAGCATTTTGTTCTTGAATAAAAGTTTTTATTCCCATTTTATGAGCTTTCCTAACCACTGCACCGCTTACATATCCACCTGTGCCAATTACTGCATCAGGTTTGAAATTCTCGATTATTTTCTCTGCCTCTTTCGTGCCTTTAAAAACATCTTTAACTACTTTAAAATTTTTAAATATATTCTTTCTATCTATCCCGCTTGCAGTTATAAATTCTATGTCGTATCCTTGTTCCACAACAATTCTACTTTCCATTCCTTTTTTTGTCCCTACAAAAAGTATTTCTGCATTCTCATCCTGTTTTTTCAATTCTTCTGCAATGGAAAGAGCTGGATATATATGTCCTCCAGTTCCTCCTCCAGTTATTATATATCTCATATCAATTTATAACCTTCTTCACTAAATAAAATTATTTTAAAATCAATTCTTCTTCGCTTTTCTTCTTAATATTTAGAAGTATTCCTATACATCCCATAAAAATGACTAAAGAATTACCTCCATAACTTATAAACGGTAAACTTATTCCTGTTGCAGGCATAGTATCCGTTACTACAGCAACATTAAAGAACACCTGTATTCCTATCATTATAGATATACCAGATGCCAAAAGAGTTCCAAATAAATCTTTGGCTTTAAGTGCAATATCTGTTGCTCTAATTAAAATCACAAAATATACTAAAAATACCAAAAGAGTTCTAACATAGCCCAATTCTTCTCCTATTATTGCGAGAATAAAGTCATTTTGTGCTTCCGGTAACCAAAGATTTTTTTCTATACTCTTACTTAATCCTTTACCAAAAAGTCCTCCTCCTGATAAAGCATAAAGAGAATGTACTACTTGCCATCCTTCATTTGTAGCGTATGCAAAAGGATCCTTAAAAGTTTCTATCCTTTGCACCCAGTGCCCTTTCGGTGCATATTTCAATAAAAGTACAATACTCCCTACTCCTAATGCCACAATTCCTATTGCATGTTTCCACTTCATACCTGCTACAAAAAGAATCCCTACAATAATCACCATAACTGTTATAGATGTGGATAAATTAGGTTGTTTTATAATCAAAGCGCCATACAATCCTGCTACTAAAAGTAACGGTAGAATTACTGAAAAAAAGTCCATTCTCTTTTCTGCATATTTAGCTAAAAAATAAGATGCAAATACTATAGCAGCAGGTTTTGATAACTCTCCAGGCATTATAGTTATGGGTCCTAATTTTATCCATCTCATAGCATTATGAGATCCATGTCCTAAATTTGTAAGTACAGCTATTAAAAGTATTATACTAATAATAAAGCCTGCTATTGCAATAGCTCCATAGTATTTATGGTAGTCTATAATAGATGCTACAAACATAGCAACAATTCCAACGATACCCCATTGAGTTGCTCTTATTAAATAGAAATAAGGATCAGCAATATCAGAATCAGCTATTGAATTGTAATAGCTAGCACTAAAAACCATTATTATTCCAAATAAAACTAAAGCTAAGGTGCTTATTGTAAGAACAAAATCTCCCTTGCCTTTCATTTTTCTTGGTTTAGTTTTTTTAACCATTCTATCTGCCATTTCAATATCTCTTTCCATCAAATATTTTATACCTATTTTGATTTATTCAGTTTTTTTACCAGATTCTTAAAATCTTTTCCACGTTCTTCATAATTTTTATACATGTCCCAACTAGCACAGGCTGGGGATAATAAAACTTTGTCTCCTTTTTTAGAAAGTTCAAGAGCTTTATCCACACAGTTTTTCATATTTCCTTCAATAAATATTTCATCAAATCCTACTTCTAAAGCTTGACTTTTTATTTTCTCTGCTGTTTCTCCTAATAATACCAAAGCTTTTACTCTACCGTTGAAATTCTTTATAAAATCCTTAAAATCTGCACCTTTATTGTATCCCCCTGCAATTAAAATAATATTTTTTTCAAGAGCCTCTATAGCTTTCATAGCCGCATCTGTATTAGTTCCTTTTGAGTCATTTACAAATTCTACTCCCTCAACTTCACAAACAGGTTCTAACCTATGTTCCACTCCTTCAAATTCTTTCAGCACTTCAACAATATATTTTCTGTCAATACCAGCACAATGAGCTATACCTACTGATACTAAAGCATTTTCTAAATTATGTTTACCTCTTATCCTTATATCTTCAGTTTTGCATAAAGCAAAATCCTCATCTCCTATTTTAACTTTTATATTTCCATCATCGACAAAAATACCTTCTTCCAATTTTCTTTCAGAAGAAAAAGCAACTATTTTTCCCTTTTTACATTTTTTTGATAAATCAAAAGATAATTCATCTTCATAATTTACAACTAAAAATCCATTTTCATCTAAGTTTTCAAATATTCTAGCTTTTGCATTTCCATATTCGGTCATATTACCGTGTCTGTCTAAATGGTCTTCTGTTAAATTCAATATGGTACAGACTTCCGGTTTAAACTTTTCTATAGTTTCTAACTGAAAACTGCTTATTTCAGTTACTAAATATTCATCTTCTTTAGATTTTAATGCAACTTCTGCTACAGCTTTACCTATATTTCCTACAACTTCTGTTTTTAGCCCTGCTTTTTTAAAGATTTCTCCTACAAGGGTTGTGGTTGTCGTCTTTCCATTTGTACCAGTTATACCTATGAACTTACCTTTTCCAACAATATATGCCAATTCTAATTCACCTATTATCTTCTTATTCATAGATTTAGCTCTTAAACATATGTCGTTTGTAAGAGGCACTCCAGGACTTACAACAATAAAATCTAAACTTTCTAAAAACTTATCATCAGCATCTTTAGTTTCACTAAAAATCCCTAGAGTTTTATTCTCAATTTCTCCTAGTTTTTCTTTAGATATTTTATTTACATTTCCATCATAAACATACACTTTACTACCAATTTCATAAAGGGTATTTACTGCAGAAACCCCTGATTTTCCAAGACCTATTACTAATACTTTACTATTTTTCACTAGTATCCCCTAACTACATAATAAAATTTGTCACAACCATTCCAACTACCGTAATAACTGCAAACATATAAACAATACTTTTTTCTTCCATTCCTAAAAGTTCAAAATGGTGGTGTATTGGCGACATTCTAAACAATCTCTTACCTGTTGTTTTAAAAGAAATCACTTGCAAAATAACAGATACTGTTTCCATAACAAACACAAAGCATAAAACTAGTAGAAACAATTCTCTATGCATTGCTATTGCTATCATAGAAATTGCTCCGCCAAGGGCTAACGACCCTGTATCTCCCATAAATATTTTTGCAGGATTTCTATTCCAAAACAAAAATCCAATTACAGACCCACCTATTATAATTGCTATGTTAGTTATCTGAAATTCGCCTAATACAAATGCCCAAACGCCTAAATATATTAAAACCAGTGCAGAATTACTACCAGCAAGCCCATCTAATCCATCAGTTAAGTTTACGCTATTTACCATTGCCACTATAACAAACATCAAAAAAGGAATATAAAAAACTCCTATATCAAGGTACTCTCTATAAAAAGGTATATAAACACCACCGGATTTACCATTATAATAATATTCAAACATCGAAAATATAAAAGCAACAATTGTTTGCAAAATAAGTTTTTGTTTTGCTGTTAATCCCAAGTTCCTTTTTTTTGCAACTTTTTGATAGTCATCTATAAATCCTATTATGCCAAAAAGTATAAAGCAAACTAATATTACCGTTGTTTCCCAACTAGCAATAAAAAACTTATCTCCATATGCTCCATAAACTGATGACCAAGAAAAGACAAATGTGAACAAAGTAGTTCCTATAATTGCTATGCCTCCCATAGAAACAGTTCCTGATTTCTTCATATGAGATTTTGGTCCTTCTTCTCTTATATTTTGACCAGCTTTCTTTTCTTTAAGATATGGTATCAATTCCTTTGTAAACAATAAACTCATTACTGCAGAAAGTACACCTATTAAAACAAATATCATTTTGGGCGTATCAGCCATTTCTATCACCTCTTTATTTTTTATATATAAATTTTAACACATTTTAAAAGTTTTTAATTATATTTTATAAATTTAAAGTCATATTTTTTACTTTTTATCTATTTTCTATACAAATAGATTTTTTCATCTTTTATCATTTCACCAGCTTTAGGAAATTGATCTACTATAACAAAATCTACTACTTCCTCATTTTCTTTAAATTTAGGACTTATTACAAAATTCAATTTTTGACCTAAAAGTATTTCTTTAGCTTCAGAAAAATTCATATTTTTTAAGTCTGGAACTATTTTTTTATTCATATCTATAGCTTTTTGTTCTGCTTTTGTATAATTAGGTTTTATATCTAAATATCTTAAAGTATCCTCTATAATCATTTTAATCCCAGGCCCTGCAGTCACAGAACCATACATGCTGTTTTTCGGATTATCTACAGCTACTATCACTGATATTTGAGGGTCCTCCATTGGTGCCATAGCAACAAAAGACCCATAAGTTTCATCACTGTACTCTCCATCTTTTATCTTCAAAGTAGTTCCTGATTTTCCACCTATTCTATATCCACTAACCTTTGCAATTTTACCTCCATATTGTTCTACTACTTGCTCCATAATATTCTTCACTTCGTCTACTGTAGCTTTTGAAACAACTCTATTAACAACTTTTTCAGGAAACTCCTTGACAATTTTTCCCTCTCCGTCCACCATTTTTTTAACCAGTCTAGGTTGCATTACTTTACCTTCATTTCCAAAAGAAGATATTGCTGTTAAAACTTTTAGCGGTGTCACTGCAACACCATGTCCATAAGACATTGTAGCAAGTTCTACAGGACCTATATTATCTATTTTTTGGACAATAGACCTTGTTTCCCCTGGATAATCTATGTTACTTTTATCCATTATACCAAAGCTATCTAAATAATCATAATATGTTTCAACTCCTATTTTTGAAGAAATATCTACAAATGCAGGGTTACAAGAATGACCTACAGCTTCTGTTAAATTTTGTATTCCATGCGCTCTAGGATAACGCCAACATTTAATTGTTTTATCTGCTATTTTTTTATATCCCTCACACTTAAAGTGGCTATTTAATCCTACTTTTTGTTCTTCTAAAGCGATTGCTGTAGTCAATAGTTTAAATGTAGATCCTGGTTCAAACACATCACTTACCATGGGATTTCTCCACATAATATTCCAATGTTCTAGTTTTTCTTCATCTGTCATCGCCTCAACTAATTCTGCTTCTTCTGGATCTAAAGGTATTCTAGGAACATTAGGATTATATTCAGGCAACATTGCCATTGCTAAAATATCACCGTTCTTAGGATTCATTACAATACACATAACTCTATCTGCATCAGTGGTTTCAGATACGTTTTTAATTGCTTTTTCAACATAGTGCTGTATTACTTCATCTATTGTCAAATACAAATTAAGTCCATCTTTTTGTGCAAAGAATTTTTCTTTTTCAACAGACAATCTATTTCCTCTAGTATCTGTTACCCCAATAGTTCTTCCTGGTACACCTCTCAAATATTTGTCGTACCAAAGTTCTAGCCCCGATAATCCATGGTTATCATCTGTTACACTTCCAAGGACATGTGATGCAAAGGCTCCAAGAGGGTACTGCCTTTTAATTTGTTTATCCATCTCGATTCCCAAAAGATGCTCTTTTTGTAATTTTTCTGCTATATTTTTATCTACATATTTTGCGATTTTAGGTCTAGCCTTACCACTATTCATTTTTTGCGAAATTTCTTCCTTTGGTATATTCAAATAAGAAGAAAGTTTCTCCACCGTCTTTGCCATCAATTCATCGCCACTATATTCTTTATTACCAGTTCTTATAGTATCGGGTCTTGCCCATACCGTATAAGTTATGGAACTTGTAGCTAATTCTTTGCCATTTCTATCGTAAATAGCACCTCTTTTGGCTGGTATTTCAATATCTCTTTTTTGAGATTCTACAGCTTTCTTCGAGTATTCTTCTCCTTTTATTACTTGAACATACCCTAACCTAAGCATTAGCATAGAAATCCCCAAAAGCATTAAAGAGAATACTAGTATTACTCGTTTTTTAACATAAATTGAAGTTTTTGTGTTCTTCATAAGTACCTCTCAATTAAAAAAGTGGACGATATATACCGTCCATAATTTTTAAACTTCTAAATATCCCTAATTATAAGCTTCTTCTTTTAACAACAATGCAAAATCCCTAGCAGGTTTTTCATCTTTTTCTAAGTACACAATTTTTTCCGGTTTCACCATTCCTAACTCGTTCATTGCCTTGCCTTCTATATATTCAATATTATTGGCTTTATTTAATTGCAATTCTAAACTTTCTATCTCTGTGGCTATTGAAAGATTTTCTTTTCCAACTTGATTTATATCATATTTAATATTTGTCGAAGTCGCAACAATTATTATTATAGAAACAAATAAAATCCCAAAAGCCATAAGCATAAATAGTAAAATACCCTTATCCTTAGAGCTGATTTTCATTTCATTATTCTTGTTTTTTTTCATTTCCCTATTTTTAGGTCGCATATCTATTCCATGCTTCCTATAAATTTGTTGGTGTTCATACCATTTTGTAGCTGGCATCATATAAGTCACCTCTCTTTTCTGCAACTCTAAGTTTTGCACTTCTCGCCCTGTGATTTTCATTTAATTCATTTTTACTAGGTACTATAGGTTTTTTACTTACTATCTTTATATCTCCCTCTTTACCGCAGGTACAAACAGGGAAAGTACTAGGACATATGCAAGGGTTTTCTCTGCCATTGAAACATTTTTTTGTTATTCTATCTTCTAAAGAATGAAAAGTTATAACGCAAAATCTTCCTCCAGTATTCAATTTGTCACAAAAATCTTCTAAGGCTCCACCTAAAAGTTCAAGTTCTTGATTTACCTCTATTCTTATTGCTTGAAATGTTCTTTTTGCTGGATGAGGTCCCTCTTTTCTAGCTTTCATAGGTATAGCTTTTTTTATTATTTCAGTAAGTTCCCCTGTAGTTTCTATTTCTTTAGTATTTCGTGCTTCTACTATAAATTTACTTATTCTAGTAGCCCATCTTTCTTCTCCATAATTTGATATTATTCTAGTGAGTTCTTTTTCACTATATGTGTTTACTATTGTTTTAGCTGTTAATTCAGAGCTTTCATCCATACGCATATCAAGAGGTGCATCTTGCATATATGAAAATCCACGATATCCGTTGTCTAGCTGAAAAGACGACACTCCTAAGTCTAACAAAGCTCCATCTATTTTTTCTATTTGTAAATTATCTAAAACACTTTTTATATCTGCATAATTACTTTTAACAAAGTATTTTTTGCAACTATATTTTTCTAATCTTTTTTTAGATGCTTCTAAAGCTGCATCATCTCTATCTATTCCAATAAATATACCTTTAGGACTCAATTTTTCACACACACCTTGTCCATGACCTGCGCCACCTAATGTACCATCCACGTATATTCCATTTTCTTTAATGTTTAAGTTCTCCAACACTTCTTGATACAAAACCGATGTATGTTTAAATTCCAAATCTGCCCCCTATATTCCATATTCCGACATTTTTTTAGCAAAGTCATTTGGTGTCATTTCTGTTTCTTCTTCACTATTCCATTGTTCTTTTGACCAAATTTCAATTTTATCTAAAAGTCCAACTGTAATTAGCTCTTTCTCCATTTTTGCATATATTCTAAGCTCCTGAGGTATTGTTATTCTACCTTGTTTATCTATATCGCATTCAACTGCATTTGCATAAAAATGCCTTATAAAAGCTCTTGCACTGCTATCACTTGTAGGTAGTTTAGATAACTTATCTGTAAACACTTCCCATCTACTTATAGGATATATATACAAGCATTTATCTATACCTCTAGTTAGAACACAGCTTCCGCCTAGCTCTTCTCTGTATTTTGCAGGGACTATCATTCTCCCCTTATCATCTACAGAGTTTTGATATTTCCCCATTAAAGTTCCTATTGAATTTTTTAAACTTTTTACCATAATAATTCTCCAAGGGAAATACTTATACTATCTCCTAGACTACACTGTTTATACTAACCACTATACTCCACTTCTCTCCACTTTACAACACAAAATGGCTTTTTTGCTCCACTTTATACAATATATATGCTATTTTTTTTATAAAACATAAAAAAACACCATATATTTTCCAATATATAGTGTTTTTTATCTTTTCTTATTCAATATATAGTTTCTTTAATCTTTTAAAGCTCCCTAAACTTCATACTCTTTTTTAGAAGTATTATTTTGCTTTACCTTGATTCGCAACGCTTTTCATTTTTGCTTCTAATTCTTCTTGATTTCCCAAGTAATACTTGTTTTCCACTTTAAAGTCATCATTAAATTCATAAACCAAAGGAACTCCTGTAGGTATATTTACTTCCATGATTTCTTCTTCTGATAAATCTTCAAAATGCTTCACTAAAGCTCTTATAGAGTTGCCATGAGCAACAATAATTACCCTTTCTCCTTCTAACATTCTTGGTTTTATAACATCTTCAAAGTAAGGTAATGCTCTTTTTATAGTTTCTTTCAAACTTTCTGTAAGTGGCATTTCATCTTTGCTTTCTTTGCTATACTGCATTTGATTTCTAGGATTTCTTTCATCCTCTTCATCTAAAGATGGTGGCATTGTACTAAAAGATCTTCTCCATATTTTAACTTGCTCATCGCCATATTTATTTGCAGTTTCTGCCTTGTTTAGTCCTTGCAAACCGCCATAATGTCTTTCATTTAGTCTCCAAGTCTTATAAACTGGTAACCATTCTCTGTCCAAGACTTCCAAAACATTGTTCAGCGTATGTATCGCTCTTTTCAAATAACTAGTGTAGCAAACATCAAAATCAAATCCTGCATCTTTCAAAAGCTTCCCACCTTGTTTTGCTTCTTCTACACCTTTTTCTGTTAAATCTACATCTGTCCAACCAGTAAATAAATTCAACTTATTCCACTCACTTTCGCCATGACGAACTAATACTAATTTCATGATTTTTTCCCTTCAAATTTATTTCTAATAATCATATTGCACAGACAAAGTTGCTGATACTCTAAGTTCTCTTGAACTTATTTCAGTCGACGGAATACCTGCGCCATCCATAACCTTAAAGTTTTCAAGTCTACTATCATATTCTCCAATGCTGTAATTTCCCTCAGATATTCTATAAGGTTCTGTTGGCTTCTTACCAAAAGCAGACATAATGCTAGTAGCTTTTTGCTTTGAGTCTTTCATTGCTAATTTTAAAGCTTTTTGATAAAGTTCTTTTCTATTTGAAACATCAAATCTAATATTTGATATTTGATTTGAACCAGCTTTAGATACAGCATCTATAACTTTACTTACTTTTTTTATATCGTCGATTTGAACTTGCATATTATTTCTAACAACATAATATTTTTCCCTTTTTTCACCTTCGCCTATATATCTAGTTCTGTCATCCACATAATAATTGACTGTCTGTATTTTATTACCTTTAATACCTAGTCCTTTTATAGCTTTCATAACAGCATCTATCTTACTTTGATTTTCTGATTGTGCTTTTCCTATATCATCATTTTCTGTTTCAACCCCAATATTTATATATGCCATATCAGGTTCAGCAGATACAATTCCTATACCTTGTACGCTTACTAATTTAACTTCCTTTTCCTCATCTGCTACAACATTTTTGCTATTCATAAATACAAATCCAGAAATAACTAATGCAAATAGCAAACCATAAACTATTCCTTTTGTTCCTTTAAGTTCTTTCATTTTAAACCTCCTTAAATAAAATAACTGTACACCATTATCTAGTTCATAATATAATTAACAGGAATTTTCTCTTCCCTATCCATAAGCTTTTCCAGTATAGCTAAATCACTTTTAGCTGTAATAGCTTTAAATATCGGAGCTTTCAATTCTAAGCCAAATAATGTTTCTTCTTTATTTTCTTCTAAATTAAACTCTATGGCATCATTTAACTCATAGTATTCTTGCATATCTGCAAAAGCTTCATCATAATTCCCCACAACGTCTATGAGATTCAAATCTAAAGCTTGTTTTGCAGTATATATTCTACCATCGGCAATAGGTCTTAATTTTTCAACACCTATGTTCCTACCCTCTGATACGACTTGTAAGAATTGATTGTAAGATTCATCTACAATAGATTGGAAAATTGCTCTTTGTTCCTCTGTCATAGGTTCTGTAAAATCTCCCATAGCCTTATTTCTTCCAGAAGTTATAGTCGTAGTTTTAATGCCATGTTCTTCAAACAATCCAGACAAATCATAAAACGGACCTACTCTAACACCTATTGATCCCGTTATACAATTTCTATTTGCATATATCATATCACAAGGTGCAGATATATAATATCCTCCAGAAGCAGCTGTTCTTCCCATTACTGCATAAACAGGTCTGCCTGTAACACTCTTATATTCTAATATTTTTAAATATAATTCATCACTTTCATATACTCCGCCACCTGGACTATCTACATATAAAATCAATCCTGCATTATTTTCATCTTCTATCAAATCATCTATGCTATCTAATGTCCAAGTATGATTATAACCCATTATATTTCCTAAGAAGTCTGTTTCAACATCGCTAGAAATCACACCTTCCACATTCAATCTAGCTATGTATTTTTCATCTGGGAACAATCCATCTTCCTTATTTTCTCCATTAATCGTAGAAGCAATTATCAATAAAATCAGTATTCCTACAATAACGGAAAAATTAACAAATCCTTTTTTTATACTTTTTCTACTACCTTCATCTAGTTCTTTAAACTTCACATCATTTTTTGCACTATTAAAAGTTTCAATAATCTTTTTCAATTTTAAAGATTTTAATTCAAGTTTTTTTAGTTTCTTTTCTTGTTCAAGTTCTTTTTCATGTATTTTTTGTAGTTTTTTCTGTTCTTTAAGCTCTTTTTCTTCAACTAAATCTTTTTTGTCTGTTGTTAAAGCTTCTTGATTCTCTTGTTCAACAACCTCTATTTTTTCTTTTTTTACTTCTTCCCCAGTTTTTTCTTCTTCAACCTTCTCTTCTTTTACTTTTTCTTTCTTAATCACTTCAGTTTTTTCAGTTACTTCCTCTTTTTTATCCTGTGGGTTTTCTTTTTCAGCAACTGCTTGTGCCTTTTTCTTTCTACCCCTTTTTTTAGGTTTCACTTCTTCTTCAGACTTTTCTTCTTTCACTACTTCTTCCTTGATTTTTTCAGGTTTTTCAGTCGGTTTCTCTTTTTTATCCTCTACAGCTTCCTTTTCTGTAACTACTTCTGTCTTTTTCTTTCTACCTCTCTTTTTAGGTTTCACTTCTTCAAGTTTTTCCTCTATCACTTCTTCTGTTTTGATTTCCTCAAGGTTTTCTTCTGTTTCTTCTAATTGAAGTTCTTCAGTTTTTTCTTTTTCTGATTCTTCTATCTTAATCCCTTCAGCTACTTCCTCTGAATTATTATTGTCATCTTTGTTTTCAACAACTACTTCATTTGAATTTTCTAGTGAAGTTTCTTCGACTTTTTCATTTTCCTCATTATTATTTACTTCAATACTATCTTGAGCTTCACTTACTTTTTCATTTTCAGTAACAGCTTCTTTTTGTTTTTTCTCTTTTATCCTCTTTTTAGCCACAAAACACTACCCCTTTCAACATTTTTATATATTATAAAATTTCCCCATTGCTATGTACACTTACCATTATATTATACATAAAAACTTTTAAATTTTAAACACAGAAATTTGTTTTTTTTCATCTACTCCCATTACTTTTCTTTTATTTTCTAAAATTTTATCGATGTATTTTATAATATTCTCAGAAATAAGTTCACCTGTAGTTACTATAGGTACTCCTGGTGGATACGGTATAATAGGAACATTACAAATTCTTCCCACTGAATCTTTAATATGTATTCTTTCACCCTTTTTATCATTAAAAATATTCTCTGCCATAACAGGTTTTTCTTTCATAATATTAATTAAAAGCTCTTTTTCTTCATCGTCATACCTTTTTAAAACCACACCATTTACACTATTCTGCTGTTCTTTTTCTATCTCTTTTAAAGCCTCTAAAAGTTTAATAAAATCTTCTCGAACATTTCCTATACCTGTCATACACATAACTATATCACCTGTGACTAGTTCTGGATATATTCCTTTTTCAATTAATTTTTTTTCTAATTGAGAGCCATCTATATTCCAATTTGTTACATCTATATTTATTTTCGTTTTATCTAACATATTTTTATCAGAAATAACTTCTAAGCCTCTTATGTTTTTAACGTTATCATAGAAAAAGTCAATATTTTCTTTCCATTCTTTAAAAAATTTATCCTTTTCTTCAAATAATAAATTTGCGTTTAAGTCCATAGACAGCATAAGTAAATAGGACGGACTGCTACTTTCCATAGTCTGCAATGCGTCTTCTAACCTATCTAAATCAATTCTTTTACTCATAACGTTAAGAACTGCACTCTGAGTAAAGGTTCCCAACGTTTTGTGCGTACTATTTATAATAATATCTGCACTTTGACTTTCAGCTGACTTAGGTAAAAATCCATCATAATTTTCGAAAAATTTCAAATGAGCTCCATGTGCCTGATCTATTATTAAAATTTTATTATATTTATGAACAATCTCTGCGATTTTATCAATTTGACTGCATATTCCATAGTAATTAGGGCTAGGCAATATCACCAATTTACAATCTGGATTTTTAATTATAGCTTTTTCTACATCTTCTGGCTCTATTTCTCCACCGATTCCCCAATTCTCCATTATTTTAGGGAACAAGTAAGCTGGCTTTAAATTTCTAAGTTTTACAACATTATAAACAGATTTATGACAATTTCTTGCCATTATAATTTTATCTCCAAAGTCAGTACAAGCTATTATACTTGAGATAATTCCACAACTAGTGCCATTTATAAGAATATATGATTTTAAGCTTCCATATAATTTTTCGTATTTTTGACAAGTATTTTTTATTATTCCCTCTGTTTTAAAAAGATTGTCTGCACCTTCTATTTCCGTTATATCAAAGGGAAATACATCATCAAAACAATGTTTTAAATTACTATAGAGATTTCTCCCCTTATGCCCTGGCATATGAAAAGAAATCTCCTTTTTTTCCTTATGTTTTGAAAGAAATTCATATATGCTTATATTTTTATCATATTTTTTTTCTTCTATATCATTACTTTTTTTCATTTTCTTCCACTACTATTTTTCTTATAGCTTTTGTTCTTATTTCTTTACAAATTTCATCAGTAAAGGTTTCTACAGTTTTTGCACCTTCATCTCCTGCAAATCTACTTCTTACAGAAACAACGCCTTCTTCTTCCTCTTTTTGTCCCACAACCAACATATAAGGTAATCTGTCCATTCTTGCTTCACGAATTTTATACCCTATTTTTTCACTTCTTTCATCAATGGTTACAAAAACTCCATTTTGTTCTAATGTTTTCTTTACTTTATTTGCATAATCATGATATTTTTCAGAAATTGGTAATATTCTTACTTGCTCTGGGCATAACCATGTAGGGAATTTCCCTTCATATTTTTCAATTAACCAAGCTAGAGTTCTTTCGTAGCAACCTATTGAAGATCTGTGAATTATAAATGGTCTTTTCTTTTCTCCATCTTTATCAACATAATACATATCAAATCTCTCTGCCAAGAACATATCTAACTGAATAGTTATCATCGTATCTTCTTTGCCGTATACATTTTTAGCTTGAATATCAAGTTTAGGTCCATAAAATGCTGCTTCTCCATCAGCTTCAACGAATTCAATATCCAAATTATTCAAAATTTTTCTCATTGCATCTTGAACTTCGTTCCACATTTCTTCTGTGCCCATATATTTTTCTGTATTTTCTGGATCCCACTTAGACATCCTATATGTAACATCATCTTGCAGACCTAAAGTTTCCAAACAATATTTTGCTAAATCTACACAACCTGCGAATTCTTCTTCCATTTGGTCAGGTCTAACAATCAAATGACCATCTGCCAATGTAAATTGTCTGACACGAGTAAGTCCGTGCATTTCTCCAGATTCTTCATTTCTAAATAAAGTTGAAGTTTCTGCATATCTAAGAGGCAAGTCTCTATATGATTTTTGACTTTGTTTATACACAAAATACTGGAATGGACAAGTCATAGGTCTAAGAGCAAATACTTCATTATCAACTTCTTCATCTCCTAGTACAAACATTCCATCTTTATAATGAGCCCAATGGTCTGAAATAACATATAAGTCGCTTTTTGCCATAAACGGTGTCTTTGTAAGATGATAGCCCCTTCTTTCTTCCTCATCTTCAATCCATCTTTGCAAAGTTTGAACAATTTTTGCTCCCTTAGGCATAAGTAATGGTAGTCCTTGTCCAATGACATCTACAGTTGTAAACAATTCCATTTCTCTACCTAATTTATTGTGATCTCTTTTTTTAATATTTTCTAAATACTCAAGATATTCATTTAATTCATCTTTTTTACCAAAAGCTGTACCATAAATTCTTGAAAGCATTTTATTATT
>PDWI01006007.1_pt1 | contig 15443 bp, 13 predicted proteins | sample 1430891 | NCBI WGS metagenome assembly PDWI01 (sample SAMN01162508, study PRJNA174530) | Oral metagenome, whole genome shotgun sequencing project. | biome: Marine environment; feature: Marine mammal; material: Swab sample of the gingival sulcus; isolation source: swab sample of gingival sulcus... | reverse complement strand
TTCTAAATCTATCTTCTAAATTATGCAATGGTTTTAAAACATCAAATATTTTTTTTGCATTTGCTCCTAAATAAGCACTTTGTTTTTTATCAATCTCAAATCTATCAAGAAGACTTCTTATACTTACATTGTAATTTGCGGGAAATTTACCATTTGAATTTCTTAATAAATCATCAAGATATACACCTTCTCTAACCCCTGCACCTGAAGTTATAAGCTCTTTTATCTCTAATTCTTCTAAAATAGTCTTGAAAATAAAAGTTCCTTCTTGTATAGTATCAAATCTATCTTTTTTAATACCTAGATTTTTTAAATCATCATTATTTTTTGCATTTATAATATCTTTTATAAAATCCATTTCATTTTTGATTTTATATTTAAAGCCATGTAAGACATCTAAAGGATAGTTATTTTTTTTCATTATAGTTTTTGAAACTGACCTTATACTTCCACCTATACCAACAGCAGTACTTGGAATATCAAAACCTAAATCAAAAATCTTTTGTAGTTCTTTAAGTATATATTTTCTTGCACCTTTTACATCATCTTTATTAAAAAATAATTCTTTTATTCGTACAGTTCCTATGTCTAAAGAAATGCTTTTTAAAATATTTCCTTTTTTTACAAAACAAAATTCAGTAGAACCACCACCTATATCAATACTTATAAAATCATCTGCATGAAGTAGATTTGAAGTAGCAACTCCACCATAAAAAGCTTCTTTTTCTCCATCAATTATCTTAATATTTAATCCAAAATCTTTTTTTATCCTTGAAGTGAAAACTTTAGCATTTGGGGCATCCCTAAGAGCTGATGTTGCGACACAAATAATCTTTCTTGATTTTAAAGCATTTGAGATGTTTAAGAATGATTTTAAAGATTCATAAGCCCTTTGCATAGGAATTTCTTGTAAATTTCCATCATTCTCATAACATCCTTCAGAAATCTTAACTCTACTTTTTGTTTCATTTATCAAATTAAAAGCAAATCTACTACTTTTTTGAAGTACTACCATTCGCATAGAATTTGAACCAATATCTATAATACTCGTAATCTTTGCCATTTTTAAACTTCTTCCATTAGTTTTTGATACTTATTTAATAATTCTTCTTGTGTTTCTTGCTTATTTACATCTAAAATAATACACTCAACAGGACAAACTTCAACACAAGAAGGTGTATCAAAATGCCCCACACAATGTGTACATCTGTTTGAATTGATTATATAAATGGGATCTCCCTCACTAATAGCTTCGTTTGGACACTCATCTCGACAGGCATCACAGGCTATGCACTCATCTGTTATTACTAAAGACATAAAATTCCCTATAAGTTTTATTAGATTTATAACCTATTATTTCTTTAATATAGATAAATAGTAGTATAAATTCAATCATTTTCATTGTACTCATAGCTTGAATGTAGGGATTTAAAAAAATTTGAGATTTTAAATAAACAGTGGCAGTGAGTGAGGGATTCGAACCCTCGGAGGCGTGAACCTCGCCGGTTTTCAAAACCGGTACTTTCGACCAACTCAGTCAACTCACTACGATAAAAAAGTGGTGCGAATGGTGAGAATCGAACTCACACTCCGAAACCGGAATGGGATTTTAAGTCCCACGCGTCTACCTATTCCGCCACACTCGCACTATTATTAAATTTGGACTGAAATTATAATGATTTTTTTATGATTTGTCAAGTTTTTTTAATAAAAATTTGAAATTTTTTTTTATTTACTATCTTTATCTAAAATAATGTATAATAAATGTAAAATTTATAAGGATAATATTTTGAGAAGTAATGAGATAAAAAAAGGATTTGATAGAACACCTCACAGGTCATTATTAAGAGCAACTGGTTTAAAAGATGAAGATTTTGAAAAGCCATTTATTGGAGTGGCTAATTCTTTTATAGAATTAATCCCTGGACATTTTTTCTTAGATAAAGTATCAGCTATTATAAAAGAAGAAATAAGAGCAAATGGCTGTGTACCTTTTGAGTTTAATACTATTGGAGTTGATGATGGTATTGCTATGGGTCATGATGGTATGTTGTTTTCACTTCCAAGTAGAGAGCTAATTGCAAATTCCATAGAAACAGTTATGAATGCTCACAAACTTGATGCAATGATTGCAATTCCTAACTGTGATAAGATAGTTCCAGGTATGATAATGGGAGCATTAAGAGTAAATGTACCTACGGTTTTTGTGTCAGGTGGTCCTATGTCAAAAGGTCATAAAAAAGACGGAACTGCTATTGATTTAGCCACAGCTTTTGAAGCAGTTGGAAAGTTTGAAACAGGTGAAATTGATGAAAATGAATTAAAAGATATAGAGTGCAATGCCTGTCCTAGTGGTGGTTCATGTTCAGGAATGTTTACAGCAAATTCTATGAATACACTAATGGAGGCTATGGGTATAGCACTTCCTGGAAATGGTACAATTTTAGCACAAACAAAAAAAAGGGAAGAGTTATATAGAAAAGCAGCAAGAAGAATTTGTGAAATAGCAAAAGATGAGAAAAAAAGAGAAAAATATAAATTGAAAAATATCTTAAATGAAAATGCAGTTAGAAATGCCTTTGCGGTTGATATGGCTATGGGAGGAAGTTCAAATACTGTTTTACATATGTTAGCCATCGCTCAAGAAGCAAAAGTTGATTTTAATTTAGAAGATATCAATACTATTTCAAAAAGGGTATCACATATTGCAAAAATTTCGCCATCACTAAGCACTGTTCATATGGAAGATATAAACAAAGCAGGTGGAGTAAATGCGGTGATGAAAGAGATGAGTAAAAGAGGAGATGATATCTTACTTGACAATCTTACAATCTCGGGTGAGACTTTGTATGAAAAAATAAAAGATGCTTATATAAAAGATACAAGTATCATCCATACTATTGACAATCCTTATTCAAATGTTGGAGGTTTAGCAATACTTTATGGTAACTTAGCTCTTCAAGGTGCGGTTATAAAAACAGCAGGAATTACAGGTGAGAGAGTATTTACTGGTCGTGCTGTTTGTTTTGATGGGCAGCCAGAAGCAATAAAAGGAATAATAGGGGGAAAAGTAAAAGCAGGTGATGTTGTAGTTATAAGATATGAAGGTCCAAAAGGCGGACCTGGTATGCAAGAAATGCTAAGTCCAACTTCACTTATAATGGGTATGGGACTTGGAGATAAAGTGGCACTTATAACTGATGGTAGGTTTTCTGGAGCTACAAGAGGTGCTAGTATAGGGCATGTTAGTCCTGAAGCTGCTGAAGGTGGACTTATAGGACTTTTAAAAGATGGTGATGAGATACACATAGATGTGGATAAATATATCTTACAAGCAAATATAAGTGATGAAGAAATAGAAAAAAGAAAGGCAAGTTTTAAGCCACTAAAAAAACCTTTAAATTCAAGATGGTTAGGTCAATATAGGGCTTTAGTTACAAATGCGAGTTTTGGAGGGATATTAAAAAGTGATTTATAATTATTAATCATACATTAACTTTTTATTGAAAAATAGTTTACACTTATATTTTACAATTACAATATACAAAATAAAAAAGGATAGAAAAGTGAATATAAATAAAAAATTTTTACTAGCATCTACTTTGATAGCTAGCCAGTTATTTGCCCAATCGATAGAATTTAATATGGCAGAAAAAAATCCAAATAGAGTAAGCCCAAATTCTGCTAATGAGATATTGTCATTTAACAATAGTATAAAAAACTCTATGAGTTCAGTTGTAAATATTTCAACAAAAAGACATATTTCTTCAAGTATGGGGAACTTACCTTTACAAATGTTTAATGACCCATTTTTCAAAAGATTTTTTGGAGACCAATTTGGTAACCAGTTTAAACAAAATAGAGTACAAAGATCACTTGGTTCTGGTGTTATAGTATCTGATAATGGATACATTGTAACAAACAATCATGTTATAGAAAATGCAGATGAAATAACTGTAACAATAGGAAATGACACAACAGAATATAGTGCTAAGCTAATAGGAAAAGATTCTGATAGTGATATAGCTGTTATTAAAATCGAAGCAAAAGATTTACATCCTATAAAAATGGGACATTCAAGAACTTTAAAAATCGGGGATTTAATTTTTGCTATTGGAAATCCTTTTGGTATAGGAAGTACTGTAACACAAGGTATTATATCAGCACTTAATAAAAATAAAGTAGGGATTAATAGATATGAAAATTATATTCAAACAGATGCTTCTATAAATCCAGGAAACTCTGGTGGTGCTTTAGTTGATAGTAGAGGTGCATTAATAGGTATAAATACAGCGATTATTTCTAAAAGTGGTGGAAATAATGGTATAGGATTTGCCATACCTGTTTCTATGGTAAAAGATGTTGTTAAAAAACTAGTAAGTGATGGGAAAGTTACAAGGGGTTATCTAGGTGTTTCTATAAGTGATTTGGATAAAAATTTATCAAAAGTTTACAATCACAAAAAAGGTGCTTTAGTCTTAGATGTATCACCTGATACTCCCGCTTCCAAATATGGCATAAAAAGAGGGGATTTAATCTTTGCAATAAATGGAAAAACTATCAAAGATAGAACTTCTTTACAAAATATCATAGGTTCATTTAAACCAAATCAAAAAATAAATATCGAAATAGAAAGAAATAAGAAAAATTTAGATTTAGATATAGTTTTAGGAAATAGAAATACCCTAATAGCAGTCCAATCAAGTGATAGCAAAGTTTTAGGTGGATTAAGACTTGCTAAGATTGACAACAATATAAGAAAACAATTTAGACTAGGAAGTGAGGCAAAAGGTATCCTCATCAAAAATGTTGAACCAAAATCAAAGGCAGAAAGAAGAGGTTTCCAAGCAGGTGATATCATCATACAAATAGAAGATATAGAGATAAATAACTTTTCAAATGTGGAATCAGCATTGAGAAAATATAAAAATCTTCATAAAAGAGTGTATGTAAATAGATATGGACAAACTTTATTGTTTGTTATAAAATAAAAAAGGATATGTCATTATAAAAGTATTGATGATAGAAGATGATTTGGAATTAGCCCAAATCATCACTGATTATTTGAAATCTTTTGATATAGAAGTTACAAATACTGATAGCCCTTATAATGGGCTATCAATGTTGGATGTAAAAAAAGATTATCAATTGTTGATTTTAGATTTAACTTTACCTGAAATAGATGGATTGGAATTACTTCTTCAAATTAGGAAAAAATATGATATTCCTATTATCATCTCAAGTGCAAGGGATGATATACTTGATAAAGTTATGGGATTAGAGCGAGGTGCTGATGATTATCTACCAAAGCCTTATGACCCAAGAGAATTACAAGTAAGGATAAAAACCATATTAAAACGAATGGGCATATCAAATAGTATTTCAAGTAAAACAAAAGTTAAAACAAGTACTTTTGAAATAAATGAAGACAATATGACTATAAATTTTAAAAATAAAGTTCTAAATCTAACCTTAGCAGAATATGATATCTTAAAACTTCTTATTCAAAGAAATGGTGGTGTTGTTGCTAGAGAAGACTTTATCTATGCTAGTGATAATATAGAAGATGAATCTTCTTTAAAAAATATTGATGTTATTATATCAAGAATTAGAAATAAAATAGCAAAAATTGATAAGGCTAAGACTTATATAAAATCAGTTAGGGGTATTGGATATCAATTAGTATGAAAAAAAATATCTGTATTTCAACATTTATCAATATCATTTTTTCCATTGTTTTTATGGCTATTATGATTACTTTTTATTTTTTTATTAGTTTTGATAAGCAAAAGTATGAGATAAACTTGAAAAATAGATATGAACTAATAGCCGAAAACTTTTTGAGTATTTTTCAAAATTATCCTACAAAAGAAGCATTGATAGAACTTTTTGATAGATTTCAAGTAACACCTATAAAAGATAGGGATAAAAGACTAGAAATTCTTACATCAGCACAAGAATTAACTATAACTCAAAATTATCTAGGAACATATAGAGTTTATAAGTACAATAACGAATATTATATTTATGTACAACAATTTGGATACAATATAATGTTAAGGGATATTAGAAATCACAATTATAGTATAGCTATTATGTTAGTAGCTTTGTTTTTGTCTTTAGTAACACTTTTGTTTTTGTATATAACTTTAAGAAAAAAGTTATATCCTTTGAAGATACTAAACAAACAAATACAAGATTTTTCTACAGGAAATAAAGACATAGATATAAAAATCATAAGCAATGATGAGATAGGAACTATAGCAAAAAGTTTTAAACAAGCTGTAAAAACTATAAATAATCAGACAAAATCAAAAGAATTATTTATGAGAAATATTATGCACGAACTAAAAACTCCTATTACTAAAGCTATGTTTATAGCTGAAACTATAGAAGATGATAAAACAAAAGAAAATCTAAAAAAAGCCTTTGTAAGAATGGACACCATCATCAAAGAGTTAGCAACTGTTGAGAGATTGACCTCAAGTAAAAAAATCATATTCAAAGAAAAAACTTCTTTTTTCAATATCTATACAAAAACCTTAGAAATTATGCTTATAAATCCTGAAAATATAAATACCAAAATAAGAGATTTTAACTTTGAAGTTGATATATCTATGTTTCCTTTGGTTCTGAAAAATCTCATAGACAATGCTATTAAATTCTCAAGTGATAAAAAAGCCATATTAAACTCTTCAAAAGAAAAAATCACCATCAGTTCAAAAGGTAATAAGTTAGAACACGATTTAGATTATTATGCAGAAGCTTTCAACCAAGAAGAAAAAAGAAATGAAGGTTTTGGTTTGGGATTGTATATAGTAAAGACCATAGTAAAATTACATAACTTTAAACTAGAATACTATTATGAAGATGGTAAAAATAATTTTGTCATAAAATTAAAATAAATCTATCTATAATCTATAGTGTTTATAAGTAATTTTTTGTTTGAGAAAGGTTCGATTATAGCTTCGATTTGATTTAGAGTGTATTTCAAAGGAAAGCCTATCTTTGAACCTTTTGCTGTACTTTCAAGTATATAAAAAGGCTTTTTGTTTATATATAAAGCTTTTTTATGGGCTAGTTTATTTTCTAAGTTTACAACTACAAATATATGTTTAGGAACTAATACAAAATAAGCCTCATATCCTTTGCTATGAAGTAGTGAGATAAGTAAGTTTGACTTATCATCACAATCCCCAAAGTTTTGTTCTACGACTTGCTTTGAACTTCTTGCTATACTTTTGTTTATCTTATATGGTATATTTGTTACAAAATCTAGCATAGATTGTATCTGGCATAGTTGATTTGATTTACAAGACTTTGTAAGAAAAGTTGATAAATCCCTTGTATATTTATCATCTCTTACTTGATTTACATAAGTTGAATCACCTATATCAATAAATTGATTTTTAACTATAAAAAAAGAATTGTAAATTAAGTAAAAAAGATAAAGTATAAAAACTAAAGAGACTAAAAAAGAGGAATATTTTATAAATTTATTATTAATTAGCATTTCGTATTGTAGCATATAAAATATAAGATAAGACTATAAAGTCCTATCTTACTTTATCTACAATAAGAGGCATAGCAACCACCATAATATGCTGGTGTTGCATATGTTACTGGTGTAGAATAAACTACTGGTGCTGCATATATAGCTGGTGCAACTGGTACGGCATAGGCTACTCTACTAGAACAACAACAACCACTTAAAATAAAAATTGCCAATAAACTAGTTAAAATAACTTTCATTTTTAACCCCTTTTCTTTTGTATATATAAAATTGTAATTTTTTTGTGTGTCAGCTTTATGGCAATATTGATAATTTAAGAAAGATATAGTTAAAATATAGCTATGTTTAAAAGTAAAGTTTCTATTTTAGTCTTTTTAATGGTAGTATTGTTTATATCTTTTAATATTTTTGGATATTTTCTAATCAAAAATAACTTTATAAATAATAATCAAGATAAAAATAAAGTCATATTTTACAAATCTAAGCTTTTAGCAAGTAATCTTATAAATAAATTGATATACGAATACGAAGTTCAAAGTGATATTTTGATAAAAAAACACCTTGAAGTAGAAAAATACTTAGATAAAATAAATGATTTTAAAAACTTAGATTTAACAATGATTTATGATAAGATAAATAAGGGTTTAAAAAACAAACCTTATGATATATACATAAGTGATGAAAATCTACTTATAGAAAATACTACTTTTAAAGATGATTTGGGCTTTGATTTGAGTTTTTCAAAAGATATATTTGATAAGCATAAAAAAGAACATACTATTATCCCCTCCGCACCTAATTTTGAAAATATTTCTAAACTTTTCTTTTCATATACAGATTCGTATATAAAAGATACAAAAAGGATATTGCAAGTATCTTATAAGTATTTTGGTACTCAAAAGTTGTTAGATGAAATGAAAAATCTAATTTTAAAAAATAAAAATCTAGTCCAAAGTAATGCTTATGTAGTTTTTAAAAATGGCTATATAGGAAATTTTATTTTTACTGATAAATATAAAATATCTGACAAAATTCTAAAAGAAGATTCAAAAAAAGCAAGAAAACTACTTAAGAAACTTAAAAACAATGATTTTGTAGTAAAAAGTGAAGGTGTATATAAAAAAGTATATTTTTTAGGAGATTCTGAAATATTTCCTTCAAATAAGATATTATTTAGTTTAGTGCTTGATGATAGTGCATTATATGAAAAATTGGCTATTTTGAGGTACAATATCTTTTTTTTAATCCTTTTTGGACTTATTTTTATATATTATATTTTCATCGCAAGAAACAAAGAAATACTACTAAAACAAAAAGATGAGTTCATAAGATGTTCAATGCACGAGATAAAAACTCCACTGAGTATAATTTCATTAAACAATCAACTAAGAGATAAGATATATGGGGTAGATAAGTACTCTTGCAGGATTTCTTATGCTATAAAAAATCTACAAAATTCTTACAATGATATGGTTTTTTCTCTTACGAATGCTAAGCAAAGTTATAAAAAAAAGAATATAAATTTAAACGAGTTTTTAAAAGAAAGAATTTTATTTTTTAAAGATTTTGCAAATATACAAGCTAAAAATATATATTTTAAGGATTTAGATAAATCGATATATATATATATATATAAGTGAGATAGAACTACTAAGACTAATAGATAACAACCTTACAAATGCTATAAAATATAGTCAAAGAAATACAAAGATAAATATCACTCTTGAAAAAAATATTTTATATTTCAAATCAAAATCAAATCCTATAAAAGATATCAAAAAGATATTTAAGATTTATGAAAGAGAAGATACTAGTATTGGTGGTCAAGGTTTAGGACTTAGTATTGTAAGTGATATTTGTAAAAAATACAATATTTCTATAAAAGTTTATTATGAAGATGGATATAATGTTTTTAGATATACTTTTTGTCATTTTGCTGACACAAAAAAGGTGTAACATCCGCTATGAAAATATTTGTATTAGAAGATAACTATGTTTTAAATGTATCTATAAAGGAAAGTTTGGAATTAGAAGGTTATACAGTTCATAGTTTTTACGATGGTAAAGATGCCTTAGACAATATCTTGAATTTTTATGATTTGTATATTTTAGATATAAATGTACCTTTTATTGAAGGAACTAAAATCTTAGAATATATCAAAGAAAATGACATCAATGCAAAAGTATTGATGATAAGTTCTATTTTGGATATCAATAAGATAAAAGAAAGTTATAAAAAAGGTTGTTATGATTATCTAAAAAAGCCATTTGATGTGGAAGAACTTATCCTAAAAGTAAATAGTTTTTTAGGTATCAATAAAGAAGTATTTTTGGCTAAAGATGTTTATTTTTCTTTTAAAAATATGCATTTATACATAGCTGGTCGGATATGTAAACTAACAAGAAATGAAGAAAAATTATTGGAACTTTTACTAAAAAATATAAATCAAGTTGTAAGTATATATCAAATAGAAGAGTATATTTATAACAATGAGGGAAAAAGTTATGATGCCATAAGGTCTATGATAAAAAGACTTAGAAAAAAACTTCCAGATGGTGTTTTGAAAAACAATTATGAAAAAGGTTATTTTATAGATAAAGAAAAAATTAATTAGCTTAATTAAGCAAGATTTAAAGAATATTTGATTAAAATGCTACCTCATAAAAATTAGTGAGTTGACTGAGTTGGTCGAAAGTACCGGTTTTGAAAACCGGCGAGGTTCACGCCTCCTAGGGTTCGAATCCCTAACTCACTGCCACTTTCAAAAGTTTTTTAAATATATCAAATCAATATCTTTTTCAACAGACTATTTGTATAAAAGTAAGTAAATATAGCAGCACTATAAATCATAAGCAATATACCTATCCATAAATAAACAAAATCCAAATGCAATATTTCTACTATTAGATATGCTACTAAAAACTTAGCAACTATTTGTCTATATAAAGCTATATATACAGTCATTTTAGGTTTTTTAATACCTTGTAAAAATGCTACACAAATGAACAAAATCACATAAGCATAAAACATAAATATTTCAACTAGCAAATAATCGACTCCATATCCAACTACACTTTGATTTGAATCAAATAAAGATATTAAAAACTCTCCAATTATTAATAAAACTATAATCCCAATAGTTGATAAAATAAAGCCATATTTTAAAGAAGTTTTTAAAACTTCCATAACCCTATCATATTTTTTTGCCCCGTAGTTATTAGAAACTAAGCTTAATACGGCAGTGCTAAGTCCAAGTGAAGGTAAAAGCATAATTTGTTCAACCCTAAAGGCTATTCCATATCCTGCAACTGCCATAACTCCATATTGACTTACAAAATAAGTTAAAATAAAAGAACCCAAAGACATAATAAGCATATTTAAACTAGCTGGTATTCCTTGCTGTAAAAAGACTTTATAAACCCTTAAGTTTGGTAGAAAGTAAGATAATTTTTCAAAGTGAATTAAACCTGTTTTTCTAACTTTACTTAATATATAAAACATATTTATAACTTGAATTAAAACAGTTGAAAGTGCAATACCACTTAATCCCATAGGTGGAATAAATAAAAATCCAAATATAAATAAAGGATTTAAAATACAATTTGCCACAAAACCAAATATCAAAGTATTTCTATATGTTTTCGTATCTCCCCTTGCTACTAAAACAGAATTTAATGAAAAGTTAAACATAAAAAATACTGTACCAAATAAAATAGGATTTATATAAGCTAAAGCATCATCTAAATAACTCTCCTTTGCCCCTAAAATCAAAAATAAATCAGGTGCAAAAATAAGACCTAAAATACTTAGAAAAATACCAATAAGAGGTATAAACAAAACTCCTTTATGGGCATAAATCATAAGTAATTGTCTTTTTTTCTTCCCATTTAGGTTACCTAAAACCGAACCAATAGCAGAAGAAAAACCATATCCAGTCCCAATAATCACAAAAAATACTATAAAACAAAGTGTTAAAGCTGAAATTGCTTGAGACGAGATAAGTCCTGCATAAAAAGTATCCACTATATTATACATAGTATTAAAAATCATTCCCGTACTTGCAGGAATTGCTAAATCTCTTATTAGTTTAGGAATATTTTGGCTTATTAGCTTATTGTTCATAATTTTCTTTACAAGAATTGAAGATTAATCTTCAATTCTAATCATAGCAGGTTGTTCTACAACACCTTTTGTTTTTTGTAGAACTTCCATAACTTCTAATACATCTTTTTCTAGACAAATATGAGTTGATAAAAGTAAATTAGCATTAGTTTCATCAAGTGGTTTTTGAATGATTTTTTCTATTGAGATATTGTTTTTTGCTAAAATACTTGCTACATTTGATAGCATTCCTGTCTTATCTTCTACTTTTAATCGTAGATAATATTTTGTTTTTATTTCATCTTTTGGCATTAGATGTAAGTCTTCACCATGAGCTTTTTCAAAACCTAACATTGGTGAGCCTTTGCCTTTTCTTGCTATATCTATGATATTTGCTACAACCGCACTTGCTGTGGCATCTCCCCCTGCTCCTGCTCCATAGTACATAGTCTCACCTACTTTGTCTCCTATAACTGAAACTCCGTTCATAACTCCATCAACTTTTGCTATCATTTGACTATTTGGGATAAATACAGGATGAACTCGAAGTTCTATTTGTGAGCCTATTTTTTTAGCAATTGTTAATAATTTTATAGAATAATTAAATTCTTTTGCAAATTCTATATCACAAGATTGGATATTCTCAATTCCTTCTATTAGTATATCTTCAGGTTTTGCATCAATCCCATAAGCAATAGAACCTAAAATAAGCAATTTATGAGCAGCATCAAATCCCCCAACATCAAATGTAGGATCTGCTTCAGCATATCCTAAATCTTGGGCTTCTTTTAAAATAGTATCATAATCTATATCTTCATTTATCATTTTTGTAAGCATATAATTGCAAGTTCCATTCATAATACCCTTGATACCTAAAATATGATTTGCACTCAAACCTTCCCTTAGGGCATTAATAATTGGAATACCACCAGCCACCGCTGCTTCAAATTCAAAAGGTGTATCACCTGCTAAATCTTGAAGCTCATATCTATGATAGGCTAATAAGGCTTTGTTTGCAGTAACCACAGCTTTACCCTTTTTTAAAGCTTTTTTTACAACTTCATAAGGCTTTTCAACCCCACCCATAAGTTCGACAACGATATCAATACTATCATCTTCTAAAATATCATCAACATTATCACTTAATTTTATATTTATATTTCTTTTTTTACTTAGATTAGAAACCACCCCAATAGATGGAACTATTTGCACCCCTGCTCGTGCTGTTATTATATCTTTGTTTTCTTCTAAAATATTAGCAACACTAGCTCCAACTGTACCAACTCCTATAATTCCTACTTTTAACATCTATATTTCCTCTTATTTTTCTAAAGTTTTCAAATAAGTTTTTATATTTCTTGCTGCTTGTCTTATTCTTTTTTCATTTTCTATTAGTGCAATTCTCACATAATTATCACCATACTTACCAAAACCAATACCAGGACTTACGGCAACTTTTGCTTGAGTTAGAAGTTGTTTTGAAAATTCCATACTTCCTAAATGTCTTGAACAATCTGGGATTTTCGCCCATATAAACATAGAGGCATTTGGTTTATTCATCTTCCACGCAGCATCAGCAAATGCCTCAAGCATAACATCTCTTCTTTTTTCATATTTTTCTATATGTTCTTGTACACAATCTTGAGGACCATCAAGTGCAACTGTAGCAGCAACTTGAATAGGAGTAAACATACCATAATCAAGCCACGATTTTATTCGCTTTAATGCCCCTACTAATCTTTCATTTCCTACTATAAATCCTACTCTCCAACCTGCCATATTGTATGATTTTGATAGAGTAAAGCTTTCAACTGCAACATCCAAAGCACCTTTTGCTTGGAAAATAGAAGGTGTTTTATATCCATCAAAAGTAATATCAGCATAAGCAATATCAGAGATGATATAAAATCTCTCTTTTTTAGCCATATCTACTAATCTTTGATAAAACTCTGGTTTTACTGTTGCACAAGATGGATTATGTGGGAAGTTTACAACCACATATTTAACCTTTGGAATAGATTCATCAATAGTTTTTTGTAATCTTTTAAAAAACTCTTCTTCATCTACTTCAAAACTATCATCAAAAGGCAATTCAAACTTATGCACAGCAGCACCTGCAAGCATAAAAGCATAAGAGTGAATGGGATAAGTAGGATCTGGAACTACTGCAACATCACCTACATTTACAATAGCCTCAACTAAGTGAACATATCCTTCTTTACTTCCCATTGTTGCACAAGCATGTTTATCAGGGTCTAGATAATCCACTCCATATTTTCTTTTATACCAATTACAAATAGCAAGTCTTAGTTTATAAATACCTGCACTTGCACTATAACCGTGATTTTTTGGTTTAGTAGCTGCTTCTATCAATTTATCTGTTATATGCTTAGGTGCAGGTCCATCTGGATTTCCCATAGAAAAATCTATAATATCTTCACCATTTCTTCTAGCTTCCATTTTGATATTATTAACTTCTGCGAAGACATAATTTGGAAGTCTTTTCATCTTTTCAAATTCAATTTCTGTAAACAATTTTATTCCTTTGATATATATATTCCTCTTCTTAAATTGTATAAAGAATATAAATCATTAATTTTTATATATTTAGTATTCATAGGAACACTAAGTTTTAAACTCGTATTTTTATTATCATCTTTATAAATTTCGATTATATTCATCTTATCATCATAAAAAGTAATATTGGGATACCAGTTATTACCTATTTTTGATTGGATATAAATCGTATTTATAATATCTACTTTTATCATATAAGGTTTAAAAGATTTTTTCAATGATACTTCAGTATTCTCTACTAAATCCTTTATTTTTTGGATTTGGGTATTATCACTATTTATCTTATAAAACCACTTATTACCCTCTTTTCTTACATCAATAAGCTTACAATTTCGTTTTGTAAGTTCTTTAGCTAAGACAAGAGGGTTGATGGCGGCTTGTGTTTTTAGCTTTATACTCCAAACTATATTTTCTTTTTTTACTAGTTCACTTGTAAAATAATAGTAATATCCATATTTTTTTAATATTTCTTTCAACTCCAACAAAGCTATAAAAGAAGAGTTAGAAAACTCAAATTCTATATCAAGATAAGAAGTTTGAGCTAAATTTAGATTTAATAAATTATGTTTTTTTAAAGTTTGTGATACTTTTTCATAGTTTATATACTCACCATCATAAAAATCACTTTTATTTTTAAAGATAAAATTTATTAAATTTTTATTTACCTCATAAGATTTTTCTCCTATGATGTTTTTAACAGAAGTATTGATATCTGCTTTTAAACAAAAACTTAAAAAAAAGATTAAAAATAATTTTTTCATATTTTATGCTTTTAAGTTATACATCAAAATTCCAGCAGCAACTGAAACATTTAAGGAATCAAATTTATGCTGCATTCCTATACTAACTTTTAAATCAAGCTTTTTAGCAACCTTAGGAGATATACCACTTCCTTCACTTCCTAAAAATAAAGCAACTTTATCATTTTTTGTAATCTTGCCATATTTTTTCAAATCAACTCCGTCCATAGTTGCACCTATTAGTGTAAAACCACTTTGTATTAGTTCATTTGCTAAGTCTAAAGTTTTAGGATAGATACTAAAAGGCATATCTAACATAGCCCCTGAACTTGTTCTTATAATTCCTGAATTATTTAATGTCTTCACATTAGAGGCAATTATTCCATCAATTCCTAAAGAATAAGCCGTTCTAACTATTGCACCGATATTTCCCACATCAGTTAATCCATCTAAAACTAAGATAAAATTCATATCTTTTAATTCTTTTATAGAAGAATACTCAAATTCCTTA
>PDWI01006004.1_pt1 | contig 15445 bp, 17 predicted proteins | sample 1430891 | NCBI WGS metagenome assembly PDWI01 (sample SAMN01162508, study PRJNA174530) | Oral metagenome, whole genome shotgun sequencing project. | biome: Marine environment; feature: Marine mammal; material: Swab sample of the gingival sulcus; isolation source: swab sample of gingival sulcus... | reverse complement strand
TATAGCATTGGGGCTCACCTCTTACCATCCCGAACAGAGAAGTTAAGCCCAATAGCGCTGATGATACTAGCACCGCTGGGAAAGTAAGTCGTCGCCTTTTTTTTAATTATAAAACCTCATAAGATTATTCTTATGAGGTTTTTTGTTGCTAGCTACAGAAACAATTTTTCTGATGATCGTTTACAACTCCAATAGACTGCAAATAGGCATACATAATCGTTGATCCAACAAAACTCATTCCTCTTCTTTTTAAATCTTTTGAAATTTTATCTGAAAGAGCTGTTTTTGTCGGTGCTTTCGAATAATCCTCAAAATTATTTTTAATGATTTTCCCATTGGTAAAAGCCCAAATATAATCTGAAAAACTACCAAATTTTTGCTGAATTTCTAAAAATACTTTTGCGTTTTTAATAGCTGATTTAATCTTAAGTTTATTTCTGACAATTCCTGAGTTTTGCAACAATTTTTCTATTTTAGACTCTTGATATTCAGCAATTTTATTCGGATTAAAATTATCAAAAGCCTTACGATAATTTTCTCTTTTATTTAAAATTGTTTCCCAAGAAAGCCCTGCCTGAGCACCTTCTAAAATAAGCATTTCAAATAATTTACCATCATCAAAACAAGGAATTCCCCACTCAGTATCATGATAATCAACCGATAAAGGATTATCTAATTTTACCCAAGAACAACGAATTTTATTCATAAATTTTATAAGTTATCCAAAATTAATTCTAATGTTTTTTTACGTTGTATTTTTTTAGAAGTTGTCTCTACAAAACAATCCAAAAAATAAACTTCTTTCGGAATTTCGAATCGAGTTAAATTTTTATCATCAAACGAAATTGAATACGGTTTTGATTCTATTAATAAAATCAATTTTTGCCCTAAAACCTCATCATCAACTCCTGTTACAAAAAAACGGTTAAAGATAAATTTAGACATCTTTTTTTCTATTTTTTCTGGATGTAATTTCACTCCACCAGAATTAATTACATTGTCATATCTTCCCAACCATTCAAAGTGACGATCAGAAATTAATTGAACAATATCATTTGTTTTTACAAGAGCTGTTGTTATATTCGGTGCTTTTATAAGTAAACAATTTCGCTGATCAATATAAATTTTAACATTTGGAAGAGTTTCATAATATTTAGATTCAAACTTAGAACAATTATTCAATTTTTTCACAGCGATATGTGTTATTGTTTCAGTCATTCCGTAAGTTGAAAATAATTGACATTTAGAATTTTGAATTTTTAAAAGTAAATCTTCTGCTACAACTCCACCACCCACAATTATTTTTTTTACTTTATCGATTTGAGTTAAAGAATTACGTAATTGCAAGGGAACCATTGCAGAAAAATCGTAATTTTTGCTAATATTAATCTTAGTTTTCGGTTCAACAATATCTAATTCCCAGCCCAAAACAAAGGCTCTTATTAACATCATTTTACCAGCAATATAATCGATTGGTAAACATAATAAAGCTTTAGTTTTATGAGGCAACTCAAAGTATTTCCCTGTTATTTTCGCAGAATTAACAATGTGTTTTTTAGATAATTTAATAGTTTTAGGTGTTCCTGTAGATCCTGAAGTTTTTACCTCAATAAAATCATCATCAGAAAAACAATGCTTGATAAAATGATATAATTTCGAATCATTTTTTACGAAATTATATAAGGCATCAAGAGTTTTAAATGCTTGTCCATTCAATTTAAAATCCTGATGAATTATGATGCTACTCATAATAGGTAATTTCTCTTATAGTAACAATTTTTTTAAAATCATTGGTAATTTCTTCCTTTCTAATAAAATTGTTATATTTATCATAAGTATAAGTAGATCTGTTAATTAACATTCTTCCATTATATTCAGCCATTTCCTCGATAACATCATTATTATCATTATATTTTTTTCGAATTTTCATAAACTGATCATTCGGAAGGGTCACCCACTCTTCTACACAGTTTCCTTTTTCATCATATTTGTACTTTTTCGACACATATTCTTTTGTAAAAAAGTTAAATTCTGTTTTTTCAATCAACTGACCTTGAGGATTGTATTTATACTCTTCTTTGGATTTTTTATCTGTATTTTTATCTGGACTCACAACCGTCGCCTCGGTTACTTTATTACGAGAATTCAGTCTAAAAATTTTTCGTGTAAATAGTTCATCATTTTTAACTTTGTCAAGAATTGCCATATTTCCTGCAGGATTGTAAACCACATGGTCTTCGAAACGATACTTGACTGTTTTGAGTTTATTTCTACGGTTATTATATACTTTTTGTCGCCATTTTGTTTTAAGTAAAGTTACTCTATTTCGCTCGTCATATTCGCACTCTCCCTCTACTTTTAATTTTTTTAAATCGATATTATTTTCAACAGAAACCGTTAAACCCGATCTATTAAAATGTGTCAAAAAAGTATTATGGATAAGTTCATCATTTACTTTATCATCTACTTTTAAATCTCTAAAAACCTTCCTTTTAACAGTTTTTACTTTTCCTTTTAACCCCAAATCTTTTAAACTAACTTTTAAGATTTGACCATAAGAGTTGATGCTTAAAAATAGTAATAGAATTTTAATTATTTTCATTTTTGACGTTTTAAAAAGTTAAAATTAATACATTGGAGTAACTCTACCAAATAAATGTTGTTTAAAATCTGACCAATGATATCTTTTGGAAAAAATATAGAATAATAAAGGATAACATACAATCACAGGTAAAAATGCCGAAAGCGACAAATTAGGCTCGGATTTATCAATAAAAAGCGCATCAGTTTGCAATGCTGACCAATCAGAAGTTATTAATAAACAACCTATTATATTATTTACACAATGAAAACCCAATGCTAATTCTATTCCCTCATCTAATAAAGTAATCACACCCAAAAACAAGCCTGTTCCAATATAGAAAACCATCATTCCGTATCCTAATTTAGCAACTTCAGGATTAAAAGAATGTGTCAAACCAAAAAAAATAGAAGTAATTAAAATTGCCGTTAATCTCCCAAATTTTGCACCAAAAGCCTGCATTAAATAAGCCCTGAAAAAATATTCTTCAAAGCTTGTCTGAAAAGGAATTAATAAAATAGTAATCAATACCAATTTTAAAAATAAATCAATATTTAAATTCCACTTAAATGAATCAGTATCAGAAAAATACCCAACTACAAATAAAATCAAACTGAGCAATCCCCAAAGAAAAAAAGAAAAAAACATCCGTTTAAAATCTATTTTTTTTCTCACTGTAGTAAGTGATATAATACTTTGTTTATGGGTAGTTTTAACCCAAAAAAGCAATGCTAAAAAAAGTATCAAAAAAGGCAAAAGTGCTAAAATCAAATCGTAATTTTTATTCCCACTAGAGGCTACTTCAACACCTAAAATACTGATCGCATAGGCATTAAATCCTATCATTCCAAAAAAAATGAAAGAAAAAAAGAAATATTTCCAATAAGCTACCTCGCCTTTATAAATTTGCTGAATATAACCCAAAATAATTTATTTAAAACCTAAACGTTCTTTCCAGTCATCTATACGTAAAACCCTTATTAACAAAACAGTATAAATAAAATAGATAATCATAGGTAAATAACAATTAATGAATACATTTAAATGAAAATCAGTATTTTTGACAATAAAAACAGTAGAAGGGCTTGTTAGATCATGCCAAGGTTGTTGAATCACAAGTGAAATAATCAATTTAGTAATAAAATAAGTCCCTAAAGCTACATAAATTCCATCTACTAACAAAACAGAAATATACCAAAACAAAGCAACTCCAAAATAAAAAATGAATAAATGTATTAATAAATCTTGTCCAAGATAAGGATATATTCTGAAAGAAGCATAAATAGAAGCACCAGTAATAATTATTTGATATTTTTTCTTAAAAAATAAATTAAAAAATTTCATCAAATATCCTGTAAATAATAAATGAACAAATACCGAATGAATTAATACAAATACAAAGGATATCAGAGTTAATTTAAGAAAAGGTACCAACTTAAAATTAAAAGCAACATTGTTTTCATAAACAATAATTTCAACACTTATAAGAAGAAAACAAAAAATAGAGAACAGCAAACAACTTAATACAAAATCTAAAGTTCGAAATTTATTTCTAGAAGTTATAAATGCTTTAATTCTTTTACCATGTAAAAAATAAATTAAAGCCCCAAATAAAATCAATAAAGCAAAATCTACTAGATAATATTTAATAACATTAACCAAACTTGTATAATTTTCTAAAAAATCATAAAAATCTGAAATATAATAATTAAGTTCTCTTCGTATTTCTCCAATATAAAACTTTAATGGAATTATTATTAATAAAACAACAAACCATCGCCATTTATCAATTTTTAAATCTCGATAATCTTCTAAAAAATATTTACTTTTAGTCATTGATTTTATATTAATAACGGTATAAATCTACGAAAATTATTTAAATAAATTAAAATTCCAATTTAATTTTTTATCCACTTTTAATGTTCCGTTATTAACAACCAATGGTGAAGGAATATTATTAGTAAACAAACTGCCTGTACCCAATCCTTGTGGTGTTTTGGTGTTTAATTGATATGTAAATTGAGCAATTGCATTGAGTCCAATATTACTCTCTAAGGCTGATGTAATCCACCAACCAACATTATTTTTTTTTGCAATCGATATGATTTCTTTACTCCCAGTAAAACCACCAATTAAAGCAGGTTTCAGTATAACATATTGAGGTTTAATATTTTGGATAAGAGTTTCTTTTTCTTCTTTAGAAAAAACACCAATTAACTCTTCATCTAAAGCAATCGGTAAAGGCGTTTTTTCGCAAAGTTCAGCCATTTCTTCGATTTGCCCTTGTTTGATTGGTTGCTCAATAGAATGCAATTGAAGATCTGATAATTTTTTCAATTTTTCTAAGGCTTCTTTTGGTTTAAAAGCACCATTTGCATCAACTCGAAGGCTTATTTCTTCAGATGAAAATTCTTGTCGAATAGATTTCAATAAAGATAATTCAGTATTAAAATCAATAGCTCCGATTTTCATTTTTATACATGAAAAACCAGTATTTAATTTCTCTTTTATCTGATTTTTCATAAATTTTTCATCCCCCATCCAAATCAAACCATTTATTTCAATCGCCTCTTCTCCCTCTGAAAATTTTGAAGAAAAAAGCTCAAAAGAATTTTTTGATTTTAAAGATAAAAATGCTTGTTCTAATCCAAACTGAATCGAAGGAAATTCAATCAATTCGAGCAATAATTTTTTTAATCCTAGATTAATATTTTGACAAACCCAAGCTAATTTTTTTTCATAATTAGGACAATCATCAGCAGACAAACCTCTGAACAAAGCACATTCACCATACCCTACATTTTCTCCATCAATAATTCGGATAAAATAGGTTTCTTTTGTATGAAGAATACCTCTGCTCGTTCCGCTAGCACGCTTAAAATCAAGGATGTATTTTTTGAAATTCGCTATTAGCATTACTCTGATTTTTCAACAAATTTTTTAAAATTATTCAAATATTCTTGACTGCCTTCCACGAAATTTCTCTTAAACCATGGAAAAGTACAAGCCAACATATAAGACATACTTCTAATTCGTGTATGTTGTATTATTTTCGTTGTATTTTCTTGTTTTTCAAACAAATAATCTTCATTTCGAACAAGTACATCAGAATTAAATCGATATGCTATTTTTTGATTTGGGACAAATGCTAAAATCTTCTGTTTCATCATTGTTTGTTTTCCTTCAATCATGAGTAACAATCTGTATTTACTGCCTATTTTTTGAGGATTTTCACTTATTGGCTCAATAGTGTCTAATTCTGGCATCCATTTTTTTTGATTGTCAATGGTTTTAAAATCATCAAAAACCTCTTTAACAGGTTTATTTACAACTATTTTCAATGTGTAATCTATTTCTTTTACGACCAATCCAGTAGCAAAAAAAATTACAGATAACAGAACAATAATTCCTAAAGATATTTTTACTATTTTCATATTCTAAATTTCTAAATATTGACCTATATTCATTAAAATCAACTCTTTATCATTCGCCTTAAATTTATTTTCAGCTTCATTTTTATTTATTTCAATAGGTGGAAATGTATTATAATGACACCCAATTATTTTATCAGACGCTAACAAATCACTGGCTAAAATTGCATCATCAACTCCCATTGTAAAGGTATCGCCAATCGGCAAAATAGCCAAATCCAAAGAAAATTGCATAGGAATTAATTTCATATCCATCGTAACCGCAGTATCCCCGGCAATATAAACAGATTTTTTCTCTCCTTGAATTACAAAACCTCCTGGTTCGCCACCATAGGTGCCATCAGCAAACGAAGATGTATGAATTGCATTTACATATTTCGCACTAAATTCAGGAGTTCTAAACGTTCCACCATGATTAATTGCAAAACCTTTAAGATTTTTAGCAGTATAGTAATTAACAATTTCAAAATTTGAAACAATCGTCGCACCTGTTTGATTTGCAATTAATTCCACATCCAAAACATGGTCTTGATGCGCATGAGTAATCAAAATATAATCAACTTTTAGTTCTGAAATATTAATTTTTTCAGCCAATGGATTTCCTGAAATAAAAGGGTCTATCAAAATATGCTTCCCACAAATTTCAAAGCCCAAACAAGAATGTCCGTAATATGTTATTTTCATTTTTTATTATTTAAAAATTTATAAAATTTGTCCTATGCCAAATAGAATAGCAAATAAAAAAGTACTCAATGCAACTTTTTTTAATTCACTATCTAACTCTGATTCAACAGTATTATTTTTCACAATTAAAATATGTTTAATCAGCGGAATATAAGAAAAAATAAATAAAAATTGGAAAAAATTAGTATAATTTAAGACGACATAACTCATTGCAAAAATAAAAGAAAACACAATCAAAAAATAATGATATTTTTTTGCCCATTGCATTCCATTTTTTACAACTAATGTATTTTTTCCTGAATCTGCATCGTTATGAACATCTCGCATATTGTTCAAATTCAAAACCGCAGTCGATAACAATCCCACAGAAAAAGCAGGAAGAAATATTTCGAAATTTAAATTTTTCGTATATAAAAAATATGTTCCGACAACTGCTAATAATCCGAAAAACAGAAATACAAAAATATCTCCAAAACCGCTATATCCATAAGCAGATTTCCCAACGGTATATTTTATAGCGGACACCACAGACAATATTCCTAAAATAAAAAACACAAAAGATAACATAAAATTTTCTGCTCCAAATGCAACATAAATCAAGCATAATGCAAGCAAAATAGAAAAAATAGCCGTATAAATAACCGTTTTTTTCATTTGTTTGGGCGTGATTTCACCTGATGCTACCATTCTTTTTTCTCCTTGTCGATTAGCATCTGTCCCTTTAACTCCGTCCCCATAATCATTGGCGAAATTTGACAAAATTTGAAAACTTATCGTTGTCAAAATTGCTAGCCAAAATATAGGAGTTGAAAATAAATTTATATTCATTTGTTTTGCTCCTAAAAAAGCCCCAACAATAATTCCTGATACGGACAAAGGCAAAGTTCGTAATCGTGCTGCTTTAATATAGTTTTTTATCATTTAGAAAATTTAAAAATGAAAGTTTAATTGAATATAGCCTATTTTACCAAAACCACTTTCTACCCATTGTTTTTTATTATTTTTATCAAAAGTTCCTTTATCAATAAAGATTTTTTGAACAAAATAAACATTGGGCTCAGTAGAAATTGAGAAGTTTTTTGAAAATCTATACATAATACCAATAAAAGGACTAAATAAAATACCAGCAGAATGTTTTTTTGTTAATTTCAAATAATTATGAATATAACCCAAATCTGCTCCATAATAAAAAGACCATTTTTTAGATTTTTTAAATAATTTATCAAGACCTATTTTTGCTCCCATTATATATTCACCATCTTCGCTTGTGTCAAAATTATAATTAAGCCCAAAGCGATAATTCATGTCTGATGTCATCACAACTCTTGATTCTACTAAAAAAGCATATTTATCTGCAGGAAAAACATTACTTATGAATTTTGAAATTCCAATCCCTAATTGAAATTTTGTCTTTTCTACAGAAAAAGCATCGCTTTGCGAAAAAGCGATGCTTGATATTAATAGAAAAAAATAAACTATCTTATTTTTTATCATTTTTCGTAAATTTACTAAAGATATTTTTTACTCTATCTTCAAACCCTTCAAAATAATTTTTAACAGCTTCTTTTGTACCATCCTTATAAATTAATGTCAAAGGAAAATCTTTATTCTCTTCTTTATTAAAAACTAAATCTGCTATTTTTACATTGTTATAAAGTACTTCTACATCTGAAAATTTATTAATTTGCTCATCCGTAAGTTCTTTATTCTTTTTTTGTAATTTATTTACTTCTGTAGCATCAATATTATAATTTATTTTCAAGGCATTATAAGAGAAATATCCTTTAACTGATTTGATTCCATTTTCAGAATCAATATTATCATAATCAGAATGCTCTAAAGTTACAGTAGAAGAAAGATCAAAACCACAACCTGCACCTGAAGTCAATTTATATTTAAGTTGAAATTGCTCAGGTGTACTTCTTGTTATTGTTAAATTTCCTTCAAAAGGATCTGTAAACATTGTCATTTCAAAACGTGTCGGAATTGTCACATTTGTTTTTACCTCATAGGTTACATTAGAAATATTTAATTCAAAAACACGTTCTTTATTTACAGTCATTAAAACATGAGCTTTCGTAGGTAATTTAGGGCTTTTAAATACATGTTTTTCAGTTTCTTCCCCCGTTTTATTGTCAAAATGACGTTCTTTTACTCTAAAATTAGTTTCTTGATCTTCATAAACATCAAAAACTATTTTACAATTATTTTTATCACTTTCATACTCTGGAAACTCAAATTCAATAATATTACTATTTGATTTAGTCCATTTTTCTTGCCTAGAATCCCAAACATATTTACCTTTCAAATTGGTATAATTAAAAGCTAATTTATCATCTATTTGAAATTCATCGAATTGTTCTTCAAATTTTTCAGATAATCTTTCTAAATAAACTGTTGTATGTTTACATTTTACATCAACCAAATTACCATTTTCATCTGGTTCTTGACAATATCCACCTTCTATTTCCTCTGTTTTGTCTCCTTTAATCATTACATTATAAAGAAAATCTGATATTTTTCCATTGTTTAGTGTTTCTAAACAAGAATAAAAACTGTCAATTGAAGCTTTAATATTCGCCTTATCTTCTTTTACAGTTGTTTCTTTTACATCTGAATTTTTATCTGTTGTACATGAGATAAAAATCATTATAGCTGTAATAAATAAACCAATTTTTTTCATAATTTTTATTTGTTTTAATTAATAACACAAATTTATATCTTTTTGCAATTTAAAAAAAGAAAATTATTATTTTTTACAGACCATTTGCCTCTGCAATTAACTCTGCAATATCCTTAACTTCAATATCTTGACGATGTCTAAATTTCACCCCATCAGTAAGCATCGTATTGCAATAAGGACAACCCGTAGCGATGATTTGTGGATTTGTTTCCAAAGCATCTGATGTTCTCAATTCATTAATATCCATATTTCCTTTTTCAGGCTCCTTAAACATTTGAGCACCTCCTGCCCCACAACATAAAGCCGTAGATTTATGGCGTTTCATATCAGTCATTCTTACCCCTAATCTTCGAACTAATTCTCTTGGAGTTTCATAAACATTATTCGCACGACCAAGATAACACGGGTCATGATAAGTTAATCGCTTACCTTTCAATAATGTATCATCAATTTTCAAACGCCCCTCATTGATTAATTTTTGAATAAATTGCGTATGATGATATACTTTATAATTTCCACCTAAACTCGGATATTCATTTTTTAAAGTATTAAAAGAATGTGGATCACAAGTCACGATGGTTTTTATTTCATAAGCATTTAAAACTTCGATATTCATCATTGCTTGCATCTGAAATAAAAATTCATTTCCTGCTCTTTTTGCAGCATCCCCAGTAGATGTTTCTTCTGTTCCTAAAACACCAAATTCAACACCTGCTTGATTTAAAATTTTAACAAATGCTTTCGTAATTTTTTTAGCTCTTTCGTCATAACTACCAGCAGAACCAACCCAAAATAATACCTCTGGTTGTTTTCCTTCTGCCATTAGCTCTTCCATTGATTTTACTATCATGTTTTTTAATTTAAAAATTAAATGATTAAAAAATTGAAAGAATGATATCGTTACAACTTTTTAACTCTAAATCTACATTTTTTATTCTTCGTCTCTCCAATTTAGTCTGTCCATTTGACTATATTGCCACATTGCTCCATTATTTTCGACATTAGACATCATTGCGTTTAATTCTTGTGGCGCAGCACTTTCTTCCATAACCAAATAACGACGCATATCCATAATAATAGATAACGGACTGATATTCACAGGACATTCGACCACACATGCATTACAAGTCGTACACGCCCATAATTCCTCACGTGTGATATAGTCATCTAATAATTGTTTTCCATCGTCTTTGAATTCGCCATTATTAGCATCAATATTTTTACCAACCTCTTCTAATCTATCACGCGTTTTCATCATAATCGCACGAGGAGAAAGTTCTTTTCCTGTTAAATTTGCAGGACAAGAGGACGTACAACGACCACATTCCGTACAAGTATAAGCATTCATCAACTGTACCCAGTTTAAATCTGTTACATCTGATGCTCCAAATTTTGCAGGTGTTTCATCTTCTGCACCTTCCTCTGGCATTGCGTAAGGGTCTGCATTGGGATCCATCATCATTTTTACTTCATTGGTAACAGCCTCCAAATTATCAAATTTTCCATTAGGGTCTAAATTGGCAAAAAATGTATTTGGAAACGCTAAAAGAATATGAAGGTGTTTAGAATAATATAGATAATTCAAGAAAATTAAAATTCCTACAATGTGCATCCACCAAGCAACTTGCTCTACCAAATGCAATGTATGATGAGATTGATGTTCAACAAAAGGATAAATAAATTGAGTAATTACGTTTCCTTGTCCTAATTCTTGAAAATGCACATCTGTGGTATTCATTGTTAAGAATAAGGTCATTAAAACCATTTCAAAATAAAGGATAATATTTCCATCTTTTTTAGGCCATCCTCGCATTTCTTTATTCCAAAAACGCTTTACTCTTTCAACATTTCTACGCAACCAAAACACTGAAACAGAAATCAATACAGCCACTGCTAACATTTCGAATGTTCCGATAATAATGCCATAAAAAGTAGCTCCTAAAATCGGCTGAAAGAAACGATGCGTTCCAAAAATTCCATCAATTAAAATTTCAAGCATCTCAATATTCATCAAAACGAAACTGATATAAACAACAATATGAAAGACACCTGAAACAGGTCGGCGAACCATTTTAGATTGCCCTAAAGCAATCATTGCCATGTTTTTCCAACGCTCTTTTTTTCGATCTGTTCTATTAACAGATTGACCTAACTTTATATTTCTAATTAATTTTCTAATATTTGTGACAAAAAAACCTATTCCTACGAATAAAATTGCCACAAACAAAATGTTTAATATTCCCATTAGTTATTTACTTATATTTTTTTGATTATTCTCTTTATATGGTTTTTGTTTTTTTCCAAATAACGAAAAATGTACAAAACGCTTAGGGTTTAATTTCAAATCACGTAATAATTCTTCCAATTCCCTACTTGCATTTGTAAGATTTTTGTACATCTTATCATCTGTCATTAATTTTCCAAGTGTTCCTTGTCCATTTTTAACCTTGGAAATAACAGCATTTACACCTTTTAAAGTTGTATCTAATTGCGCTATTGTTTTTCCTAAATCTGTTGATGCTATTTTTTCAGAAACTTTAGAAAAATCAGTTGTTATTTTTTTAGTATTTGCAAAAGTTGCCGATATATTATCCTTACTATCAACTAATAACGAATTTACTGAATGAACCGCTTTATTCAGATGATGTACCGTATTCTGAAAATTCACAAGGCTATTATTGAGGCTTTTTTGTGCTTTCTCATCTAAAATTTTATTTACACTCCCAAGCAATATTTCTGCATTCGCCAAAACTTTATTAAGTTGATTTTGAAGTGGTGTAAATTGCGATGTTAAAGAGTTTACCATTCCTAACTCCTTCGTTCCCACCAATGTATCTCCTGATTGTGCAATTTCTCCATCGAATTTAGAAATAATGGCAATATTTTGAGCTCCTGTAACTAAACTGGCTGTGTACATTTTGGCAACACTTGATTTTGAAAAAGTAATATCATCATCCATTACAAATTGAACAATCATTTTAGTTTTATCATTAGGATTGAAGTCTATTTTAGTAACCTTTCCTACAGGTTTACCATTAAAAGTGACCACGCTAATTTCGTTAAGCCCCTCTACGTTATCATATTCTACAAGGAAATGTCGTTTTGTAGCCTCAAATATACTTTGATCTTTTAGAAATCCTACTCCCCAAATCCCCAAAGCTGATATTAATAAAACAATAATTCCTACCTTTAATTCTTTAGACATAAAATTAATAATTACATGTAATGCACAAAAATACAACTTTTTAAGATACTAATTTAAAGACTCTTTCTAAATAATGTTTTACTGAAAATTCAAGGCTTTTTAATTAAAACTTTTTAACCTCTTATTTTTATTGTATATGTTTAATTATCAATATTTTAAATATGTAAAATAACATCAGTTTTTTAACTTAATAAATATTAATATTTTAATAAAAGTCTATAAAAATGTAAAAAATAATTAAATTTGGACAAAATATTAATTTATGAATAAAATAACAGAATTATTTGGGATAAAATACCCTATTATTCAAGGCGGAATGGTTTGGGTAAGTGGTTGGAAATTAGCTTCATCAGTTTCAAATACTGGAGGATTAGGATTAATTGGAGCGGGATCAATGTACCCTGAAATTTTACGAGAACACATTCAAAAATGCAAAAAAGCAACAACTAAACCTTTCGGCGTAAACGTTCCTTTAAAATACCCAAATGCCGATGAAATAATCGACATCATTATTGAAGAAGGTGTTAAAATTGTCTTTACAGCTGCAGGAAATCCGAAATTATATACATCAAAATTACAATCAAACGGAATAAAAGTTGCCCACGTTGTTAGCTCTGTAAAATTTGCATTAAAAGCACAAGATGCTGGCGTAGATGCGATTGTATGCGAGGGATTCGAAGCTGGTGGACACAACGGAATCGAAGAAACAACAACCTTTGTTTTAGTTCCTTCTGTAAAAAAAGCCATTAACGTTCCCTTAATCGCAGCAGGAGGGATTGGCTCTGGAAAAACAATACTCGCCGCCATGACTTTGGGAGCTGATGGTGTACAAATCGGAAGTCGATTTGTTACAGCCAAAGAAAGTTCCGCACATCCTAATTTTAAACAACGTATTATTGACACAAAAGAGGGGGGGACCAAACTAACAATGAAAGAAATAGGTGCCGTTCGACTCATTAAAAATAAATTTTTCGAGGATATACAACAACTTTATAAAAATAATTATTCATTAGAAAAATTAAAAGAATTAAACGGTCATGCACGTGCAAAACTAGGAATGTTTAATGGTGATTTAGAAGAAGGAAAACTAGAAATAGGACAAATTTCGGCCTCAATAACCAAACTAGAATCAGCAAAAGAAATTATTGATGAACTAATAAAAGAATATAATGATTTAATTGATCAACAAAAATGTATTAAATTTGCAACTTAAATAAAATAACAATGAAAAATTTTTTTGTAGGTAGAGCTAAAAGTTTAAAATTCGCAATAAAAGGAATGTTCATATTATTAAGAACAGAAGATGCTATCATTTCACAATTTTCAATAGGACTTCTTTTTGTCGGTTTAGGATTTTATTTTGACATCACTAAATTTGAATGGATGATTCAAATCTTTTTAACTGGATTTGTTTTAGCCATCGAAGGATTAAATACAGCTATCGAAAAAGTATGCGATTTTATACATCCTGATTATCATAAAAAAATAGGTTTTATCAAAGATGTTTCTGCTGGAGCGGTTTCATTTGCGGTATTTACAACAATGGTAATTGCCTTATTTATTTACATTCCTTATATATTTTAAACTAATAAATTATGTTAAATTACATCGTTCGAAAACCTAAAAAAGATAGTGAAAATCCACCTTTGCTAATTTTATTGCATGGTTATGGTAGCAATGAACAGGATTTATTTTCTTTTTCAGAGGAATTACCTGATGAATTTTTAATTATTTCAGCTCAGGCACCATATAGTTTAGGATATGATGCGTATGCGTGGTATGCTATCGATTTTGATGCGATGAATAATAAATTTTCTGATTTAGATCAAGCACAATCTTCTATTGACAAAATAGCCTCTTTCATTGATGACATAAAGAAAAAATATAAAACCAGTAAAACTTTTGTTTTAGGTTTTAGTCAGGGAGCAATTTTGAGTTACGCCACAAGTTTACAATATCCAAATAAAATCGACTATGTTCTTGCTCTAAGTGGTTGTATAAATGAAGATTTATTACCTGAAACTATTTCAAAAGATATAAAAACACGCTATTATATTTCTCACGGAACAGTTGATCAAGTGCTTCCTATAGATTGGGCGAGAAAAGCACCAAAAATATTGAAAGATTTAGGTTTAGAATGTGTTTATTCTGAATATCCTGTTGGACATGGAGTTGCTCCTCAAAACTTTTATCATTTAAGAGATTGGATTAAAGAACATTTAAAATAAACTTTTGTTTTTCAATATTTTATAAAAAATATTATTTTTTAATGTAATTTTTTGATAAAAAAATTTGCATGATATATAATAAGCTTATATATTTGCACTCGCAATTTTAGATTGTGTTTTTAGGAGAGGTGGCAGAGTGGTAATGCAGCAGCCTGCTAAGCTGTCATCGTTTTTCGATGCGCGGGTTCGAGTCCCGCTCTCTCCGCAAGAAATACAATTTATTCGGGGTGTAGCGTAGCCCGGTTATCGCGCTTGGTTTGGGACCAAGAGGTCGCAGGTTCGAATCCTGCCACCCCGACAAAGTTAACGTAGAACTTTACAAAAACTACGGGCTCGTAGCTCAGCTGGATAGAGCACCTCCCTTCTAAGGAGGCGGTCATAGGTTCGAATCCTATCGGGCTCACAAAATTAAAATTCTTAAGTCAAGGGATTACATCAAAAAAGATGTAATCCCTTGACTTTTTTAGGTTTAGAGCCATTTCAAGGCACATTCACAAAACACATAAATTATTGTAATTCAATAAAATATTTTGGATATTTACCATAAATAAACCCCGAAAATCGGCAAAATAGCCAAAAAACGGGGTTCAATCTTTCAAACTATGGCAAAAATACAGAAAATATCCGAGTTAC
>PDWI01006002.1_pt1 | contig 15447 bp, 9 predicted proteins | sample 1430891 | NCBI WGS metagenome assembly PDWI01 (sample SAMN01162508, study PRJNA174530) | Oral metagenome, whole genome shotgun sequencing project. | biome: Marine environment; feature: Marine mammal; material: Swab sample of the gingival sulcus; isolation source: swab sample of gingival sulcus... | reverse complement strand
AAGATGCCTGACGATGCTTTCTACTATGCCCCGTAAAAAATATATCTCTATTGCCTGGATAGCGGCCATCCTGCTCTTTTTGTTATGGGAGCTGGTGGCCCATCTGGTAGGACGGGAGATTCTGGTACCAAAAATCTCTCGTATTATTGAAGAGCTATATGTTTTTCTTACTGACCCGGAAGTATTAAAGGCTATAGCCATCACTTTGGGGCGGATCTTTTTTTCCTTTGCTATCTGCCTGGGGCTCACTCTGATCGTGGGGATTCCCGCCGGATTATGGCGCCCGATAGAGATGGCAATCAAGCCCGTTGAAACCATGGCTCGCTCCATTCCTACCATGGGCGTAATTTTGCTGGCGATTATCTGGCTTGGTGCCGAGGGAACACCGCTTTTCGTCTCGTTACTGATTATTTTTCCGATACTCTACCGCAGCCTGGTGGAGGGGATTCATAGTATTGATGAAAAGATGGTTATGTTTCATCGCATCCACAGGGTGCCCTTTTATAAACGGCTGCGCTGTTTCTATCTGCCTTCGGTCCTTCCCTTTTTACGGGCTGGCAGCATAACCAGCCTGGGACTTTGTTTTAAGGTTATTATTGCCGCCGAGGTATTAAGCCAGCCGCGATATGGCATTGGCACTATTTTTCAGATAGAACGGGCGAGCCTCAATACCGCCGGTGTTATGGCGCTATGTATTTTGCTTATTGCCCTTGCTGCCCTGTTTGAATCTGTTCTTCACGTAGCTGGCGGCAAAAAGACCACTCCCCTAAAAAAGAGGCTATAAGGAAATGGAATTTCGCCTGCATAATATCTGTAAATCCTACGACGAAACTGACGTATTAACAGAGCTGAATCTTGCCTTTCCGGTGGGGAAAATCAGTTGTCTTATGGGGCCAAGCGGTATTGGCAAAACCACCATCCTTAATATTATTGCCGGCGGAATTGCCGCTGATTCAGGGGAAGTTATCGGCGATTTTAATCAAGAGACAAGCTATCTCTTTCAGGAATCCCTGCTGTTGCCCTGGCTGACGGTAATGGAAAATATCTGTTATCTGATGGCAGAGGAGACAACAAAAGAGGACAAGGAACGTGAAGCGCAGGAACTTTTAGCCCTGATGGAGCTGGAAGGCTGTCAGGGGCATTATCCCGCCGGGCTTTCCGGTGGTATGGCCAGACGGGTTGCTCTGGCAAGAGCCCTTGCCTGCCCCGCCCCTCTGCTGCTGATGGATGAACCATTCACCGGGCTGGATAGTGCTTTGAAAATGCGCATTGTTAAAAGGGTGTATACATATATTTCCACCCAACAGCGAACTGCGGTAATTGTAACCCACGATATGGAAGCAGCCAATGCGATTGGCGATCATCTCTTTTACTGCAAGAAAGGAATAAATGGTATTGTGGTGGAGCAGGGGAGCAAAGAACAAGCAAATTCTGCAACAATACCAGTAGTTACTTCCCAATACGCTAATAAATACGCCGATAAAAAGGGAGAAACAAACCATAAAATTTCTCTGGGCTGCGATCTTGGCAGTTCATCGGTAAAGATTGCCCTGCTGGATGAAAACCATAAACCCCTCTCTACCCGCTACCGTATGCATGGCGGTGATGCGCTGGCGGTATTTGCCGGGATGATGGCAGAAATCGAGGAAGAGTTCGGCGAGAAAATCGGCTGGGCTATGGTCTGCGGCGCAATGGCAGGAGGTTTTGCCAAACAGTTCCGAGCCAATGAAATGGCCGCCATTGTTGCCGGAACAAAAGCTATCTTCCCGAACTGCGCTTCCATTGTCGATATTGGTGGCGAAAGTGCGCGCTATATCGCCGATGTGGATAAAAACCAGGTCAATTTTTCCTTTAACGGCTCCTGTTCTGCCGGAACCGGCTCCTTTTTTGAGGACCAGATGACCCGGCTTGGAACAAGCATTGACCAGTTTAACAGTATTGTTGCCAACGCAACCTCCACCCCCCGCATTGCTGGACGCTGCACCGTCTTTGCCAAAACCGATATTATTCACCGCCAGCAGGAGGGCGCAACCACGCCGGATATTCTGCGGGGTTTGGCCTATTCTCTGGTAAGAAACTATCGGGGAACCATTATCCGTAATCTGCCGATCAACCAGCCTTTGGTCTTTTCCGGTGGAGTGGCAAAAAATGCCGCTGTGCGGGAAGCCTTAAAGGATATTCTTAAACTGGATTCTCTCCATTATTGTGAGGAAAGCCCTTGTCTGGCGGCCATTGGTTGTGCCATTTTGGCAAGAGAACAGAAGATTGATTTTTCACCAGAAGCCTTTCGTCCGGCAAAGCCTCTGTCTGTTGTCAGCATGATCCCTTCTCTAAAAAAGGAGATAGATACTGCCGGATTGCATCAGATTTTTCCAATGCAGCCGGGAGAGCCAACCTATCTGGGTATAGATATAGGCTCCACCAGCACCAATCTGGTACTGGTCAATCAGGCAGGGCAGGTGCTGGATTATCAATATTTGCGCACCAGTGGTGCTCCATTGGAAGTAGCAAAAAAAGGGATGGAAGAGCTGCCAGACCGTCTGGGAATGGAGGTAAATATTGCCGCTATCGGTACCACCGGCTCTGGCCGCTACCGGGTGGGTAAGGAGTTGGGTGCCTTGACGGTGCGTGATGAGATCACCGCCCAGACCAGAGGCGCTGCGGCAAGCCTGCCAGAGGTGGATACTATTTTTGAAATTGGCGGTCAGGATTCCAAATTTATCCATTTAAACCATGGACAGGTTGCCGATTTTCAGATGAATAAGGTCTGTGCCGCCGGAACCGGCTCCTTTGTCGAAGAGCAGGCAAAGCGGCTGGAAATTGCGTTGACCGATTTTGGCGAACTTGCCCTAAGTGCAGAAAAACCGGCAGAACTGGGCGAACGCTGCACGGTTTTTATCAAATCTCAGATTGAGAAAAAGCTGGGTGAAGGAGCAGATAAGGCATCCATTGCCGCCGGAATCTGCTATTCCATTGTCCATAACTATCTGCATAAGGTGGTGGGTAATAAGCCGGTGGGCGATAATATCTGTTTTTCCGGCGGGTTGGCATATAATGATGGCATTATTGCCGCATTTAAGCATTATTATCCCAATCTACAGGTAACACCTTATTTTTCTGTAACCGGAGCGTTGGGGATCGCGCTGATGGCAAAAGATGAGGCCACGCAGAAGGAAAAAACACAAAAGCCTGTTGCCAGCAAAGGAAAAATTGCGGAAAACAGCCGCCTCTTCTATGCTCCGAAAAAACAGTATCTTGGCAGTTATACCGGCAGAACCAGCCCCGGCAAAAAAACCATCGGTATCCCCCGGGCGTTGATGATATACAAGATGTTCCCGATGGCCTATAATTTCTTTACCACCCTGGGCTTTAATGTTTTGCTGTCGCCAGAAACCAACGAGGATATTATTCGCCGCAGTCAGGAGCTGGTGGAAGAGGAGACCTGCTACCCGGTAAAATTGATTCTGGGGCATTTCTCCTGGCTTATTGAGCAGAAGGTTGATGCCATCTTTATGCCCTCAGTCTATACCATGCGCCATGAAGGCTCGCATCTGGGCAAGAATTATGGCTGTGTTTTTATGCAGAATGTGGCGGCGCGCTATGCTGAGCGGCTGGAGTTGGAAGAAAAACAGATTGAAATGCTCAATCCGGTGCTGGAGATGGATATGGGAGCGCCGGAGCTGGCGAAAGCAATGGTCGGCATCGGTGGCAGGCTGGGCGCATCAAAAATCCGTTGTGCCGCAGCGATGGCAAAAGGCGGTAAGGCATTGAAAAAATATACCCATGTTTGCGAAGAAACGGGCAAACATCTGCTGGAGAATCTTGAGGAGGATGAAAGGGTTCTGGTTCTGGTTACTCGTGCCTATGGACTGGATGATGCGGTGTTAAGCATGGGTATTGCTGATCAGCTATTAAGCCGTGGCTACAGGGTGATTACCCTGTCCCAGCTTGATGCCCATAGCACCGATTTAAGCCAAGAATATCCCAATCAATACTGGCCTTTTGGCGCCCATATTTTAACCGGGATGCAGATTATCAGAAATGATCCCCGGCTATTTGCTGTCTATCTTACCAATCATGGCTGCGGCCCGGATTCGATGCTGGCACATCAGGCGGCAGAGATTATGGGAGAAAAGCCGTGGCTGGTAATCGAGGTGGATGAACACTACTCTCCGGTGGGGCTTATCACCAGGGTCGAGGCCTTTCTCTCTTCTCTGGAAGCCCATACAAGCGGGCAGGAAGGTAAAAGGGAGAATGATTTTGATCTGCCCGATCGCTTTATTATCGGTGGTTTTGAAAAATTGCAGAACAACAGCCCGGTTCTGCTGCCCCATCTTTTCCCCTATAGCAGTTTAAGCGCTTCCCGGCTGCGCAGGGAAGGCTTTGATTGTCACGAACTGCCGCCAACAGATGAGGCGGCCCTGCAACAGGGGCGTGCCAGAGCCCGCACCAAGGAATATATCACCTTTACCGCACTGCTGGGTGATGTGCTGCAATATGCGAAAAAAGAGAACGCCCCCCATCAGGTAGTTTTGCCGCAAAACAGTGGCTCCGAGGCAGACGGCCAATTCAGCCGTACCATTCGCACCATTCTTGATATGGAAGGGCATAAACAAACCCTGATTATCAGCCCCCTTATGGAGGAGCTGTATACAGATACCGCCCTATGGCAGGATATTCTTGCCGGAGATTTGGTGATGGCGGCACCACCCAACAAAAGAGAAAAGCTGATGGCACAGTTTTGCCGGGAAATTTCCGCAGACAAATTGGCGGATACGGCAGCAGCTATTGGCAAGGAGAGCGATAACCGCTCCATTCTGCTTATTCATGGCGATCCCATCTGCGTATTTAACCCGCAGGTCAATGGCCATCTATTAACCCATCTGGAAGAAAAATTTCGTATTTCATGGCTGCCTTTTAGCGAATATCTGCTTTTTCTCTGGCAGGAGCAGGGGGTTGATATTACCGAATACCGCCAGCAACAGATAGAGCTGCATCAGGCTTTAGGCAGATTCAGCCCCTTTGCGCCAGATTTTTCTGCCCTACGACAGACAGCAGACCAAAAGCTGGGCAAACTGGCGGGCGGCAATGGCCGCTATCGGCTGGCAAAAAGCATCCATGCAACAGAGTCTGCCTGCGGCGTTATCGAAATAAGCCCTCTTTATGAAAATGTGGTTTCGCTGTTAAACCTTGCTTCCCTCCAGTATGACAAGCCATTTTTACGCCTTCAGGTAAATGGCGAAGGCAAGGAGAAGGAAAAACTGGAGACATTTCTGCACTTTTTGCAAAAGGAGATGGTAAACCAATAATTAATTGATATTGGAAGGTTATTGTAACACGATGAAATACTGGCGGGGGCCGGAAAAAACTGGACAATGTGGCAAGCTATAAATTGTGAATCTCATGACTTCGCTGGTGAAATTATCAAAGACCATTGATTGGGAAAAAGGGGATGTTGACATTGAATCAAAGCGGCATGTAATCTCCAGTCGTTCTTATAAAAAACGCCCCTTTCGGCAGGTGGAAAGGGGCGCCCTTAGGAGTGGCAACATGAATGAGTCATGAGGCCGTGGCTCTTCCGCATCGTTTTTTTTGAGGTCTATGCAGAAGAGACCCTTTATTGACCCCGGAACAACTTCTCCCGGAGTCAAAAAAATTATAGGAAAAGATTAGAACTCATAGGCAAGACGCAGGGTAAAGAGAGTAGCATCGTCGCCGGTTCCTCCGTCTGCTACACTGTAGTCTTCATCAATGGTATATTCAGCAGCTACGCTTACACCCTCTCCAAGACCGACGCTGGCACCCATGGCAAGGCGGGTTTCCGGTGCGATACCACCATGCAGATCTTCTGTTTTGGAGTATCCCAGTGCAAAGATAGTCTCTTTTTCTGCAATCTCAACGGTATATACAGCTTCCAATTGCCACGCATTTGGTTTAATCCCTTCGGATTGGGGGAACAGCTTGTAGTCATCAATCAGGGTTATATATTCACCGATAAGTGCAACAGGACCTACAGTTATCATGGTATTCACTGCAAGACCAGCTGAGTAATCAGCATTAAGGCCAAACTTGTTTTCATCAAAGGGAAAACCGAGTTCAGCCATTTCATCATGACCTTCCCCAAGTCCTTCTGACAGGGCATCGGAATCCATAACACTGTTGATATAGCCCAGACCGAAGCTGGCTGCAAATCCTTCACCCTCATAGTCATAACCAGCAGCAAAACCAAACTTGTCAATAGAGGTATCTCCGCCACCTTCATTGGTATCGCCGTTAAAAGTATAAGCGTCAATATGGAATCCGGCTACATTAAAGCCGATCATTATTGCATCTTCCTTGGTTTCAAAAAGGTCATTGGTCAGTGGGCCAGGAGCCTCCCCTTCATAAGCACCAAACGGTACAACAAAACGACCTGCTTGCAGGGAAACAGGGCAAACCTCTTCGTCAGCCAGAGCAATGAAAGCTTCATCAACTTCAAATTTATCATCGTCACCGTTCCAGGTGGTATTCAGCGTACCGGTCGCCCAGTTGGTAAGTGCTGCTTCCAGACCAAAATCGGCAGTAGCAAGCTCTATCTTGTTTGAGGATTCTTCATCGGAATCTGCTGCATTGAACTCAACTTCAATAGTTCCGCTAAGGTTCAGTTTTTCCTGAATCTCAAATGCAACAACGGGTGAAGTTCCTGCAAAAACAAAAAATCCTGTAGCGATGGCTGCGGTGGTAAAAAGTCTCTTTTTCATATTTCCTCCAAAAATTATAAGTTTTAAGCAAAAACATACGCTAATGCGAAATATTTATATAGGTCATTGAAACTTCTGTCAACCAAAAAATAAAATTTGTTTAATTTTTTTTACTTTTACCCTGGGGGACGAGAAAGTAATCTGAAAAATTGTATTTATGTTCCACCGGGAAATATCTTTCTCTTGCTATAACGAAAATGGTTATCTATACTGTAAGATTGTGTACGATTGGTGGTGAGAATAATTATCTCTACAGTTTTGGTTGTCATTGGTTTTTTTCAGGATACTTTATCGTGATTTTGTATAGAAATATCGGCAAGGTAATACGATTTTCTGTTGTTTTTACCCTTGTTATGCTTTTACTTTTTCCTTTCCAGGCGTTTGCCGGGAGAAAGCCTTTACCAAAATTGTCTCGTTCGCCTTACCTTGCTGCGATTGCCCTTGACGCTGATACGGGGCAGGTCTTTTTTGAAGAAAATGCCGATACCGGAGCCTGGCCAGCATCGGTGCTGAAACTTATGACTCTTGCTGTTGTGCTTGATGCAATAGAGCGGAAAGAGATTTCCCTTGGCGATATGGTACAGGTAACAGGGGAGGCTGCCCGTATGGGCGGATCGCAGGTATATCTTGATGCAAGAGAGCAGTTTTCGGTGGAAGATTTGCTCTATGCCCTGATGGTGCAGTCTGCCAATGATGCAGCGGTTGCTCTCGCTATTCATGTCGCAGGGTCAAAAGAGGCCTTTGTTGCCCGGATGAACAGCAAGGCGGAGCAATTGGCAATGCGGAACAGCCATTTTTTCTCGGTGCATGGGCTTCCACCGGCAGAGGGACAGGAGGTGGATGTTACCACTGCCAGAGACCTTGCCCTTTTATGCCGGGAACTGGCTGGAAATCCGCAGGTTTTTGCATTTACTTCCGTGGTTTCACGTGATTTCCGTGATGGTCAGTTTGTGATGCGCACGCATAATCATCTGCTGGAGAATGTTGCTGGTTGCGATGGCTTGAAAACCGGGTTTTTCTCTGCTGCCGGATTTTCCATTGCTGCTACAGCCAGGCGCGACGGCAGACGGGTTATTGCCATCGTTCTGGGTAGTGAGGATCGCAAGGTACGTGATGCAAAGGCGCGTCAGTTGATAGAGCAGGGCTTTGCCGCTATGTCTTCCTTGCCTGATCTGCAAAAAAAGCCAGAAAAGCAGGAAGAAAAACGTTATAAACCAGAAATTTCATCGTCAGAAGAGTTGCCCCGGCAGGAGGCGGCTTCAACGATTGAGGGCTGGAAACTATTTGTTGCAGGTTTTTTCTGTGGCATTGTTGTTGGCCTTGCATTTGTTTTCTTTTCTGGTCGCCGCAGGAAGCACTCCCATTTCCAGTAGAGTTACTGGTTTCCGACAACCTGGAGGACTGATAAACAACTATGACAGCGCTTTATATTCGTAATCTGTGTAAGACCTATAAAAGCGATGCCGGAGGTTTTACTGCCTTGAAAGGCATTGATCTGGAAGTGCAAAAAGGAGATTTCTTTGGTTTGCTGGGGCCAAATGGTGCTGGCAAGACGACTACCATTGGTATTATTACTTCACTGGTGATCAAAAGCTGCGGCACGGTAAAAATTTTTGATAAGGATATTGATCATGATTTTCCGGCGGCGCGGCGGTTACTTGGGGTTGTTCCCCAGGAATTTAATTTCAATATCTTTGAAAAGGTGCATGATATTGTTGTCCAGCAGGCCGGGTATTACGGGATTGATCGCTCCCAGGCGCTGGAGAATGCAGAGAAGTATCTCCGCCGTCTCGGTCTGTGGGAAAAACGTAAAAGCCAGGCAAAGGAACTTTCGGGCGGAATGAAGCGGCGGCTGATGATTGCCCGTGGTCTTGTTCATGAGCCACAGCTTCTGATTCTTGATGAACCGTCTGCCGGAGTTGATGTGGAGTTGCGTCGCAGCATGTGGGAGTTCTTGCAGGAGTTAAATCGGCAGGGGCGTACTATCATTCTTACCACCCACTATCTTGAAGAAGCAGAACATCTCTGTAACAAGATTGGTATTATCAACAAGGGGGAGGTGATTGAAAACACGACCACCAAAAATCTCCTGAAAAAACTCGACCATGAAACTCTTTTTCTGGAGCTTCGCGAGCGGCTTTCTTCCCTGCCCGAAATTGATGGGGTGACGTTTACCGCTGTTGACGAGACTACCATTGAGATGGAAAAACCTCGCAGCCTCTCTTTCAATGAACTTTTCGCTATTTTAATGGAGAAAGGTGTCGTTGTAGAAGGTATTCACAGCAAGGGGAATCGCCTTGAAGAACTTTTTATGGATATTGTGGAACACTGATACAATCTTGTTGCAGGACAAAATTATGAGAGAGTCATTTGTTGCGCTGAAGTCAATTATGCGTAAGGAGGTTATCCGAATATTTCGTATCTGGATGCAAAGTCTTGTGCCGCCAGTGATTACCGTTAGTCTTTATTTTCTTATTTTTGGGGGCTTTATTGGTTCACAGATAGAAAATGTCAGGGGCTATAGCTATATGGCCTTTATCGCTCCGGGGTTGATTATGATGTCTATTATTACCAACTCCTACTCCAATACGGTATCGTCTTTTTTTAGTGCCAAGTTTCAGCGTAATATTGAGGAAATACTTGTTAGCCCGACACCGATATGGGTAATTATCCTGGGTTATGTTTCCGGGGGGATGGTTCGTGGTATCAGTGTTGGTATTCTGGTTGGGCTGGTGAGTCTGGTGTTTGTAAATATACCGATGTATAATGTTTTTCTGGTGCTGATTTTTGCCGGGTTGACCAGCCTTGTTTTTTCCCTTGCAGGTATGATTAATGCCATTTTTGCCAAAAAATTTGACGATATTTCCATTATCCCAACTTTTATTATTACCCCGCTTACCTATCTGGGTGGTGTTTTTTACTCTATATCCCTGCTGCCTGATTTCTGGCAGGCAGTGTCTCGAATGAATCCGATTGTCTATATGGTGAATGGTTTTCGCTACGGTTTTCTTGGGGTCAGCAGCATCAATGTCTGGTATGGTTTTTTTATGCTGATTATTTTTAGTGTTGTTTTGTTCGCTACAAATTACTATCTTCTGGCAAAAGGGCGGGGGATTCGCTCGTAATTCAAACAGGAGAGAGCAATGATTCAACTCTATCTTCGTCGTGATTGTCCATTTTGTACCAAGGTCTTGCAGGCAGCAGATTCAATGAATGCCGTGAAGGGTACTGATTATGAAGTGATTGATGCTGCGCCGGGAACTCCCGGACGGCAGGTAGTGCTTGATGTCGGTGGCAGGGGGATGGTTCCCTTTCTGGTTGACGGGGCAATGTGCATGTATGAAAGTGATGATATTATCGCTTATATGCAAAAAAAACTGGGTGCATAGCTTTTTCTATTTGTTGCCGTAAAACCACAAAGAGAAGGCCTTTTTCCTGATGCCTGCATCTTCCAGCAACCCCTGATTATAGTAGTGCTTGTCGTGCTGGAGTTCTTTTTGCCACTGTTGCTGGAAGTGTTTCTTCTCTTTTCCGCAGTCTTCGACCAGTTTACTCTTTTCTTTTGGGAAATTGATCCATGCCTCTGGTGTATAGACGGTAGAGTAGCCATCTTGTCGTATTTTCAGGGCGAGGTCTGCCGGAGCCAATAAGGAATATTTTTCGGCGAATCCTTTATGCCGATTAAAAAGTTCGCTGCGGATGGCAAGCATACCAAAACCCGGGCAGAGAATGTCCTGCAAACAGTGCATCCCGTTAGCATGAAGGGTGTGCGATGCCAGAAATTCGGCAAAAAATGCAGTGGACTGACGGGTAATATCAGGCAGGCGGTATGAGGGGCCATCTGCTCCTGCAAATTTTCTGCGTCCTGTTACCATACCAACGTTTTCGTCAAAAAAGGCCGTTTGCAAAAAGATCGGCCAGTTGTCGGCGAGGGAGAGAAATGGCGCATCAAGAAAGAGGAGAAAGGGGGCGGATGTTTTGCTCTGGATAACGGCTTTTGTCAGTGCTGCCGCCTTCTGTTTTTCCGGTGCTGTTACATATATGATGTCTGTAATATTGTCATTTTCTGAGATAATTTCCTGTTTGCTGCTGGTGGATTTTTGTGTGTCCTGTGGCTGCCAGATAAAGATCTGGGCTGCCGCAGGAGGAGTGGCAGAAGTAATGCGGTAGTAGAAATTCAGTTCGCTGTTTTCAGCGCATCGGTTAATTTGCTGTCGTTTCAGTGCTGCTGCAAGTGCTTTTTTGCCATTTTCATTGGCATAGTTTTTGGTATCGTGGTTTATACTGGTGGAATTTTCACTTGCTCGCCAATGATAAAGAGGTTTTGCAATATGGGTTATATTGCTTGTTCGTTCGCAAATTTTCAATGCAATATCGTAGTCTTGAGCGCCATTATATGAAGGATCACATCCCCCTGCCTGGGTAAAGAGGTCTTTTTTGACCACCATAAAATGAGTGATATAGTTATGGCTAAGGAGAAGCCTCGGGTTATATACAGGTTTACGGAAAAATGAGAGGGCGATGCCATCCGCGCTGATCAATGCTTCATCTGTATAGAGCATATCTGCCGGACATCTGTTCAAGGCGGCGGCGATCTCTTCCAGGCAGTGAAAAGAGAGTTCGTCATCATTATCCAGAAAGCCGAGAAATTGTCCTGTTGCCATTGCCGCTGCGGTATTGGTTGCCTCTGCTATTCCTTTGTTCTTATGATGAAAAGTAATGTTTATACGAGGCTCCTGCTCTGCCCAGAATTGCAACCTGTTTTGTACATCCATGGAAGTGCTGCCATCATCCACCAGACAGAGCTGCCAGTGGGGATATGTTTGATAGATAACGGAGCGGATACAGGTATCAAGCTGCCGTAGATGCGGATTATAGACGGGTACAAGTATCGAAAAAGTTGGTAATATCTTGAACTCACAACTTCTTTTACTGCTGTATCGCACACTTTTCTCCCTGCCTGATAGATAGCGGCAGATATTCTTCTCCGTCGGCGGGATATTGTACCTTTTGCAATAGAAGAGAGGATCAAAAAAAGGCGACGGTTGGGTTGCATTGTCCCTTTTTTCCAGAAAGAGTGAGCAAATATAGTGGGAAAGCGGATCGGCCAGCGCCCTTTGCCGCTGTTCTTTCTCAAGTTGTTCAAGGTAGTGGGATGGCGAAAACAGCAGGCAGGGGCTTTTTGCTTCCTGACTGCCATATAGCTTATAATGGCGGACAAGAAGAGTGTCGCCAATCTGTTCAACAGTTTGATTTTTAGCAAGATAACAGGAAGGGGAGAACCAATCGTTTGTGGTTTTTTCTATATTTTCCTGAATGGGTAAAAGAGGACATTGTTGCCGGGAAAGGGCAAAATTCTCTGCTAAAAAAGGCCCCGGCAGCAGCCCTTTTCTCCACCCTTTTTGCAGGTAATGGACGTAGGGATTTTCATCAAGCCCTTGAGGGAAATATCGGCAAAGATAGTAGGCAGTATCGAAAAGTGGATGGGGATCAGGAAACTGCATCCATCCTTTTTTGAGGAGTTCACCCTCCTTGAGTAGTTGGTTGCCACTTTTTTTTAAATAGCCCCAAAGCGGCTCTTTTGCGTCCAGAGGAAGAAAAGAGCTGATTTTTCCCATGTATTCAGGATCATATAATCTGGTCTTACGTGTGTTTCTGTAGCTCGAAGAGAGAAAAAGGTGCCATGCAAGGATTGCTTTTCGCTTGTATTCAGCAATATCCATTCCCTTTGTCTCTACCTGTTCGATACCAGTTTTAAAACCTCAACCACCAGCTCTGCCATCTCTTGTGATGCGGGACTGTTTTTATCAAATTCCATAACCGATTGGCCGGTAATAAGGCTTTGTTTATAGAGTTGTCGATCAAACAGGTTGGTTTTTAATATATCAAAGGGGTAGAGTTTTTTTACTGTGGAGCGCAGTTCATTGGTGAGGATGGTTCCTGCTTTCAGTCGGTTAAGGAGGAAGCAGCACTGTAGCTCAGGGTTTACTTCCGCCTTTATAACGGTAAGTGCCTTTACTGTATCGTTGGCGGCGCGAATATCCAGCGGTGAGGGCTGGATAGGAATAAGTACAACGTTGGAGACAGCGGCAGCAAGATGCATCAGCTCATGGCTATGGGGAGGAGTATCGACGACCACTATATCTTCTTCCAGCTCCATAATTGTTCTGTTTGGTTTGTTTTGCACCTCGTAGACAACCAGATTGTCTCGCTTGTTTTTTGCCAGGGTCTGAATACAGCTCCGTTGCTTGTCGGTATCCACCAGTGCCACTTTGTAGTTTTTTGAACTACTGGCGATCATCAGAGCCATATTGATAGCCACTGTACTTTTGCCTGCGCCACCTTTCTGGCTGCCAATTGTTATAACCATAGGAGTAAATATATTTACGATGTCTTAATATTGTAAAAAACATTGTCTATAAATATCTTGATAGCAGAAAATATTGAAGATAACAAACTTTTTTATGTCATTGCGCCTTTTATCGTGTAAAAAATCAGGTTCTGCTCTCTGGCACGATCATAGAATATAAATGCTTGATTCATTCATATAAATTACCGGAATATCTTCGTAATAAGGACGAAAATATATATCCAGGACATCCTCCATTGATGCAACAAAATTTTAAACATTCTCTGCATTACAGAAAATAGAGGTATCGGACAGTGATTTATTCACTGTTTGATAATGGTGGCTGTCAGATTAAATCTGGTATTTTACACGTTATCAATCGTAGTATTGATTACGGTAGAAACATTATTGATCTCCTCGACAGTCTTAGCAAGCTGGTCTACAATTTTCCCCGTAGAAGTCTTTTGTGCTCCAATCAACTGGGTGAGTTCATTTGAGGAATCCTTGATGGTTCCCATTGTATTCATAATGACATCCATTGCTTGCAATGCTTGTTTTGATTTGCCTTGAAGGGAAGCCACCTGCCGGGTAATGTCTTCAGTTGCCGTCGCGGTCTGGGATGCAAGCTCCTTTACTTCTGTTGCAACCACTGCAAATCCTTTGCCTACTTCTCCAACCCGGGCAGCCTCTATGGTGGCGTTCAGAGCGAGAAGGTTTGTTTGGGATGAAATATCCTTAATTAAATCAACAACATCACCAATTTGGTTTGCAGCCTCTTCCAGCGAGTGGATGATGGCATTTGCCTGTGTCGCTTCTTCAAATGCTGTTACAATTTCCTCATCAGCACTTGCTATTTTAGGGTCCATTTCAGAGATGGCGACAGATAGCTCTTCTGCGGCGGAAGCAACGCTCGAAGAGCTTGAACTTGCCCGGTCTGCAATCACGCTAACGTTGGTTTCAAGGGCATGGGTCAGATCTGCAAGCTTTTGTTTATAGACCTGCTCTGCTATTTTCTGTTCGTGGATATCGGTAAGGGAGCCACAGACGCGCACCGGAATGCCGTTGGCACCAAAAGTGACACCTCCTACAACCTGAAACCATCGGTATTCATTGCTTTTAGTTTTCAAACGATACTGTGATCGGGTTTGGCTGGCTTCATTTCTCAGGCATATAGCAAATTCTTCAAATGTATGTTGCACATCATCGGGATGGATACGATCAGACCAGGATTGGACAACATTGGGGAATCCTTTGGTGTCATGTCCTTGAAATCCCAGTAAACGTCGAAATTCAGGAGACCACTCCCACTTACTTCCGGGGTTCATTGGGTCTCCCTCATGGAGTATTGCATCCCATAACCCCACTCCTGAATATTCCCCTAATATCGCAACCTGTTCTTCATTTTTTTTTGCCTTGTCAATATTAATCAAAACCCCACAGGCTTGTTTTGGCCGTCCTTGTGCGTCGCGATCAACGCCACCCACGAAGCGAAACCAATGATATTCATTGCTTTTGTTTCTTATGCGTTGCTGGACATCATAGCGGCTGTCACCAAGTGTATCATTGACACGTGCGGTAAATTCTTTAAGCGTAGATTCCATGTCGTCTGGATGGAGTCGCTTTATCCATGAATCCACAATATTGGGAAATTCATGGATATCCTCACCATGAAAACCGAGGAGACGTCGAAACTCTGGTGACCATGACCATTTACTTTTGGGATGCATGGGATCTCCATCATGTATCTGGACAATCCATAATCCAACTCCGGCACAATGGCTAAACAGGTCAAGAATGGCTGAATCTTTTTTTCCTTTGGATAATAATGATAGAGGGTTCATGAAGGTCTTTTTATTGCGTAAATTGAATTAATACTCTGCTTCTTGGAATTCTCAAATTTATAGTCTACTAATTTTTTTCTAAAGTATCAAGACCCACCGCTTGTACTAAAATATTATTATAATAGATTTGTTAAATTATAAGATTTTTCTTTCTTGTCCTCTTCGTTTATTTGTTTGTATCACGCAAATTCTGTTGCTATGCTATTCAATGAAAATCCTGTGTTTTTTTATGAATACGTCTGGTATCGCTCCTTGGGCGAGATGCGTACAATTCATTTATACAATCTTTCGTTTATGGTGAATGAAAAAACATAAAATAACGAATCTTCACTTTTTCATGATTGTTGCATTTCATTCCTGAATTCAAGAATTATAGTTATATAAAAAGTCCTATAAATCATCCACCAGCGCACTGCTCTTGGCATAGGCAGTGCTTTTTGCTTCAAAAAAATCTGTTTTTATAAGGTTTGCATTACTATACTGGCTGACCCATTTCATGCTGTCCGGCTCATCGGTA
>PDWI01006001.1_pt1 | contig 15447 bp, 10 predicted proteins | sample 1430891 | NCBI WGS metagenome assembly PDWI01 (sample SAMN01162508, study PRJNA174530) | Oral metagenome, whole genome shotgun sequencing project. | biome: Marine environment; feature: Marine mammal; material: Swab sample of the gingival sulcus; isolation source: swab sample of gingival sulcus... | reverse complement strand
GGCAACAATCCGAGTAGTACAAATGGAGCCCGGTCCAATACCCACTTTGACTGCATCGGCACCTGCTTCTGCCAAAGCAAGGGCTGCTTCTGCCGTCGCGATATTACCACCCATGACTTGTAAATCGGGGTATTTTTCTTTAACCGCACGGACCATATCAATCACACCTTTAGAATGCCCGTGTGCCGTGTCAACCGTAATAATATCAACGCCCGCCTTAACCAGTAAATCCAAACGCTTAAAACCATCTTCACCCGGTCCAATGGCCGCACCGACACGCAAACTCCCCGACTTATCTTTGCAAGCGTTTGGATAATCTCTGGCACTGCGGATATCTTTGACCGTGATCAGACCTTTTAAATTAAAGTCATCATCAACAACGAGAACTTTTTCAATTTTATGTTTGTGCAATAGTGTTTGGACTTCAGCTCGTTCGGTATTTTCTTTGACTGTGACCAGTTTATCTTTGGGTGTCATGATGTCTCTAACCGTTAAGCTCATATCTTTGACAAAACGCTTATCACGACGGGTAACTAAACCCACCAAATTACCGTTATCAATGACAGGAAAACCTGAATAACCCAATTCTTGCGTCATTTCACTCAGTTTTTCGATGCTTGTACTTGGACTAACAGTAACGGGATTTTTAACAATACCCGACTCAAATTTTTTCACTTTGGCAACTTCTTTTGCCTGAACCTCTGGGGGCATATTTTTATGAATAATACCTAATCCGCCAAGTTGTGCCAAGGCAATTGCTAATCTAGCCTCGGTAACCGTATCCATTGCCGCCGACAAAATGGGAATGTTTAAAGTGATTTTTTCAGTCAGTTGGGTTTTGTGATTGACGTCCTTGGGGAGAACTTCGGAATAGCCTGGGACAAGCAAAACGTCATCAAAAGTAAGAGCATCTTGGAGAATTCGCATAATAGCCTCGTAATTAGTCATTCATTATCATCAGAAACGAGCAAAAGCGAAGGTGGTTTTTATTACACGACCACGCTTTGCGGAATTATAGCAAAAAATGAAAACTAAGTTTGAACTATTTTAAATTTTATAACGGATCAAGTGACAACAAAATAACCGTTAGAAAGTTATTCAGTAAGGGAAACAAGAGAAGAAACAACAGCCTTTAGTACCGTCATTCTAACAGCAGAATGACGGTACTAAAAAATCAATATACTTACAAAAACAAGTATATTTTATTTTTAAGCGTAAACAGATTCTTTAGCAAATTTTTTCACTAATAAGTAATAAATAACTGCACGATATTTATTTGGATTGCTACGACCATAAACATCAATGACTTCATTAATCGCATCCATCAGGGCATCGCTGTCTGCCAAACCCAATTTTTTAATTAAAAAATTCTTTTTAACCGTTTCTAGTTCACTTGCTTGCCCAGCAGCAACAGTTGAACTGTCCTTGTTATAAATCGAAGGACCCAAACCCTTGGCAACTTTTTTAAGTAATTCTGCATCAGGCGTAACCTTACATTTTTCAACAAGGTCTTTGTTATATTTTTCTAATAAATCATCAAATTGACTCATAATTTTATCTCCTAAAATTTAAAAATAATAAATAACTTCCCGCTCATCATAATCTTTTTCATAGGCTTTTTCAAATGGAAAAGGTTATGTTTTTCTTATTTTATCAACAACTAACTCAGCAGTGATTTTCCGGTCATCTCAGCTGGCTTATCCAATTCCATCAACGCTAAAACTGTCGGAGCCAAGTCACACAATGCACCGCCTGCAGACAGTTTCTCGCCATCATCACTCACCAAAACTAGAGGGACAGGATTGGTGGTATGTGACGTCATTGCTCCACCTGTTTCTGGATTTAGCATTTGTTCAACGTTACCGTGATCCGCCGTAATTAGTACACTCATACCGACTGACTTCGCGGCATTAACAACCCTTCCTATGGCAATATCTAATGCTTCAACTGCAGCAACAGCAGCTTCCATAATCCCCGAATGCCCAACCATATCACCATTGGCATAATTAACACAAATAAAAGCATATTGCCCTGATTTTATCGCCTCAACTAATTTATCAGTCACTTCAGGTGCTGACATTTCAGGCTGTAAGTCATAGGTCGCAACTGCAGGAGATTTGACTAAAATACGATCTTCGCCGGGGAAAACTTTTTCTTCTCCACCATTAAAGAAGTAGGTGACATGCGCGTATTTTTCTGTTTCTGCAATTCGCAATTGTTTTAATCCTTGATTGGAAACAATTTCACCTAAGCCATTTGCTAAAGTTTCCGGCGGAAAAGCAATTTCTGTTTTTAGCTCTGCTTGATACTGTGTCAAAGTCGCCAAATGGGCAAGCTCAACATAGCGGTGTGCAAATTCATTAAAGTCTGCTTGATAAAAAATACGTGTTAACTGTCTTGCTCGGTCAGCTCTAAAGTTCATAAAGACCAAGCTGTCACCGTCTTTCACGGGGCTAGCACCTTGGATAAGTGTTGCTCTAACAAACTCATCATCTTCGCCTCGCTCATAGGCCGCTTGTAACCCTTCTATGGCGGTTTTAGCTTGGAAGTCTGCTTGATTATCAACGATAACTTGATAAGCCTGCTCCACTCTATCCCAGTTATTATCCCTATCCATGGCATAATAACGTCCTGTAATGCTGGCAAACGTAAACTGCTCATCTTGCATGTCACTAAAACGTTGCAGAGAAGGCTCAGCACTGCGTGGCGGAACATCTCGACCATCTAAAAAAGCGTGTAAATAAATTTTTCTGACTCCTTGTTTTTTAGCTAAAGCTATCATTGCTGCAATATGGTCTTCATGCGAGTGGACACCACCAGGGCTAAGCAAACCCAAAACATGTAAGGCATTATCCGCACCAATATTGCAGGCCTTGACTAAGGCGGCGTTATCAGCAAACCCTGTTTCTTCGACAGCTTTCTGGATTTTTGTCAATGATTGGTAAACGGTCCGACCTGCACCAATATTCATATGCCCAACTTCTGAGTTGCCCATTTGCCCCTCAGGTAGCCCAACGGCTTTTCCCGAAGTGTTAATCAAAGTATGCTCGTGTCTACTGAGTAAACTGTCCCAATTAGGTGTTTTCCCCACGGTAATCGCATTATCAGGTGCGTCAGGTGCATAACCCCAACCATCTAAAATCATCAATAAAACCGGTTTTTTCATCTTTTCCCCTCTGTCCCTGCTAATGCCAATTTAATATTATTCTATCGCATCAATTGCACCACCAACCGTTAAATCTAAGAAGGATTTCGTGGAGCACCTAACACTTTTCTAACACCATTGACAGGTTCACTAACGATACCTTGTTCCTGCATATCTTCAATCATGCGAGCAGCACGGTTATAACCAATTCGTAGCTGTCGTTGTACACTAGAAATAGAGGCTTTACCCGTCGTTAAAACAATCTCGATTGCCTCTTCGTAAAGTGGGTCGGCATCTTCTTTCGAGTCTGCGGCTTCTGCTGCCCCAAAGGCACCTAGTGTTTCAGGGTCTTGCTTATTGGTAATGCCATCAATATAATTTGGCTCACCACTGGAGCGCAAAAAGTCTGTAATACGGTCTGTTTCCGCATCACCAACAAAAGCACCATGTAAACGCTGTGGATGACCTGCACCCGGTGGTACGAAAAGCATGTCGCCGTGTCCTAATAACTTCTCAGCGCCAACACTATCAATAATAACACGAGAATCTGTTCCCGAAGAGACCTGGAAAGCAATTCTTGTCGGTACATTCGCCTTGATTAAACCTGTTAAAACATCTGTCGAAGGACGCTGTGTTGCCAAAACAACATGAATACCCGCAGCACGTGCTTTTTGTGTTAGTCGGGCAATTAATTGCTCCACTTGCTTACCGACAACCATCATCATATCCGCTAATTCATCGATAACAATAACGATAAATGGTAAACGCTCTAAATTAGGATGATGGGTATAGCCGACACTTTCATTAGGCTCCCACAATGGATCTTTAATTGGCTCACCCTTGGCATTGGCCTCGTCAACGTATTGGTTGAAAGCATCAATTTTACGAACCTTCAAAGCCGCCATTAATTGGTAGCGTCGTTCCATTTCCCCAACCGCCCAAGTCAACGCATTCTCAGCTTCATTCATATCGGTAATGACAGGGGTTAACAAGTGTGGAATGTCTTCATACATCGACATTTCCAGCATTTTCGGGTCAACTAAAATTAAACGTAAATCCTTAGGGGTTGCTTTGAATAGCATAGAAAGCAACATCACATTAATACAAACCGATTTACCCGAACCGGTCGTTCCCGCCACCAAAGCATGCGGCATTTTCATCAGGTCGGCAACCACAGGTTTTCCCGAAGTATCTGAACCTAAAGAAAGCGTCAGTGGTGAACGACTTTTTTGAAAAACACTTGAACGCACAATATCTTTAAAATAAACAATTTGTCGCTGTTTGTTAGGCACTTCTAACCCAACATAAGAACTGCCGGGAATAACCTCTTCAACCCGTACATTGCTAACTGCTAAAGCTCTCGCCAAATCTATGGATAAAGCAGTGATTTTTTTCGCCTGTATCCCCGGTGCCAAATCAATTTCAAAGCGGGTAATCACCGGGCCTGGAGAAACATGCATAACTGTCGCATCAACGTTAAACTGCTTCAAGGTGTTTTCCAAAATCCCCGCCATTTCAGCTAGGGTATCTTCTGTGTAGGCGTTAATTTGAGCAGGTGGTTCATCAAGTAAACTGATATTTGGCAGTTCATAGTTTTTTTCTACCACCGGCTGCGGCTCTGAGCGGCTGTCATAAGCCTTGCCAATCGTAACAGAAGCGGTATTATCAACCTTTTTTGCTGTCTGTGTAGCTGTCGGCGTGGCTGTAGATGCCACTTGTTCAGTAGGTTCCGTTGCCGTCATATCAAGGATGCTTTCTGCCGCAGGCTCTTTTTCTGTTTTAGGTAATAAACTAAACTCGAAGTGATTACCACCTGCTTTCTGACCGGGTGCATCATCTGTTGTCTGACTTGTTGCCAGATAATCGGGCTTAACGGGAGTTTCAGAAACAGGAGGCGGCACCAATGGCTCTGTTTTCGTTACCAGAGGCTCTGCTGCTTCTTGTAACACATTATTGCCCATCTCCGGCGACATGCCTGCCATTTCAGAATTAGCTGTTTTTGTTGTGTTTTTTTCTATTGGTTCAAAATTAAAGAAATTGGGCTCTGATTTTGGTTGCGTCTGCTTCTCTGATATTTCACGTCGATCCACCACCGTATTTCTAGCAGTCGTTTCTCTAATATTTTCCTTTTCATTGCTAAATGCAGGAATATCACTAATCGCCGTATCTTCTGCCGGTGAACTGTCAACAGGGCTAACGATTTCATCTTCGTAGCGGTCAATCGTAAATTTAGGCTTATCATCAATACCCTTCTCACCACTTGGCATAACACTTTCACTGACAACACTCTTTATGCCTTTAGCCTCCTTGCGTTTGGCTCTGGCTTTAACCAAACCAACGGATGCCAATCCTAAAATGCGACTAATACTATCACCGATAAATTCAATAATACGCAACCATGGCACACTAAATAATAAGCTAATAGAAGTTGCAAAAATAATTAAGGAGAAAGCCATAATCACAGGATCGGATTTAACGCTGGTTTGTAACCCTTTAAATAGCCATTCTCCCAAATAACCACCGCCGCCAGGTGCTACGGTATTAATAGCTTGCCCATCATGCGCTCCCCACAAAACACAACCTGACAATATTGCTGTCAACAGCATAAAAAGGCGCCAAGAAAATAGCTCTTTATCAAAGGCCTTTTCAGCCCACAATTGAATGGCAAAAGCCACCAATGTAATAGGTATTAAGTAACTTAATTTACCAATGATTGAAAAAGATAGATCACTATACCAAGCACCAATAACGCCCAAGTTATTAGTTACTGTGCCACCATTGTTTTGGCTCCAAGCGGGATCAAGCGGAGAGTAGGAAAATAGTGCAACACCTAGTAATAAGGCGATTAGTAATAGGGCTAAAATAGTCGCCATAGTTGTCGCCGATGCAAAACGATTTGTTAGCAATAATGCTTTATTTTTTTTAGTCATTTTTATATTAATTTAAGTTTATAATAACCCCGAAATTATCTCATAAATTATCCATTCGATAAATAAAAAAACCCAAAACAAAAAAATTTTAAGTGATTTGTTAAACTTTTTGAATTAATTGGGCTTTACTAAACCGCTAAAGCGGGTGATATTAACACTTTCAGGTAATGCTTTACTCTCTTCAATAAAAGCATACAAATACTTAACCATCGTTGCTCCTAACATCACCCCACGTGTACCTAACCCATTTAAAATATAGAGATTATTATATTCATGATGTCGCCCCAACAGCGGTCGTCTATCTATCACCGTCGGACGCATGCCTGCACGATGAGAAAGTACCGTTATTTCATCATCGACAAATTGCGATAATTTATTTAATAATTCATTTTTGGCTAAATCCGTTGATATTTCATCTTTATCTGTCCAGTTGTAAGTTGCCCCAACAAAATAAATATCTTCTCCCAGTTCAGACATAGGCATAATGAAAACTTTGGACTTTATGGCTGCTGTGAGTTTTAAATTGGGTGCTTTAACAATTAAAACTTCACCTTTATTGCCCTTTAGTGGCAAATAGTTAAAAAAAGGATTTTCTTTAAGACCATAACCTTCGCAACAAACCACTTTTTTTGCTTGCAATGTCATTTTTTCACTTTGATAAAAAAAACTGTCTTTTTGTATCGTCATTCTGGCATAGTCAAATTTTTCATCAATTAGCTGTGAATGTTCAATTAAATACCGTCGAAATGCCGATAACAGCATATTTAAATCTATCTTTCCACCCAAATGGACTCTTCCTAAATCAAAGGGAGCAATCAGATTTTCATGCGTATTTTTAATAAACTGCTTATCCAATAAACCGGCCAACGGTGTCTCTTTAGCCTTTTTCTGCCACGTCTTTTTTTCATCTTCATTATGAAAAATACGCAAAATATCCATGGGGTAATCTAGTTTTAGTGAAAACTTTTCCTCTAACGCTGCCATGGTTTGTTTAGCTTGTTGAATTTGTTCTCGACCCTGCCAAACAGGAGAAAAACGCTTTAAGACAACGGGGTTATACATACCTGCCGCTGTTTTGCTGGCATTATGTCCATCGGTATCAATAACCATAAACGAATGCCCGTTTTTTTCCAGTTCATAAGCAAATAAAGTACCGGCAATTCCTTGGCCAATAATTAAATAATCCACTTTTTTTAGCATATAATCATTCCTAAATAGCTATCGTTTAACCTAATTAAACCCTTTCATATCATAACAAAGAAAGAACTTAAATAGCGTTAAAAAATATTGCAAATCCAGTCTCAGAATGACGGTACTTATTTATTTATTTTTCTTTAGAGTACAAGCCAACGCATTTACCCTTTATAATATTGGCATAATGATGACTTAATTTTTATATTTGTGTTTACAATGTTTAAAAAAGATACAATTTATCAGCATACAACCGATGTGGTTGATTTTGACTTTGATAAAAAAGTCGCCCAAGTTTTCCCCGATATGGTTCATCGCTCCATACCGGGCTATGCCTCTTTAATCACGGTAATGCAGGCGGTTTTTCGCGCTGAATTTGCCAACTATAGTAAGCCAGTAATCTATGATTTAGGTTGTTCCGTCGGTGGCGTAACTTTAGCTTTGGCCAATGTATTACCTGTCGATAGCCAATTTATTGGCGTTGATATTTCTGCCGATATGCTCGCTAGATACGAAAAAGCCGTGCGAATTGCTAACCTCAGCGAACGCGTTGAAATTATCCAACAAAGCATTGTCGATTTACCGTTAAAAGCCTGTGACGCTATTAGTATTAATTTTACTCTGCAATTTTTAGATCCCGACCAACGCCAAAGCGTACTCAATCAATGCTACCAATCATTAAATGATGATGGGGTGTTGTTTATTGCCGAAAAAACCCGCAGCAATGAAAACATCACTTCATGGCACGAACAATTTAAACGCAATAACGGCTACAGCGAACTGGAAATTGCTAAAAAGCGTCTCGCTATTGAAAATGTCATGAAAATTGATGATGAAGAAACGATTGTCAAACGCTGTCAAGTCGCAGGATTTACTCAAATTAACCAGGTATTTCACGCTTTAGGTTTTAAGGCGTGGGTAGTGAGAAAATAATTTATGCTCAATATAATCAAAAAACATAAAAAGCTATCTTCCTTTTTCATCATTTTTTTTATTATCATTATTTTTCCGATAATTACAGTATACAGTATTGTCACTCAACCCCTCTTATCGAATTATCAATTTCCTGAAACCACATTGTTTTCAGCGCTTCCTGAATCAAGTGCCACAACACTCAAACAACACGTGAAATTTTTATCAGAACACGATCGAACAACACCCACCAATCAAAAATATATCATCGACTATATTATTAATAATTTAATAAGCAATGGTATTGAAGAAAAGGCAATTGAGCTACAAAAATATTCTATTGGCAACGATAGTTACCACAATATCATCGTTCATTATGGCAAAACTACCACAGCGAGTACCACAGAAAAAAAATACGTCATTGGCGCACACTACGATACTTATAGTCATCTGCCAAACTTCTTCCCAGGAGCAGACGATAATGCCAGCGGAGTAGCGGGATTGCTAGAAATTGCAAACATGCTAAAACAAATATCAATTACCGATAGGGCGATTGATATTGTTTTTTATTCCACCGAAGAGCCTCCCTTTTTCCGCACCTCATCAATGGGGAGTTATCAGCACGCAAAAAATGCAAAAGATACTGACTTAGCGATTATTTTAGAGATGATTGGCTATTTCTCTGAGCAGAATAATTCACAACAATTCCCTATCAGTGTAATGAAATACTTATACTCAAGCACAGGAAATTTTATTGCTATTGTTTCTGATATAAATAACATTTCACAAACAAGAGCGGTAAAAAAGCGGTTTAGAACAAACCTTGCACAAAAAAACCTAATTGACGTTGAGTCAGTCAATGCCCCTTCCCATATTGCGGGTATTGATTTTTCTGACCACCTAAACTACTGGAAATTTAATATCCCTGCAGTAATGATTACAGATACCTCATTTTATCGCAATAAAAATTATCATACCATTAATGATACTTACGAAAAACTTGATTATCACAAAATGAAGGCCGTAGTTGATGCCACAGTTGCAATGGTGTTATCACTTTGAGTTTGTACAATTTTACCCTTTATCTATTATAAACTATCAATAGTATGAACAAATTACTCGATTTAGATTGCATTAACTATTTTTTTGCATCACACCGTATGAATTCCATACGAAAAGATATTATTGCAGCATGCAATGAAAAACTCAAAAAACCACACGGCGATGTAGTACGCTGGCAAACAGCTTTAAATGATTTACCCCATATTGATAATGTTAAGATTACTGTTGATAAAAGCATCAAACTCACAGGACATTGTGATACTGACTCACAGCGAATTGAAACCACTTTAAAACGCTTATGTCCATGGCGAAAAGGACCTTTCCAATTTTTAAATGTTTATATTGATACCGAATGGGACAGCTTACTAAAATGGCAAAGAATCGTGGCAACAGGCATTGATTTTGCTGATAAAAACGTTTTGGATATTGGTTGTGGTAACGGAACTTTTATGTGGCCAATTCAACAGATAGGTGCAAAATCTGTCACTGGTGTTGATCCCATGTGGTTGTTCTATCATCAATTTATGGCATTTCAACGCTATATTAAAAATCCTCATTTATGTTTTTTGCCATTAAGCATACAGGATTTACCGTTAAAAAATACCTTTGATAGTGTTTTGTCTATGGGCGTGTTATATCATCGTAAATCACCTTTGGATCACTTGCTACAACTTAAAGGACTAATCAAAAAGGGTGGTGACTTAATTATCGAAACTATTGTCTTGCCTGATGAAAATAAAATATTACTAACACCACAAGACCGTTATGCAGGTATGCGAAACGTTTGGATGATACCGTCAGTCGGTGTACTTTGTGATTGGTTAATTAAGGTGGGATTTAAAATTACCCATATTAGCGAAAAAGTCAAAACCACACTAGATGAACAACGCCAAAGCAATTGGATGGATTTTCATTCGCTTAATCAGTTTTTAGATAAAAATAATGACAAATTAACCGTTGAGGGTCACCCTGCACCTTATCGTGTTATTATTACAGCAACTAGTTAAAATAAAACCCATTATGACACATTACAAATACGGAGCTGTAGCCTCCGGACACAAATTAGTTAGCGAAGTTGGTTTGAATATTCTACGTGCTGGCGGTAATGCGTTTGATGCCGTTATTGCCTGTGGTTTTGCTAGCGCCATTTGTGAACCCATGTTATCCGGTCTGGGTGGCGGTGGTTTTTTACTCACTTATGATAATAGCAAATCGCGTTTATTTGATTTCTTTTCTGCTCATTCGGGACTCAATTATAAACGATATACCGGTAAAAAAATTGATCCCCAATTTATACCTGTAACAGTTAATTTTCCCGGTTCTGACCAAATTTTTCAATCGGGAATGGCTTCGGTTGCCGTACCCGGATGTATTCATGGCTATTTTCATGTTCACCAAAAGTTGGGGAAATTACCTATACGTGAAATTGTTCAACCTGCCATTGAATTGGCAAAAAAAGGTGTTGCTTTAAGCTCTTTTCAAGCTTATGTACACCAATTATTAGCTCATATCATACTATTAACACCTGAAAGTCGTTACATTTTCGCCAATGAAAATGGTGATGATATAAAACGCCAAAATGATGTTATTAAAAACGCCGATTTAGCGAATTTTATGGAAATTTTAGCCATTGAAGGAGCAGATTTAATGTACAAAGGGGAAGTTGCCCAGCAAATTGTTACTGATATGATGAATTTGGGGGGATTTATTACCATTGATGATTTAAATACTTACCAAACCATTGAACGTCAACCACTCTCCTATCAAAGCAAAGAAGGTATTGTTTATGGAAATCCGTTACCGTCATTTGGATCAACGTTAGCCTTTAAACATCTTGATGAATTAAACCATTTTCAACCCGATGATATGTTAGATATTGACAGTCAAATAAAATGGTTGGAAAGTTTTGTTGCCGTTGACAATTGGCGACAAGAACAAAAAAAACAGGACGCTAACCGGCACTTATTTTCACGTGGTACAACCCACGTCAGCATTATAGACAAAGCGGGAAATTGTGCTTCTATGACAACCAGTAATGGTGAAGGAAGTGGCTATATTGTTCCTCAAACAGGAACAATGTTAAATAATATGATGGGAGAAGACGATTTGCATCCCCACGGATTTTACGCTGAACAACCAGGCACGCGAATTGCTTCTATGATGGCACCCACAATTGCTATTAATGAAAATGGAAAAAAAATTGTATTGGGAACAGGTGGTAGCAAGCGCATTCGTTCTGCAATTACTCAAGTATTATGGCAAATGTTTCACCAGAAAAAAAACTTGCAAACAGCAATTAATCAACCAAGAATGTATTTTGATGGTAAGCTATTGCAATGTGAACCGGGTTATGAAAAAAAATTGAAAAATGCCAACTATTGGGATAAAACTGATATGTATTTTGGTGGCGTGCACGCAGTTTCTAGTGATAATGAAGCTATTGGTGATTTTCGACGAGAGGGACATGCTTGTCAAAATTAAAAAATTAACCCATTAATAACTAATAAAAAAAGATAAATTATTAATAACTTGTTAATAAATTCATTATACATTGTTTATTGATTGTGGTTATTTTTGGATTTTTATTTATACTCACCTTATCCACAAAGTTACTAAAGTAGATTATATGATTAAAAAACTATAAAATCATATAAATAAAAAATTATCACCAAAAATGTAAAACTAATAATAATAAGGTTTATATATATAATCTTTTTATAAATTAAAAATGATAAAAAATAGAAAAAATAAAAATAAACGGCAATTTAAATGGTCATTACTATTCTTATTATTTTTTCCTTTTTTTTTATTAGCAAAAAATGAAATTCGTCAAATAATTACTTATGAAAAAAATAAAACTTATTTTATGGATATTATTGCTCAAATAGAGCTAACACCCAATATAGAACTAGCTTTACACAAAGGTATGCAACTGGTTTTTAATTATGAAATAATAATCAGAGAAAAAAATAAGTGGTACTGGAAAAACAAAAAAGAATTTAAAAAAAGTTATATTGTTTCTTATAATCAGACGATTAATCGCTTTGAAATTTTTAATCCAATAACATTTAAACGAAAAGAATTTTTTGATTTAAAAAGCTTAGTCCATTTTATGGAATATTTATCAGATTTTCCTTTAATCGATGAAAATAAATCAGTTAACAAAGAACTAGAATTAAAAGTCAGATTTGCGTTAGATAAAAATAAACTTCCCAGCATTATTCGTATAGAAAGTCTATTCAAAAAAGATTGGGATATTCATAGTGATTGGACAATATGGCAACCCCTTTAATAAGTAATAAAATTATTTTTCGATTAAGTTACCTTGTTGCTTTTTTAACACTGTTATCTTTGTTTTTATTATCAAAAGCAACAGAAGGTAGCGAAAAATTTGAAGAATTGTATCAATGGTCACTGATAACCATTACTTTTGGAATCAGTTTTCTCTTTATTATTGTTATTGTTTTTTTATGGCGAATTATTAGAAACTACCGTCATTCTATACCGGGTTCTTCTTTATCTTTGACGATTTTGGCACGAACGCTATTATTGTCTTTTTTACCGCTTTTATTTCTTTCTTTCTTTTCTTTTAAATTTTTACGTTATGAATTTCAGTCAAGTTTTGATAAAGGTATTAATAACGCTTTAACAAATGCTTTAGAGTTAAGTAAAAAAGCATTAAATATGAGGGCATTACAGGCTTTAAAAGACAGCAAAGATGTTGCGAATACGATTGCACCTTTTGAATATCATGCTTTACAAAAAAATTTAGAAGTTCTTCGTGAAAATATTGGTGCTGAAGAATTGACTGTTTTTGATGAGAAGGGTTTTATACAGGCTTTTTCATCAAAAAACTTGTCCACAATAATTCCGCTTATTCCGGAACATAGTGATTTTATCCGTGTTGAAAGTGAAAAAGGTTTATTCGTTATTGAATCAGAAAATGAAAAAATTAAAATTAGAACACTAACGAACATTGATAAATTTGGAGCCCCAAACTATTATTTGCAGTCATTATTCAGTATTCCCGATACGGTATCGGAATTAACTGAACAGGTGAATAAAACGATTACAGAACGAGATAAATTTAATTATCTTATGCCAAAAGTCAGCAATAGCTTCACTTTTGTTTTAATTTTGGTGTTATTGCTGTCGGGGTTGCTGCTTATCTTATCATCAATTGGTTTTTCTAATTACATGGTTCAACCCATTAAAGATCTAATTCAAGGTACAAGGCGAGTTTCCAGAGGAAAATTTGATAATCGTGTTCTTGTCAAAAGAAACGATGATTTTGGTCAATTAATTAATTCTTTTAACCAGATGACACAATCTCTAAAAATAGCGACAGAAGATGCTGAGCTCAACCGAAATAAAGTTGAAAATGAAAGAGCTTACCTGGCGACCGTTATTAATCATATGAATTCCGGCGTTATTACGCTAGATTATCATTTACAACTATTAACGTTTAATAAAAAAGCGGAAACATTATTGGATTGTCCATTAAAAGAAGCTGTTTTTTTACCTGTAAAATCACTAAATTTATCACTAGAAAATTATAAAAATTTTATTAATCAACTAGAAATTAATGGTAATGAGTCATCGGAAATAGAAGTTGAAATTACTTCTCAAGGTGAATTAAAACGTTTAATTGTCCGTATAACAAAACTGATGGATGAAACTTCCAAAGGCGGTTATGTTGTCATATTTGAAGAGTTTGGTGAATATTGGGAAAAACAAAAGCAGGCTGCTTGGGAAGAAGTTGCCAGACGTTTGGCTCATGAGATTAAAAACCCATTGACACCAATATTGTTAGCGGCTGAACGTTTAAATTATAAATTGTCGGGACATTTGGATGAACCTGAGCAAAAAGTGCTTTCTCGCTCAATAGATGTCATTAGTAATCAAGTCAAATCATTGAAAAATATGGTTAATGATTTTAGTAACTACGCTAAACCAACAAATAGCAAAAGAACGGAATTATCTATTCATCATTTGCTCAAAGATATTTTTGATTTGTACAAAGGGCATTATGAAAATATTAAATTTGATTTATCATTGGTTGCTGAAAAAGATATCGTTAAGGGAAATGCGAATTTATTACGCCAAGTTTTTCATAATATTATTAAAAATGCGATAGAGGCCTGTGAGCAACAAAATGTTGGTGAAGTTATAATAACTACAGAAAACTACCGTCATTCTATTCGTATTTTGATAGCTGATAACGGTATAGGATTACCCAAAAATAATGAACAAATTTTTGATCCCTACATCACAACAAAAGAAAAAGGTACCGGTTTAGGTTTAGCAATTGTTAAGAAAATTCTTCAAGAGCACAATGGCAATATGACATTAAAAGAAAATACTTCAGGGCAGGGTGTTGTTGCGATAATCAATCTGCCAATATCAACTCAACAAGATGAGATAAGAAAAAATGAATCCCCAACAATTTAACATTTTAGTCGTTGACGATGAGAACGATATTACCGAGTTACTACAAGATATTTTGAGTGATGAAGGCTATCAAGTCAGTATAGCAACTGGTGCTGAAGCCGCTGATGAAATTTATCTTAATGAGCCTATTGATTTAGTTTTATTAGATATCTGGATGCCTAATGAAGATGGTATTTCTTTACTTAAACGCTGGTATGAAGCGGGTCTAAAATCACAAGTGATTATGATGTCGGGGCATGGCACAATTGAGACAGCGGTGCAAGCAACAAAATTAGGCGCATTTGATTTTATTGAAAAACCCATTTCTATGGCCAAACTGATGATAGCCGTAGAAAATGTGATAAAAAAAATCAAATTGGAAATGCGTAATAAGGCCTTGATGCAGCAAATTAATCCTAATATTCAAATCATTGGGAAAAGTGATGAAATAGTGTTGATAAAAAATCAACTTGAGCAAATTAAAAATAATCCCTTACCCGTGACATTTTTAGGCGAATCAGGTGCCGGTAAAGCCTACTATGCTCGCTATTTACATCAAATTTCTGAACGGGCAGGAGAACCTTTTATCGTTGTTAATGCTTCGTCATTACAGCACAGCAATCAACTTCAAGAAATATTTGGTAGTAATGAACAACTGGGTTTAATCAATACCGCTGAAGCTGGAACACTATATATTGATGAAGTCAGCGATTTAGATGGAGAAGTGCAATCACTATTTTCTACTTTAATTGAAGAGGGAAAATATAAGCAACCAGG
>PDWI01006000.1_pt1 | contig 15450 bp, 13 predicted proteins | sample 1430891 | NCBI WGS metagenome assembly PDWI01 (sample SAMN01162508, study PRJNA174530) | Oral metagenome, whole genome shotgun sequencing project. | biome: Marine environment; feature: Marine mammal; material: Swab sample of the gingival sulcus; isolation source: swab sample of gingival sulcus... | reverse complement strand
TTTTTTCGTATAAAGAAACCGTATGTTCCAGCAAAAAACATTATCATTCCGAGCATCAGAAAAAGAAACATCGGAATTTGAACTTCTACACTATTTGCAATGATACTACCCATATTATTTTTTTTCTAAATTTGATTCTTTTGTTTCTACATCGTCTTTACGTGCTATTAAAATAGCCCCTACAATACACGCTAAAAGCAAAACACTGATTGCCTCAAAATTAAGTAGATAGTTATATTTTTCACTCCCCATCATTATTAAACCCAATTTTGACATTGAAATTTCTTCGCCTTTGAAGAAAGAGAATACTTTTTCTACATTGTGAAATACAATATAACCACTTAATAATAATCCGACAATAGATAATAGAGCCGAAGAAAATAATAGTTTTCCTTTTCTACTTTTTGATTTTTCACCCGGTTTGTGCGTTAAAAATATTGCCATTATAAACAAAATCATTATACCACCTGCATACACAGTTACTTGTACGGCAAATAGATAATGAAAATTAAGGATAAGAAACAATCCTGCCGTTGCTAATAATACAAACAATAGATAAGTTGCTGCACGTATTACCTGTTTGCTCGTTACGGCAAGTACCGAAAAAAGAGCGATAACAGTTGCTAAAATATAAAATATAATTTGTTGTGATGACATATATTTATGTTATTTTGTTGTTTCTTCTTGACTTTGAGTTACTTTTTCTTCTTTTGGTGCAACTGCTTTCTCTTTCGTTTCAGTTGCTTTTTCTTTTGCTACTTCTACCTTTTCTTCGGCAGGTTTCTCTACTTTTGGCTTTGTTTTTCTGACTACTTTTTTCTTTTCACGAAGTTTTGAGCCTTCTTTATTTAATTGGTGTACCAACACACTTCTATCAAATACTGCTCCTTCAAAATCATTAGAGAATTGAATAGCATCAGATGGACAACTCAACACACAAAGGTTACAATAAGTACACATTCCTGCATCCCAGATGTGTTTATCCAATACCTTTTTCTTTCTTCCTTCAGGTGTTTCTATTGTTTTGGGAGTTACTTTTATTGTTCCGTTAGGACAGTTGGTCATACAAAGTCCACACGAAGTACAAGCGTGTTCATTTTTTTCATCGTGAGGCATTATCAATTCCGAACGCCAACGGTCTGAAATGACTAATGTTTTTCTGTTTTCGGGATATTGCATGGTAACTTTCTTTGCCCAAAGTTCTTTCCAAGTAACACGCAATCCGATAAGCAAATTTTTAATTGCTACAAAAATGTTTGAAAAATATTTTACAAAAGAATTCATAATCTTATCTTATTTTGTCTCTCTATTTTATGGTGCTAAAAATAAATTAGGGAAAATATCAGTCAATGTTAATCCTGCCAAAACAATAATTACCATCAATAAAATATTAAATAAATTAATCGGCAGTAAATATTTCCATTCTAAGTTCAACAGTAAATCAATTCTCAAACGAGGGAACGACCATCTAACCCAAAGACTGATAAATACCAAAGTAAATGTTTTACCCATAAACCAAACATAAGATGGAATATAAGCCATTACTTGATTAAATCCGTCTAAACCTTTTATCTGTATTGGCATCCAACCACCCAAGAAAACAGTAGTTGCAATTCCTGCAATAATAAACATATTTAGATACTCTGCTAAATAATAAAATCCAAATTGAAGCCCTGAATATTCGGTATGATATCCTGCTGTCAATTCTGATTCTGCTTCTGGTAAGTCAAAAGGACCTCTGTTGGTTTCAGCGTGTCCTGAAATGAGATATATCACAAAAGCGATAAAAGAAGCAATATGTCCGTTGAAAAGATTCCAACAATATCTTTGTCCTTCTATCATTTCCGAAAATTGCATTGTACCTGTCATTACAACAATAGTCATTAAAGCAAATCCTGCCGAGAGTTCATAACTGATAAATTGAGCCCCACTACGCATTGCTCCAATCATTGAGTATTTGTTGTTACTTGACCAACCAGCAAGCAATATCCCTACAATACCAAGTGAAGAAACAGACAACACATAAAAGATTCCAATATTAAAATTAACTGCATGTAAATCAATACCAAAAGGCAATGCACCAAATGCTAAAAAAGAAGCAACGATTACAAAAAATGGTGCAACATAAAAGAGTACTTTATCAACTTTATTAATAAAAATAATCTCTTTTATCAAGATTTTCAACATATCAGCAACAGTTTGGATAATTCCATATTTTCCTACTCGATTAGGACCTAATCTGGCTTGAAAGAAAGCAGTAATTTTACGTTCCATATAAATAAGAATTAACGCAAGTACTGCATAAAGTCCTAAAAAAGCAACAGCAATAAGCAATCCTTCTATTAAAATAGTCCAAAAAGCAGAAAGATTACTTCTAAGTGCTACATCTATATTTTGAATGAGCCTTGAAAACTCTAATGGTTGTGAATATAAAAGCATATAAATAAACTTTTTTGTCTAAAAACTCTCTTTTTATTTTATCTATCAATATCAGGGATTACAAAATCCAATGAACCACTAATACCTATTAAATCCGAAATTTTTTCTCCTTTACAAATAAGAGGCATTACCGAAACAACAGCCATCGATGGCGAACGGAACTTAACACGATTGGGTGTTTTACCTCCTGTACTTTCGATGAAAACAGTAAATTCTCCTTTTCCTGTTTCTACACTTTGATAATATTGTCCAGCAGGAAGTTTTATCATCGGTTTTGTTTTCGCTTTGATTTCTCCTTCTGGAATATTATCTACAAGTTGTTCTATTATATTAAGCGATTCTGCTATTTCGTCCAAGCGATTCAAATATCTTGCATAAGAATCTCCTTCGGTACGAATAACTTCTTTGAACTCAACTTGATTGTACAAAGAATAAGGTTTGTGTTTTCTCACATCACACGACCAGCCCGATGCTCTTCCCGAAGGTCCTGTTACACCATAACTGATAGCATCTTCTTTACTTAAATTTCCTACATTTTCCATTCTACCCAATGCTATCGGATTGTGGCTAAAAAAGTTTTCATACTCTACCAATCTTTCACGCATATAAGGAATAAAGGCTTTTACATCTTTCTGGAAATCATCATAAATATCAAACATTACTCCCCCAACAACATTCTGATTGATAATCAATCGTCCTCCACATGTTTTGTCAAAAATATCCATAATGTATTCACGCTCTCTTATCCCATAAATAAAAGCAGTTGTTGCACCTAAATCGTTACAATGAGCCGACCAAGCCACCAAATGCGAACTAATTCTATTTAATTCGTCCATTATCACACGGATATATTGTGCTCTTTCAGGCACTTCTATTCCTGCTGCTTTTTCAATACACATACATAACGCATGACGATTAATACTTGCCGATAGATAATCCAATCTATCTGTTAAATGCAACGTTTGAGGATAAGTCATTTTTTCACACAACTTCTCAATTCCTCTGTGAATATATCCACTGTTTACATCAATTTTCTTTACATTCTCTCCATCAAGAGCCGTACGAAAATGCATTACACCGTGTGTAGAAGGGTGTTGGGGTCCTATATTGATAACATAGTCATCATCTTCAAAAACCTTTACTGTCTCTTCTACCAATTTGCCATTTTCATCTTCGTAAATACGTGGTGCAATATCTTTTATTTCTTTACTAATAACAGAAACAGGGTTGGGTGTTTTCTTCTCATTATAATCCTTACGCAAAGGGAAACCTTGCCAATCTTCATTTAAAATAAATTTACGCATATCAGGGTTGTTGATAAAACGTATTCCCAACATAGCATAAACTTCTCTTTCATTCAAATGGGCTGTTTCGTACATATCAGTAACAGAATAGAGAAGTGGATTTTCTCTATCAGGGGTAGCAGTTCTTATCACTACCTCTTTGGTTAAATCGTTGGAACAAGAAAGTTGATAAAGAACACCAAGTTCCTCTTTCCAATCCATTCCGATTAAACTAATTAAATAATCAAAAGGGTGCGGTTCATATTGATACAACGCTTTGATTAATGAGTGTGCCTTGTCAGAAGAAACACTAACGGTCAGTTTCTCGCTCTCTATAAATTCAACATCTTCTACAACACTTAATATATAGTTTCTCAAGTTTTCCATACGTACAATTTCTATAAAAAGATGAAATTCTATTTTTCTGTTTCTACTTTTTCTGCTTGATTTACTTTTGCTTCTTCGTGTAGATACACCAATGTATCTTCGTTATATTCTCTTTTTATCGTCTTATTTCCAAAGAATTTCGATGCTTTCACTTTTCTTTGTAACTGCATTAATCCATAAAAAAGAGATTCTGGTCTTGGTGGACAACCGGGAATGTAAATATCAACAGGTAATAAATTATTAATTCCATTTACTACGTGATAAGAATCCACAAAAGGACCTCCTGAAATAGCACATGCACCCATTGCAACCACGTATTTTGGCTCTGCCATTTGGTCATAAACACGCCTTAATAGAGGAGCCATTTTGTTCACAATTGTTCCTGCTACTATCATCACATCGGCTTGTCGTGGACTGTTTCGAGTAACCTCCATTCCAAAACGTGCCAAATCATAATGTGCCGAAGCAGCCGCCATAAATTCAATTCCACAACAACTAGTGGCAAATGCCAGTGGCCAAAGAGAATTAGAACGTCCCCAATTTATCAACTGATCTAATTTTCCAACGACAACATTTGTTCCATTAGCATTTATCTCATCAATGTATTTTTGAAGAGATGCATTGTCTTTGAATTCTTCACTTGGAAAATTTTTAATTTTTATGTCTTTTACCTCCATTTTAATACTCCTTTTCGCCAAGCATAAGCAAGACCTAACGTTAAAATAACAATAAAAATAATAATACTCATTAAACCAGAAAAGCCAACTTTACGCACCACAGTAGCCCATGGGAATAACATGATGGTTTCTACATCAAACATTAAAAAAAGTATGGCATATAAATAATACCCTACTTTAAATTGCATCCAAGATGTACCACGAGTTGGCAAACCACATTCATAAGGTTCACCCTTTTGAAAATTTGATGATTTTGGGGATAATAATAAAGCCATACCCAAACCTAAGACAACTAGCCCTATGCCTGTAAGTAAGACTACCACAAAGAGTGATAATGAATTCATAAATTTGCTCTTTTTTATTTTTAAAAAGTTCTTAATTTCTGAACTTTTATAAAGTTAAACACATAAATGAGGTCGCAAAGTTAAGGTTATTTCCTTAAAAACGAATATTTTTTATCATTAAACTATTAATTTAGAATGTATCTAAAAAGCGAAATGTTAATTATTTAATTTCATTTAATCTTAAATATGATTCTTAGAATTAACTCTTTTATTTATCTATAATATTAAATAAAAGTACTACTTTTGCAGTAGCAATAATATTCAAACAATAACTATTATTTATATATAATGAATTGGCAACAATTACTTTCTCCAATTCGTCTGGGAATGGAGGATTATCATGATAAAAAACGATATGATAATCGCAATCAATTTCAGAGAGATTATGATAGGTTGATATTTTCGTCATCGTTTAGGCGTTTACAAAATAAAACACAAGTCTTTCCTTTACCAGGTAGTATATTTGTGCATAATCGCCTAACTCATAGTTTAGAAGTTGCAAGTGTGGGACGCTCATTAGGTATGAATATCTCTCAAAATAGTAAATATTGTGCCAATACAGACTTTATGAGTGAAATAGGTGCTATTGTATCTACTGCTTGTTTGGCTCATGATATGGGAAATCCACCTTTTGGGCATTCAGGAGAGAAAGCCATTGCCACTTTCTTTTCAGAAGGCAAAGGAAAATCTCTTCAAAAGCATATGAGTGATGCTGAATGGAATGATTTTATACGATTTGATGGAAATGCCAATGCGTTTAGATTATTAACTCATCAATTTAAAGGAAAAAGGAAAGGAGGATTTGTATTAACTTATAGTACTTTGGCATCAATTGTAAAATATCCTTATTCTTCAATGTTTTCTGACCCTAAAAAACAGAAATTTGGATTTTTCAATTCAGAGAAAATGGATTATCTGAAAATTGCTGAAACACTAGGTATAACTCCTACATTGAAAGATAAAAACAAATTTGTACGTCATCCGTTGGTTTACCTTGTAGAGGCTGCTGATGATATTTGTTATCAAATAATGGATATTGAAGATGCACATAAATTAAAGATAATTAGTACAGAAGAAACAAAGGCTCTTTTGATGAGTTTTTTTGATGATAAGGGTAAAGCACGAATAGAAAAAAATATTAATATTGTAGATGATGTTAATGAGCAAATTGCTTATTTACGTTCATCAGTGATTGGGCTTTTAATATCATCTTGTAGTACTATTTTTATTGAAAATGAGAAAGATATATTAGATGGTAATTTTGAAAGTTCTTTAATCAAAAAGATGCCTACACCATTAATTTCGGCTTACTTGGAATGTTCAAAAAAGGCTGTAAATGAGATTTATTCTTCCGAGGAGGTGCTGGATGTTGAGATAGCAGGTTATAAAATTATTCAGACCTTACTTGATACGTTTGTTTCTGCTGTACTTGAGCCAGATAAGGCTTATTCTCAACAATTGATTAAGAGAATTCCAGCACAATATGAAATTGATAGTCATACTGTGTATGGGAAAGTTCAAGCCATAGTTGATTATATTTCGGGAATGACCGATGTTTATGCACTTGATTTGTATCGGAAATTGACAGGAATGAGTATTTCTACTGTTTAATTTTAATATAATATCCACTAAAAGATAAAAAAATAGATAAGATTTTGTACTTTTGTAAGAAATAAAAAAAGAATTTAATAAAAATGGAAAAGATAATAATCCTTGATTTTGGTTCACAAACCACACAACTTATAGGTAGAAGAGTGAGAGAACTTAATGTTTATTCTGAAATTTTGCCTTACAACAAATTTCCTAAAGATACTACTGATGTTAAAGGTGTTATTCTTTCAGGAAGTCCTTTTTCTGTAAATGATAAAGATGCTTTTAGAATTGAAATAGATGAAATAAGAAGAAAATTTCCATTGTTGGGAATATGTTATGGTGCTCAATCGATGGTGCAACAAGCAGGGGGAAGAGTAGAAGCAACTGAATCACGTGAATATGGTCGTGCTTTGCTTTCTTGGATTGATGATAATGATTTACTTTTCAAAGGTGTTGAGAATCAATCTCAAATATGGATGTCACATGGAGATACCATTACACAAATTCCTGAAAACTTCAAAAAAGTTGCTTCTACCGATGATGTAGAAGTTGCTGCTTACAAAATAGAAAATGAACAGACTTGGGGAGTGCAATTTCACCCTGAAGTGTTTCATACTTTACAGGGGCTTCATTTGCTTAAAAACTTTGTGCAAATATGTGGCTGTAAACAAGATTGGACACCTGCATCTTTTATAGAATCTACAGTTTTAGAACTTAAAGAGCAATTAGGTAATGATAAAGTTGTTCTTGGATTATCGGGTGGGGTAGATTCTTCTGTTACTGCTGTTTTGTTGAATAAAGCAATTGGGAAAAATTTAACCTGTATTTTTGTTGACCATGGTTTGTTGCGTAAAAATGAGTTTAATTCTGTTTTAGAGGATTATGCTCATCTTGGGTTAAATGTTGTGGGCGTTAATGCAAAGGATTATTTCTTTAAGCAGTTAAAAGGAGTTACTGACCCAGAAAAAAAACGTAAAATTATTGGTTCAGGCTTTATTGATGTTTTCAATGAAGAGGCCAATAAAATAAAAGATGTTAAATGGTTAGCACAAGGAACTATTTATCCTGATGTTATTGAATCTCTTTCTATTACAGGTACGGTTATAAAATCTCATCATAATGTTGGTGGATTGCCTGAAAAAATGAATTTAAAACTTTGTGAACCATTAAGGTTACTTTTCAAAGATGAGGTTAGAAAAGTAGGTAGAGAGTTGGGAATGATGAGGCATTTATTAGATCGTCATCCTTTCCCTGGACCAGGTTTAGGAGTTCGTATTTTGGGAGATATTACACCTGAAAAAGTACAAGTTTTGCAAGAATCTGATGATATTTTTATTAAAGCATTGAGAACTTGGAATTTGTATGGAAAAGTGTGGCAAGCGGGTGCTATACTTTTGGGAACAAAAACAGTGGGAGTTATGGGTGATGAAAGAACGTATCAGAATGTAATTGCTTTAAGGGCTGTTACTTCAACAGATGGAATGACTGCTGATTGGGTTCCATTTCCACACGATTTTCTAGCAAAAGTATCTAATGAAATCATTAATAAAGTAGATGGAGTTAATCGTGTTGTTTATGATATTAGTTCTAAACCACCAGCAACAATAGAATGGGAATAATAGATACACATTCACATCTTTATTCTGACGATTTTGACGAAGATAGAGAAATCGTTATCCAAAGAGCAAAACAGGCAGGAGTAGATAAGATAGTTTTACCTAATATTGATGAAAATACTTTATTGGGAATGTTGGATATGGAGAAGAAATATCCGAGTTATTGCTATGCTGCAATTGGATTGCATCCAGAAGGTGTTAAAGAAAATTACCAAGAGGCCTTGAAGTTTGTAAAACGTGAATTGGAAATGCGAAAGTATATTGCTATTGGTGAAATTGGAATTGACTTGTATTGGGATAAAACTTATAAAGATGAACAGATTAAGGCATTTTCACAGCAGGTAAAATGGGCATTGGAATATAATTTACCAATAATTATTCACACAAGAGAATCGTTTGAGGAAGTAATGTCAGTTTTAGATGATTTTCGTGGAAAAGGCTTGAAAGGGGTTTTTCATAGTTTTACGGGAACAATAGAACAGGCATTGCAGATTATTGATTTTCAAGGTTTCAAAATTGGAATTAACGGTATTGTGACATTTAAAAATTCAGGATTAGATAAAACTGTTGAAAAGATTCCGATAGAACATATTATAATGGAAACCGATTCTCCTTACTTAACGCCAACGCCTTATCGTGGAAAAAGAAATGAATCGTCTTATGTGGCATTGGTAAGAGATAAATTATCTGAAATTTACCATTTGTCCAAAGAAGAAGTAGATATAATAACTACTCAATCTGCTGAAGAACTTTTCAATTTTAAAGGATAAAATGGAGTAATAAAAGATTCTCATTTTTGTGGATAAATTTTTATGAAATTATTAAAATATAAGAAGAAATAACCTTTTTTGCATTAAAAAACAAATTATTTGTGTTGTTTTATTATAATTTGTTATATCTTTGTGGTCTGAAAGAGTAAATACTTATATAAAATGAAAAGAATACAACTTTTAAATACTATGATTAATCTTCTTCTCTTATGTCAATTAGAAGTGAGATAGGTATGTATTTTAAAGTTATAAAATAACGATTAAACCTTTCTCACTTATGGAGAAAGGTTTTTTTATAAAAACAAATAAACAAATGGATAAACTATTTATTTTTGACACAACATTGAGAGATGGCGAACAAGTACCCGGTTGCCAATTAAACACAGTAGAAAAAATCCAAGTTGCCAAAGCGTTGGAAGAATTGGGAGTAGATGTTATTGAGGCAGGGTTTCCGATTTCTAGTCCAGGGGATTTTAATTCGGTAGTAGAAATTTCAAAGGCAGTAACATGGCCAACAATCTGTGCTTTGACACGTGGAGTAGAAAAAGATATTGATGCGGCTGCCGAATCATTAAAATATGCCAAAAACAAACGGATACATACAGGAATAGGTACTTCTGAATTTCATATCAAGCATAAATTTAGGTCAAATCAAGAGGAGATTTTGGAAAGAGCCATTGCCGCTACTCGTTATGCCAAAAAGTATGTGGAAGATGTGGAATTTTATTGCGAAGATGCAGGAAGAACCGACAATGTTTATCTTGCCCGAGTGGTGGAAGCCGTCATTAAAGCAGGTGCAACCGTAGTCAATATTCCAGACACGACAGGCTATTGTTTACCAACAGAATATGGCGAGAAAATCAAATTCCTTTTTGAAAATGTAAAAGGAATAGACAAAGCCATTATTTCTACGCATTGCCATAATGATTTGGGAATGGCAACTGCCAACAGCATTGCAGGAGTTCAAAACGGTGCAAGACAAGTGGAGGTTACCATCAACGGAATTGGGGAAAGAGCAGGAAATACCTCATTGGAAGAAGTTGCAATGACCTTAAAGTGTCACAAAGCAATGAATATTGAAACGCAAATTAATACCACAAAAATTTACCCTATAAGTCGTATGGTTTCAAGTTTGATGAATATGCCCGTACAACCCAACAAAGCGATTGTTGGTAGAAATGCTTTTGCACATTCATCGGGAATTCATCAAGATGGTGTTTTGAAAGGTAGAGAAACGTACGAAATTATGAATCCAAAAGATGTTGGAATTGATGAAAATTCCATTATATTAACGGCTCGTAGTGGTCGTGCAGCGTTGAAACATCGTTTAAGTCTTCATGGCGTGGAAATGGAAGGCGAACAATTAGATAAAGTGTATCAGAAATTTCTAGAACTTGCTGACAAGAAGAAAGATATCAATGATGATGACATTTTGGTATTGGCAGGATTAGAAAGAACCAATTCAAGCAGAATAAAGATAGAAAGTTTACAAGTAACTTCTGGTATCGGCTTAAAATCGGTAGCAAGTGTTGAAGTTAATATTGCAGGAGAGAAATTTGAAGCAAGTTCTAGTGGAAATGGTCCTGTTGATGCATCTATTTTGGCATTGAGAAAAATTATCAATCGAGAAATGAAGTTGGAGGAGTTTACCATTCAAGCAATCAACAGAGGAAGCAACGATATAGGAAAAGTACATATGCAGTTGGAATATAACGGGTCAATTTACTACGGATTTGGTGCCAATACCGATATTGTGGCTGCATCTTTGGAGGCGTACGTTGATGCTATCAATAAATTTGTAAAATAAAAAACGGAAAATTATCTCTAAATTATCAAAATATTTTTTATTGAATAACAATGGAAAAAAAGAAGAATCAAGGAAAAACTCTTTTTGCTAAAATATGGGATGCTCACGTGGTTTCTGAAATTCCCGAAGGCCCTATTCAATTGTATATTGACCGTCATTTTTGCCACGAAGTAACCAGCCCACAGGCTTTCAACGGACTTCGCAAAAGAGGATTAAAAGTATTTCGTCCCGAGAAAACAACAATTACTGCCGACCATAATACGCCGACACTTCATCAGGATAAACCTGTAAAAGACCCTGTTTCAAAAAATCAATTGGATACACTGTCCAAAAATGCGAAAGATTTTAATATGCCTCTTTTCTTTCCTCTTGGACACGAGAAAAATGGGGTTGTACATATTATAGGTCCTGAAAATGGCTTTACACAACCGGGAATGACAATTGTTTGTGGAGATAGCCATACTTCTACACATGGGGCTTTTGGAACTATTGCCTTTGGAATAGGAACAAGCGAAGTGGAAATGGTACTTGCTACGCAATGTATTTTGCAAACTCGTCCCAAAACGATGCGTATCACATTTAACAATCGGTTGCAAAAAAATGTTACTGCTAAAGACCTTGCTTTGTATATGATTTCACAACTAACAACAGGGGGTGCAACAGGTTATTTTGTGGAATATGCAGGGGAAGCGATACGCTCAATGACGATGGAAGAGAGAATGACGCTTTGTAATTTGTCGATAGAAATGGGAGCGAGAGGTGGATTGGTAGCACCAGACCAGACGACTTTTAATTACGTCAAAGGACGTGAATATGCACCCAAAGGCGAAGAATGGGAGAAAAAATTGGCTTATTGGAAAACGCTAAAAAGTGATGACGATGCTGTTTTTGATAAAGAGTTGGAGTTTGATGCTTCTAAAATAGAGCCAATGATTACCTATGGTACCAATCCCGGTATGGGAATGGGAATTACGCAAAGCATTCCTACGCTCGAAAGTGTGGATAAAGCAGGACAAATTTCGTTTCAAAAGTCGCTCAATTATATGGGTTTCAAAGCAGGGGAGAAGTTGCTTGGTAAACCGATAGATTATGTATTTTTGGGAAGTTGTACCAATGGACGGATTGAAGATTTTCGTGCTTTTGCCCATTATGTAAAAGGAAAGAAAAAAGCCAAAAATGTTACCGTGTGGCTTGTACCAGGAAGTTGGAAAGTGATTGAGCAAATAAAAGCCGAAGGGTTGGATACGGTTTTGGAAGAAGCAGGTTTTTTACTTCGTCAACCGGGTTGTTCGGCCTGTTTAGCGATGAATGACGATAAAGTTCCTACTGGAAAATATGCAGTTAGTACCTCTAATCGTAATTTTGAAGGACGACAAGGACAAGGTGCAAGAACTATTTTGGCAGGGGCTCTTGTGGCGGCTGCCGCAGCGGTCAATGGAAAAATAACAATGCCTTAAAATGAGCAAACAGCAGAGAAAAACGAGTAAATAGCAGAGAGAAATGAATAAATAGCAGAGAAAAATGGATAAATAGCAGGGAAAAATGGATAAATAGCAGGGAAAAATGGATAAACAGCAGGGAGCAACGAATAAACAGCAGGTAGCAACGAATAAACAGCAGGTAGCAACGAATAAACAGCGGGTAGCAACAAACAAATAGCAGGTAGCAACGAATCCGAGCAGAAATAATTCGTCGCTACGTGGAAAATGTCAGAAGTCAGATGTCAGAGGACAGATGTTAGAAGACAGAAGTCAGAAGTATATTTTATAAATAAAGATTAGTAATAAACAATAAAGATATGGAAAAATTCAAAACATTAATTTCAACCTGTGTACCTCTACCAATTGAAAATGTAGATACCGACCAAATTATTCCTGCTCGTTTCTTAAAAGCGACTGATAAAAGTGGTTTTGGTAACAATCTTTTTGCCGATTGGAGATACAATAAAGACAATACTTTGAAAGAGGATTTTGTGTTGAATAACCCTAAATATAAAGGAAGTTCTATTTTGGTGGCAGGGAAGAATTTTGGTTCGGGTAGTAGCCGTGAACATGCTGCTTGGGCTGTCGGAGGATATGGCTTTAAGGTTGTTATATCCAGTTTTTTTGCTGATATTTTCAAAAACAATGCTTTGAATAATGGTATTTTACCCATTGTTGTTACACCTGAATTCTTATCAGAAATATTTGAAACAATCAATGAAAATCATACCGCCACTTTAACGGTTAATTTGGAACAGCAAACAGTAACTAATAACGCAAATAATAAAACAGAAAACTTTGAAATCAATTCGTACAAAAAAGAGTGTCTTCTGAAAGGATTAGACGATATTGATTATCTTTTAAGTAAAAAAGAGTTGATAGAAGAGTGGGAAAAGAGAACATTAAAATAATAAACAATGAAAACATTAAAAATAGCCGTTTTATCAGGCGATGGTATCGGTTCTGAAATCGTAGAACAGGCATTGAAAGTAACTAAGGCTGTGTGTCAGAAAATGGGTCATCAGTTGGAATATCAAGAAGGGCTTATTGGTGCTTGTGCCATTGATGCAGTGGGAAATCCTTATCCGAAAGAGACACATGAACTTTGTATGCAATCAGACGCAGTGCTGTTTGGTGCTATTGGCGACCCCAAATACGACAACAATCCGAACGCAAAAGTACGTCCCGAGCAAGGATTGTTAAAGATGAGAAAAGAGTTAGGACTTTATGCCAATATTCGTCCTGTTTCTACTTTTCCCTCGCTTGTTCATAAATCGCCATTAAAAGAAGAAATTGTAAAAGATGTTGATTTTATCTGTATTAGAGAACTAACGGGAGGACTCTATTTTGGTCGTCCGCAGGGTAGAAGTGAAGACGGGAATACGGCTTACGACACTTGTGTTTATACGCGAGAAGAGATTGAACGCATTTTGCATCTTGCTTTCAAATTTGCAAAAAGTAGAAACAAAAAAGTAACAGTCGTGGATAAAGCCAATGTTATCTCTACGTCAAGATTATGGCGAGAAATAGCCCAAGAATTATCAAAAGAATATACAGATATTGATACCGAATATATGTTTGTGGACAATGCGGCAATGCAAATTATCCAAGCCCCTAAAAACTTTGATGTGTTGGTAACGGAAAATCTTTTTGGAGATATTTTAACAGATGAAGCATCGGTAATTACAGGCTCTTTGGGAATGTTACCATCTGCCTCTATTGGAATACATACCTCTGTTTTTGAGCCTATTCACGGCTCTTATCCACAAGCGGCAGGGAAGAATATTGCTAATCCGTTGGCGACTATTCTTTCGGCAGCGTTGATGTTTGAGTATGCTTTTGATATGCACAAAGAGGCTAATTTGATTCGTCAAGCCGTCACAGAAAGTATGAATGCCGGTGTTGTAACGGAAGATATTGCCGAAACTAGCAAATCTTATTCTACTACGGAAGTAGGAAAATGGATAACGGAATGGATTGAAAAACAATAAATTAATTTTTAAATTAAAAAAATATTAATAAAAGCGAAATCTTTTTTATATTTTTTTTCTATCTTTGGAGCCGATTTAAAAACAATTATTAATTTTTTTTCAAATATTATGAGTAACAAAAATCAAAAAGTAAATTACACAGGACCATTTATTACAATGGTTATTTTAATGTCATTGGTTGGATTTATCACCGTAGTAAATCAACAGTTTCAAGCACCAATGCAAGCGGCATTTCTAGATAATGCAGGAGATTTAAAAAACACATTAGCAACGTTTATTACTTTTGCATTCTTCTTGGCTTATTTAGTTATGGGTAGTGCAAGTTCTAAATCATTAGAAGCAGTTGGTTATCGTGGTACATTGGTACGTGGATTAATTATTTTATTAGGAGCATTTGGATTGTTTGAATTAACTGCTTGGCAATTTTCATCTTCAAATGGTTCAACATTAACATTGAGTGGAGTGACTATTCCTCATGCATACTTAATTTTTGTATTGGGTTCATTTGTGGCTGGTACTGCTTTAACATTTTTACAATCAGCAATTAATCCTTATTTAGTTGCTTGTGAAGTACCTGGTACTAGTGGGGTTCAACGCCAAACTATTGCAGGAGCAGGAAACTCTACAATGACAACTATTGCTCCTTTCTTTGTGGCAGCAGTTATTTTCCAAAATGCAAAACCAGAAGATATTCAAGTTTCTTCTCTTTATGTACCTTTTGCTGTTCTTATCGTAGTGGTAGCCATATTAACATTGGTATTAAAAAAATTAGATTTACCTGAAATAGCATCAGTATCATCTAATAAAGAAGAGAAATTAGAGAAAAGTGTTTGGTCTTTTTCACATTTAGCACTTGGAGTTGTTGCAATTTTCGTATATGTAGGTGTAGAGGTTGCTGTAGGTGCTAATATCAATTTATATGCGATTGACTTAGGAGGAAGTTTTGCTGAGAAAGCAACAATAATGGCATCTCTTTATTGGGGTGGTATGTTAGTAGGACGTTTAATGGGTAGTTTTGTTAGTAAAATTCCTGCTCAAACTCAACTTCTTTTCACATCAATT
>PDWI01005998.1_pt1 | contig 15454 bp, 11 predicted proteins | sample 1430891 | NCBI WGS metagenome assembly PDWI01 (sample SAMN01162508, study PRJNA174530) | Oral metagenome, whole genome shotgun sequencing project. | biome: Marine environment; feature: Marine mammal; material: Swab sample of the gingival sulcus; isolation source: swab sample of gingival sulcus... | reverse complement strand
ACCTAATCCTAAGAAAGATAGTCCTGCTTCTGAAAGTATAGCACCAGACATACCAAGTGTTGCATAAACGATAATCATAGCCATAACATTTGGCCATAAATGTTTCACAATTTTATTTTTATCACTAATACCAAGAGCAGTCGCTGCTTCCATAAATTCTTGCTCTCTAAGTGATAGAATTTGTGCTCTAATCATCCTTGATATACCAGGCCATCCAAGTATACCAATAACAAACATTACTGTATAAATACTAGGTCCTAGAATAACTGACATAGTAATACAGATTAAAAGGAATGGGAAAGCCATTACAACTTCTGTCAGTCTCATGATAATTGAGTCTACAATACCACCATAGTATCCTGAAATCGATCCGATTAATAGACCCAAAAATACATTGATTGATGTTGCAATAAGACCAACAGATAATGAAATTCTTCCACCATAAACAAGTCTTGTATAAATATCTCTACCTATCTTATCAGTCCCTAAGATAAATGATTTATTAAATATTCTCTTATTAGGAAGTGGATTTCCATCTTTAAAGATTTCAATAATGCCTTCTTTATATTCTCGTGACCAATCGAGGTAAAGTTCTTGTCCATTTATTTCATAAACAGCAAATGTTCTCTTTCTATCAGCTAAACGGTTTAATTTCTTATGTTCAGCTTGAATCTTTTTAACTTCTTTACCAACTTCTTTACTTACTTCTTTTTCTTCAAGAGCTGGAGTTCTTCTATTTGGTGCTTTTTCTTTATGAATTTTACCATTAAAAGAAACTGTACTCATTGTTTTAAGACCCATTTTCTTTTGAGAAACTTCTACTGTGTTACCATCTACTTCATATTTTGCATATTTCTTTTCTTTGTCAACTGTTGCTGGTGGAATTGGATCGCTAAGCTGTATTTTTCCATCAACAACCGTTACTTTATAAAGTTCTTTATCATCTCTTATTGTATAGAATTCATTATCAGCTATTTCTACTGAGTGGAATTTAAGAGATTCATTTAATAAGTATTCTAATTTATTTAAAATAAATAATGGATTTGATTTTTCTGAAAAATCTATTTCTAATGTATCTTCTCCATTTACATAAACTGCTGTTGCACTTTCTGCATCATAAGATTCTGCATCTAATTTTTTAACAAAATCAAAGAATGAACCATCAACAAGTGCAATTTCTGTTACTGAGAAATCTTCTCCATTTACCATATAATATTTTCCAGTTTTCTCTGATTTTAATGTAAATGTAGAAGGTTGTTTTTGATCATGCATTGATAAATAAACTCTTTTTTGACCTGCATCATTTTCTTCTGATACATTTGATTTATTTTCATATCTAAATACAAATTTAGAATCATCATCTAAATAATGAATGGTATGATCATTTGGCCTAACAGTAATATATTTTCCTGATAGATTCTCACCATCCATTTCCCAATCAAATTCATAACGAGTTAATTTCCATGGTAAATAACCAGCAGGTAAATTACCTTCATTATAATGGAATGGTGTTACATAAGGCGAAAACAACGCCATTAACGATAAAATAAGTAAAATAACAAGTGAAATAAGTGCCATTTTATTCTTTTTTAATCTTCTAAATGATACTGTCCAAGGGGACTCAATTTTCGTTCTAACATCTTGTTCTTTTTCTGCCATACTATCCCCCTTAATTGTACTTGATTCTTGGATCTGCAAGTCCATAACAGATATCTGCTAGTAAGTTTCCTAATAATGTGAGTAAAGATAAGAATAATGTTGTACCCATTAATAATGGATAGTCTCTATCTGAAACCGCTTTAAACGCAATTGTTCCTAGTCCTGGCCAAGCAAATAATTTCTCTGTTATTATTGCACCACCAAATAAACCTGGTAGAGCAAAACCTAATAATGTTATAATTGGAATTAATGCATTTCTAAGTGCATGTCTATATATAACAATTTTTTCTGAAAGACCTTTCGCTCTTGCAGTTCTTACATAGTCCTGTCGAATTACTTCAAGCATTGCTGTTCTTGTAAAACGCATGTAACCAGCTCCACCTGGAAGTCCTAAAACAAGTGCTGGAAGAATCATATGATGAAGTACATCAAGGAAATAAGCCATCCCACCCATTTCTTCTGATCCTGGTTCTGCCATTCCTGATATAGGAAACCAACCCAAATCAATGGCAAACGCTTTAATCAATAATAGACCAAAGAAGAATGCGGGAACCGATCTTCCTGCAAAAGCAATAACTGTTACTGTGTTATCAAATAATGAATACTGCCTTGTGGCGGATATAATTCCGGCGGGTATACCTATCAGTATACTTATTATCAGTGCTACAAATGATAGTACAAATGTATTCCACATATATAATTTTATTACAGTTGTTACTGGTAATCCATAAGCATATGAATGACCTAAATTACCATGAAATAAAAGCTCTGTTACCCAACTGAAATATCGTTCAATAATACTCTTATCTAGACCAAATTTTTCTCTTAATCTCTGTTTTTCTTCTACAGACATCTTCGGATCCATCATTTTAGACGTTGGATCTCCTGGTGCTGATAATGTCATAAAATATACAATTATCGTTATTAGAAATAAAACAGGGATTAATTGCAAGAATCTTCTGACAAGAAACGTTCTCATACTGTACCTCCCAATCGTTATTAAAAATTTTTAACATTTCTTTTATACGATATTAGCCCAGCGATTGCTGGGCTAATACTATATATTGTATTTCTTTTTAGTATTACTCTACATAGTCAAGTTCTATATCAAGTATTTGTTGCTTGATTCCACTGAATGTATCAAGTTCTAAGTTTTTAACTCTGTTGTTCACTCCATTAATAGTTGTTCCGATTGAAACAAAGATATATGGAACTTCTTCGTTAGCGATCTTAGCCCACTCTTGATATAAAGCAGCACGTTTTTCTTGATTATATTCTTGTCTTCCTAACTTAAAGATTTCGTTTGCTCTTTCGTTACGGAAACCAACTGAGTTGTATCCACCAAGGATATCAGCTTGCTCACCAAAAATCTCAGATGGATCTGGGTCTGCAGATAATGACCAACCCATGTTATACATTTCAAATTCTTGCTTATCATATACTAAGTTTGCAACTGCAGAGAATTCCATTAAGTTACCTTCAAGCTCAACACCTAAAGCACCCCAGTTTTCTTTTGCAACTGCGATTAAGTTAAGTGGCCAGTCAACATCATTGTATGAAGTCCAAACAATTGAAAGTTTTTCACCATCTTTATCAAGGATTCCATCTCCATCAGTGTCTTCCCAACCTGCTTCTTTAAGAAGTTCAGCAGCTTTTGCTGGATCATAATCATATTGGTTTAATTCACTTACATCTGGGTAAGCCCAAGATACTGGAGAAATTGGACATAAGCACTTGTCAGCAAATCCTTCCCATTGAGTGTTTATAAAGTCTTTTAAGTTAAGACCATACCATAATGCTTGTCTAACTCTCTTATCTTTAAATTTATCAAGTCTTAAGTTGAATCCGATATATCTATAAGAATTTCCTAAGTACTCTTGAATTTCAGCGATTCCTGATTCAGTCATAGTGTTGTAGTTTTCTAAGTTAGCAGTAACACCTGCAACGTCTACATCACCAGCATTGATTGATGCTGCAACTGTAGCATCTGGAATAATCTTAAGGATGATACCATCAATCTTAGCTCTTCCTTTATAGTAGTCTTCATTAGTTGTAAATTTAATAAACTGACCTACTTCGTATTTTTCAAATACCATTGGACCTGAACCCATTGGTGCACCATTCTTCTCAGTGAATTGCTCCATAGTTTCAAATTGGTAGTAATGCTTTGGCATAATACCATATACAAAGTCTGAAATTTTGTTTACTTTTGGCTCATTAATAGTGAATGAAATTGTGTAATCATCAATCACTTTAATACCTTCGATTGTATCTGCTTCACCTTTTTTATAAGCGTCAACACCAACGATATCCTCTACAGCAGAACCTCTAGGTCCAACGTAGTCTGGATGTGCAATTGCATAGTAAGTAAACTCAACGTCTTCAGCAGTTAACTCTTCTCCATCAGAGAACTTAACACCTTTTTCAAGTGTGAAAGTATAAGTTAATTTATCTTCTGAAATTGTGTATGTAGCTAAATCAGGAACATACTCAGCACTTTCGTTAACTGTAATAAGTGCATCAAATACATAGTCACAAACGCCCATATCATATACTGAAGATGCGATAATTGGGTTGAATTGACCATCGAATGAAGATTGAGCAACTGTTAAGATATTTCCTCTAGTTAATGCTGGGTTTTTAGTAGCATCAAGCGCAGGAGCTTTTTCTTCTTCTTTGCCTTCTTCTTCTTTACCTTCTTCTTTTTGGCCTTCTTCTTTTTGACCTTCTTCTTTTTGTGTTTCTTCCTTTTGCGTCTCTTCTTTCACTGGTTCAGTCTTCTCACCACAGCCTACTAATGCTGCTGAGAAAACCATTACTACAGCTAAAAGAAGAACTAATGATTTTTTAAACATTTTAATCCCCCTTTGTTTGTAATGTTTATAACTCACTATCAATTATAAAGGCTTTTAAATCCTTAGTCAACATATTTTTGTTTATTTAATTTAACATTTAGGTTTTTCAAAAAAAAGAATGCTACGCATCCTTAATCTATTTGCATAATAAAATAGGTAATATCATCTTTATTATCACTGGATAAGTTAATATAACTTTTTATTTCTGCATTTAATGCATTTAAACTATTATACCTGTAATCTTTCATAATAGACTCCAGTTCTTCTTCTGAAAGCGTATTATTTTTAAATGTGTCAATCAATCCGTCTGTGTAAAATATAATTCGATCGCCTTTTTCAAGAACAATAGTTTCTGTTGTGTATTCTGGTATAATAATTTCTTTCATATTACAAATTGGAAACCCCTTACTCTTATCAAGATACATACTCTTTCCATTTTGCTTTACTAAATAAGGATAACAGTTAATTCCTCCAGATGAATATTTCAGCACCTTACTTTTCTTATTATAACTTGCAAAAAAGATAACCATATGCATATTTGATGGGAAATTCATATTATTAAATTCATCATAAAAATATTTCAGACTCATATGAGGCGTAGAAGCTCTATATTTGGTCAGAACATTCCCTTCTGATTTTATAATATTATTACAGGCCATTGTCATAAAAGCAGCTGAAACTCCATGTCCAGAAACATCTAATACATACATTCCGATAGTATCACGATCGATTTCAAATATATCATAAAAGTCTCCACTCAGACTTTCACATGGAATATACTCAGAAATAAATCGAGCTCCTTCATATTTTATTTCACTATCTGGAAGAAGTGATTGCTGAAGTATCTTAGCATATTCTATCTCATTTAATATTTCTTGACTGCTTTCTTTTAATTCATCATCTTTTTTATTGATAATATTTTGAAGACTTTCTGTATGCTGTTTTAATTCTTTTTGATCATTTCTAATTCGATTAACATAGTCAATAATATTAAAACTATAAATACTCTGAAATAAGATAAATGTTCCCATCATTTCATAAAAACTATATAGTAAAAGAATATGTTTACTAATATTAAAGTAAATAAGATATAAAGTATTAGATAAAATAAACAATAGAATACCAAATATAAAATGAAGTTCTATTTTATCTTGTATTCTAAGATAATTTCTCACATGAACAATGAGTGCACCTATCAGAATAATCGCCGAGATATAATGCGAAATATATAAATAATCTATTGATAATAAGCCTTCTATTTCCGTTAATGAAAAATAAAATACAATAATTAAAAATAAACCATAAATAACTGTTTTTATTATAACAGGATTTTTAAGGATATATTTTTGCCTAATCGGAATATTTGCTCCCAAAAAAATACCTAATGCAATGATAACAACACTGAGAAAATAATATAAATAACTATATTCCACTATATTATTAACTGGAAAATAATACTTTAAAAAGGCAACAAAAGAAAAGGAAGCCCCTAATGCAAAGATAATAGTATAAACTACTATTCTAAGCGAATTAGAAGTCCTGATTACTCTTATGCTAATACTTACTAATAAGACAAATAATATAATTTTTGATAAATCAAAAATAACAGAAACATAATAATAAAATTTTATTCCTAATGTTTTATATATTATATCATTTGTTAAAATCAAAATAATAGTAAGTAAAAATATTGAAGCAAATAGAAGTACAAAATAAATGTTTTCTTTTACTTTATTTCTAATATTTTCTCTCATACATCCTCTTATTCAAAATAGCTTCCACCAATAAACTCTTTTAATATTGAGGTTCTTGGAACAATATCATCATCTTCTACACTCTTAAAATAGGATAAGAAATTAAGAAGTCTCTTTGCTTCTTTATAAGATTCTGATTCATCCATTATCTCTTTTAACAGTGGTTCAGCGTGTTTCTTTAAAACAGCGAGTTCAAAACTAAGTGCAGAATTAAACATAATATCTGCTTCTTCTTGGAATGGGAAAATATTTTTTTCCTCCCCTTTTCTAACATTAGGCCATAATTCTATTGTTCTATTTGCATCATGACCTCGATACTTACTATCTCTTACAATTCTTCTAATCAGTCTTGTATCAGTAGTAGGTATTCTATTATGATTATCGATATTTAACTGCGTTAAATCACTAATATATATTTTAAATTTGATATCTGCACTAATATCACTTGTTAGCACTTCATTTAGCCCATGGATTCCTTCAATAATAATTGGCTGATTTTCATTAATCTTCAATAATTTTTTGCCATATTCCTTCTTCCCAGTCACAAAATTAAAGATTGGAAGATCTACTTCTTTTCCATCAATTAAATCATTTAAATTCTGATTAAATAATTTTGTATCAACTGCTCTAATACTTTCAAAATCATATTCCCCATTTTCATCAAGTGGTGTATTTTCTCTTTCAACAAAATAATCATCGGTAGATAATGTAATTGGATTATATCCATTTACCTTTAACTGTATTTTTAGTCTATTAGCAAATGTCGTCTTTCCTGATGAAGAAGGTCCTGCAATAAGGATTACTTTTTTATTTGCTTTACTGATAATATCTGCTATTTGAGCAACTTTTTTTTCATGAAGCGCTTCTCCTAACAACATCAGCTCTTTATAGGATCCATCTTCTATGGAATCATTCAGTTCTGATACATCTTTAACACTAACAATATCGCCCCACTCTTCAGCTTCTCTAAATACCTTACCGAGTTTAATATGCTTTTCATACGGTGGTAGTCCCATTGGCGAAAAATTAGTTGGATGCCTTAATATTACTCCTTTTCCCGCCTTGATAACATCAAAATATTTTAAATAACTTACATTTGGAAGCATATAGCCATAAAAATAATTTTTCATCCATCCACAGCTATATACACTCACATATTCATTATTTAAATGTTCTAAAAGCTCTGCTTTTGAATTAAAATCTAAATCTCTAAACATCTGTATAGCATCTGTTCTTAGCATCACTTCTTTTTTTATTTTTTCTTTTGCATTAATAATTTCTTTCATTCGATCTTTAATTTTACAAACATCGTCTTCTGATAGTTCTCGTGTAAAATTAAAATCACAATATAATCCCTTCGAAAGAGAATGTCTGATATTAACCTTTATATTTCTAAAAATCTCCATTGCTGCTCTAATAAACACAAAAGAAAGCGTTCTTTGATAGATTCTTACTCCATCTGATTCTGTCAAATCCACCCATTTTATTTCTACATCCTCAGCAATATATTCTGTTAATTCTTTAAAATGATTATTAATAAGCGCTGCCATAATCATCGGTTCATCTTCTTTTTGATAGCTTTTTGCTATCTCCTCAAGAGTAGTTGGTTTAAACTCTCTTATCTCATTATCTACTTTAATCTTCATTTTTACCTCTACATTTCTTTTAATAATTCTAGTATCAATTTATTTATACTAATATATTTATTTACAGTTACTTTCACACCAAGTTTTCTTAAACAGTCTTTAAAATCATCAATTACACTATAAGGATTTCCATAAGCTCTTTTTATATCATCTCCTGAGGCCCCTTTAAATCCATGTCCAACAATGGATTCATTTCTTAAATCAATTAACTCGTTCATTTTTTCTGAATTTAATATTTTATCTACTTCGACATACTTTGGTTTTTCTGATAATTTTCTATCAATATAAGTAGAAATCCCATAGGTTAGATTACTATTATATATTTTATACGTCTTTCTAAGATTCTTTAAAATTTCTCTCTTCTCCATTTGTTTATCGGTAAGCGAAAATCTTTTTTTATCCGTATTATTTAGAACGAATAGATATTTATATATCGCTTCTTTAAAGCGGTAAACTCTTCCTAGAAAATCAATATATTCTTCATTCGTTATCTGAAATTCAATATTTGCAATCAGTTCAGAAAATAAACTATCTGGCTCTCCATCAATTAAATTCTGTAAATTGGTATTTAATTCCTTATAAAATCTACTATCTTTTATCTCATCATCCACTAAATTTAAAATATACTTTGCTGTTTTAAAATCAAAATTAACAGCATATCTACATGAATTAATAATCTTTGCAGCATTCGTTTCTTCTAATCCAAATTCTTTTAAACGAGAAAATGCGCCATCATAATCATATCGATCAATAAATTTCTTTATTACTTTATACTTTGCCAAAAAAGTCTCCTTAGTCTAGATTTAATTTCCTTATATACTCATTTATTTCCTCAGAATCCTTCCTATATTCTTTGCCATTGATTATCATCTTATAAGCATGGAGGAGTTGATAATTATCTTTTATTCTATCTCCCTTATATCTAATATCACCAAGTATTGGATAACCAATATAAGATAGAGAAGCTCTTATTTGATGCGTCCTTCCAGTTAAAAGCTCAATATCAAGTAGAGAGTACTCTCCATTCGTATTGATTACTTTATACTTTGTATGAACAAATTTTGACCCTTCTACTTCTCTTTCATATATATTAACTCTTCGCTCTTCTCTTAAAAGGTATCCCTTTATTTCTCCTTCTTTTTTAGGAACACCACATACAATGGTCTTATAAAATTTTCCGATTTCCCTTTTTCTCATCATTTCATTATATTTTTTTAGACTATCATAAGTCTTACAATAAAGAACAAGCCCTGATGTATTTTTATCGAGTCTATTAACAGAAGCTGGTTTAAAGGTTCTTGTTGCTAAATGCCTTAAATAAATATTTACCTTTGATGAAAGCGCCTTTTTATATTCCTTACTATCTGGATGTGTTAATAATCCTGACGGCTTATTTACAATCAGAATTTCATCATCTTCATATACAATATCTAAATCCACTTCTTCCGCTGTGATGATTTTTTCTTCTTTCATCATCTCCTTGATTTGATTTTCATGAAGGTGTATGGTTAAAAAATCACCCTCTTTTAAAAAATAATTTTCTTTTACCCTACTTCCATTTACTTTGATTCTTTTTTTTCTAATCAATTTAAAAATATTTGTTTTACTTGTATTATCCAAATACTTTAGTAAGAACCTATCGATTCTCTGCTCTTTTTCATTCTCTGTTATTTTTATTTCTTTCATTATTCTATCACCATAAACTCCACTAAATTTTTAAATCCATATTTTTCATATAACTTGATTGCAGCATGATTCTCTGCCATTACAGCAAGAAGGGCTTTTTTATCTTCTGACTGTATATAATCAATTAAATATTCTAAGACATCTCCTGCACATCCTTTATTTCTATGATTTTTTGAAGTATAAATTCCTCCAATTTGATAAAACTCGCTTACATTGTTTTCTATAAAACCTTGTGCATAGATTTCATTTTTTTTATAGAGAATATAAATATTATTTTTAATTTTATCTTTCATCTTATTTATCGTCATATGACTGCGTTTAAATGACTTTTCTACTTCTAAAAAAAAAATTAATTCTTCCATTACATCAGATGGCTTTGCCATTATAATATAGTCTTTCTTATCAAACGATTTTGGTTCATCAAGCACCATATAATGATAATTCTTTATCGTAGCATCTTTAAAAACTCTATTCATGGTTAGATATAGAGCATGCACTTCCTCTTTTGACCCTGAAATTCTAATCGGTCTATATTCTTTAATCAGTTTGAGAAGATCAAATTTTTTAAGCATGTTTTTATTGTTATAGCTTAAAAATAATTGTTTATTATTGGTAAATAATAAAATTCCTTCTATTTTCCCTTCTACCATATAAGCATAATAGTCTCCTGAATCTTTATTAGCAGAATTATTCACTATTCCTGTTTTTTCGTAAGCCCTTAATATTTCAATGGTATTATTCATATTATGAAGCAAATAATCTTCTAAATCACTTACATTATTTTTATTTAATTTTATAATCATATACAAGCCTCCAATTTTATTATAGTATAATTTCTTACAAATGAATATTACAGAATTATTACATCTGGTTTTTCTTTAAGATTTTTTAATTTTTTTATGATATGCTATACATAGAAATGAAAATAGTGACGATACCTTAAGTATATGAGTATATAAGGAGGATAAATTATGGAAAGGTTGAAAAATTTTGCTTATGATATAAGTGATCTTTTATTTTCACTAATAATTATTGCTATTATTTTCGTAGTGGTTTCATGGAAGTTAACAGATGTTATGCAGATTAGTTTATTTAGTAATATAGATGATACTACTATTCAGATAACGGACTCAGCTACTTCACTCGACAAAATAAATAGCCTACCTATTAATAACGAAAATACTACTGTATCCGAAGCTAATGTAACTGAAGTAACTGAAGTTAAAACAGAAGAAAATACTGAAGCGAATGTAAAAGCGTCTACTGAAAATAAAGAAATTACTTTTGTTGTGAACTCTGGTTCTACAGGTTATCAAATCGCAAAGGACCTAAAAAGTAAGGGAATCATTACTAATATTAATGATTTTATCAAGAGATTAGATGAACTTAAACTTGCTAACAAACTTCGCACTGGAGAATTTAAATTAAACACTAATATGAATTTAGATGATATTATAAATACTCTTGCAGGCAAATAAAACTAGATTAACATCTAGTTTTTTTTAATTTCTCTATTTCTTCTGTTTTTAAATATCTATACTCTCCTAATTCTAGATTATCTAATGTTAAAAAATCAAGAGCAATTCGTTTAAGATAAATCACTTCTAAATGATATTTCTTAAACATTCTTTTTATCTGATGATATCTGCCTTCAACTACTTCTACATAAACTTTTGATATCTCTCCTCTTTCAAGTATTTGAAGCACTGCTGGTTTTAATTTTTTATCTAAGGTAATACCAGCTTCAAATTCCTCCACGAGAAAATCTTCTACTAATCCTTTAATTTCAGCATAATAGAGTTTTTTTACATGTGTTTTTGGTGACATCAACTGATGATTTAAATCGCCATCATTTGTAATCAAAAGGAGTCCTTCTGTATCCTTATCAAGCCTTCCTACTGGCACCATATCTTTTTTGACATCGAGCAAATCCATGACAGTCTGATGCTTTTTATCTTTTACTGCTGTAATATATCCTTTTGGCTTATGAAGTAGAATATAGTCATATTTCTGATATTTATATTCTTTCTTCTCTATACAGACTATATCTGTTTTTTCATGTACTTTATATTCTGGCTTCTTTACTATCAACCCGTTCACAGATACAAAACCTCTTTTAATAATTTTTTTGGCTTCGGTTCTAGAATCTGTTTTTACATCGCTTATATATTTATCTAATCTCATGAGTATATTATATATCAAAAAAAAGAAAAAGACCATAGAAATGGCCTTTTCATCTTTATAATAATGCTAAGATATTATATACACCTATTCCAAGGAATGTACCTGTAATAACTCCGATAAGAGCCATTAATACTGCTACTGGCACAAGTGCTTGTGAGTATGCTGCAGCAAGTACTGGTGATGAAGCAACGCCACCAATATTTGCAAGCGATGCAATACCACATGTAAATAAGTCTAATTTAAATACTTTAGCAAGTAATAGCATTACTACTCCATGAATAGCAAGAATCACAAATCCTGCAATAATATATGCTGGTGCTTGGATTAATTCTCCAAAGTTTGCATTTGCAGCGATAAGTGCTATTAAAAGATATAATAATACATTTGACACTTCTGGTGCTCCTGGGATCATACCAAGTGGCGTCATAGCGCAAACAATACCTGCTATTGTTACTAAAATAATTGTCCAAGCTGTAGTATCTAAGAAACCTGGCATATATGGTGCAAGTACTCTAGCAATTGCAGTTACAGCAAATGCTGTACCTAAAAGTAATAATATATGTTGATATCCAATTTCTTTGGAAATATTATCAAATTTAACTGTTAAATGTGAGTTGATTTCATCAATCTTACTTGTATCAGCTTTTGTCCATACATTGAATTTAGCTGCAAATGGTACCATTGCAAGTAAGAACATAATCCACATAGAATAATCTATAGAGTCAATTAATAATGTATAGCCCATTCCTGCATCATTAAGTCCAAGTGCTTCCATTACAGCTGCCATGTTTTGAACTCCACCAATCCAGCTTCCTGCTAATGCGCCAAATGTCTGTGCTGCATTGTCTGCAAGGAATCCTTTAAAGATTGTAAATGATACAATGAATCCAAGTACTATTGAAAGAGTTGCTGCAAAGAATGATAGAATCATTCTAGGTCCTAATTTCGCAATATCTCTTAAGTCTGCTCTAAGTAGCATTAAGAAAATCATTGCTGGAAGGATTGCTGATTTTATAACTCCTCTAGCAGTTGATACGGAATCAACGCTCATATCCCATACATGGAATGTCGAAAGAAGCATTGCTCCAAAGTATATTACGATAAGTGCTGGAACGTATTTGAAAAATTTACTTTCTTTGTGCTTCATTTCCAGCCAAACCAATATTCCTACAAATAGCATAATAAATGCTATAAACTGAAAACCATCTTTTATCATGTTTTCCTCCTTACTATATAGTTTTATCCCGACCATGACATTGTAGCATAAGAAAATTCCCTATTCAACTAATATGTTAAAAAAATCTCATTTTATTACTATATTAGAGATTTTTTTTATTGATTAATATTTCTTAAAATGCTATCATGAATATAGAAGCGAAAGGAGTACATATGTTAGAAAATTTGAACCCAAAGAGTGTATTTAAGTACTTTGAAGAGATTACGAAAGTACCTCATTGTAGTTATAAAGAAGAACAAATAAGTGAATATCTTCTTAATTTTGCTAAAGAAAGAAATTTAGAGGCTTTTAGAGATGAAAAAAATAATGTTGTAATAAAAATGGATGTTACAAATAACAAAAAAAATCAAGATCCTGTTATCCTTCAAGGACATATGGATATGGTATGTGTAAAAAAAGCTGATTTTGACTTTGATTTTGAAAAAGATCCACTTCCTCTTGTCATTGATGGGGATAGACTGAAAACAAAAGGAACATCGCTCGGTGCTGATAATGGTATTGCTGTTGCGATGATTCTTGCTATCTTAGATGATAAGACAATAGAACATCCACCAATAGAAGCTCTTTTTACTACATTAGAAGAAGTTGGCCTTATTGGTGCTAGTAATGTAGATGGATCATTATTTAAAGGAACAAGACTGATAAATATCGACTCAGAAGAAGAAGGTATTTTTACTGTTTCATGTTGTGGTGGACTTAGACATATTGTGAAGCTTCCAATTAATTATATTTCTAATCACTATGATAGTACGTATAAAATTAGTATTTCTGGTTTAGTGGGTGGTCACTCTGGAATGGAAATTAATAAGCAAAGAGCCAATGCAATAAAGCTGATGGGAAGACTTCTTAATAATATTACCATTCCATTTAGAGTGGTTAGTATTAATGGCGGAGAAGCTATGAATGCGATTGCAAAATTTGTTGATGTAGAAATTGCTACTAATAAAGATGTGAAAGTACAAAATGAACTCACTAGAATGGAAGAAATCTTTAGAAAAGAATTCTCTGAAACAGATAAAGATATTAAAATTACAATGGAAGAAGTTGAAAATAGTAAAGAATGTTTTGATGATGAAACAACTGAAAAAATGATTAATCTTATTCTAGTTATGCCTTATGGTGTAATAAGATATTCTGATACAATAGAGAACTTACCAGAAACTTCAACAAATCTTGGTGTTATTGCTACAGATAACGAACATGTAACGTATGAATTTAATCACCGTTCTTCTAAAGCGAGTAGTAAGTCTGCTTTAAAAGAAAGTATTGAAGCACTTGCTCGTTTATCTGGTGCTACTACAATTAGAGAAGCTGAATATACAGCGTGGGAATATGAAAAAGAATCTGAAATCAGAGATTTATTTGTTCAAAAATACAAAGAAATGTTTCATAAAGAACCTGAAGTGGGAGCAGTACATGCAGGACTTGAATGTGGTATATTACAAGAAAGAATTGGTAAACTAGATATGATATCATTTGGACCAGATATGGCTGATGTACATACACCAATGGAAAGTTTAAGTATTTCTTCTGTTGAAAGAATGTATAAGTTCTTACTTGAAATATTAAAAGAGTTATAGAGAAAAAAGAATATAAAAAAGAACAAAAATCACTTTACATCATGTAGAGTGATTTTTTTACATGAAAAAAAGGAGAATAAATCTCCTTTTTAACACTATTTTATTCTATGATAGAAATCATTCCATCAATGAATCGAACAATATAGTTTCCATTATCTTGAACTGGCTGTCCAATTAAATATACTGGATAATATCCCATGCTATTTACATTACTACAATCATTTGTAATTGTATATTCAAACTGATAGTCATCTCCTGAAACGCCACCAGTTATAATAACTTCTTTAATTTCTTTGTTAACTTTAGCAACTGTCAATCCAGGTTCACCCACTTGATGTACAAACCACTTAGCTCTTATTGTTACTTGTTTTGGATAAATTTGTACATACCCAACACTATTATAAGTTTTAAAGTTAGGATGAGTTACTCTAATAGGATAAACTTTACTTATCACATTTTTATGAAGTGGATTTTCTGTAGTCCAGTTTCCATCAACAAAGTACTCAACTGTAGCATCTTTAGCATATTGATTATTAATTCTTACCTGTACGCTATGTTCTTTATTATCATAATCACCATTGTAAGATGTAACATCTACAGCCATATTAAATTTATCTGCTTTTGTAACTGTAATAAATCCATCTTTTACTACATTAATTGTTACATTGTAGTTTTTAGAGTTTGATTCAAACATTTCTGCTGTTAAGTTCATCTTTGTTGTTCCAACATTTGTTCTTACAGCTTTTGCGACTGCACCTTCTTTTAATGTTACTGTAACTTTATCATTATTAGTATATGTAAATCCTTCAACAGACTGCTCTGAACCATTAAATGTAACTTTTTTATTCTTTCC
>PDWI01005997.1_pt1 | contig 15456 bp, 11 predicted proteins | sample 1430891 | NCBI WGS metagenome assembly PDWI01 (sample SAMN01162508, study PRJNA174530) | Oral metagenome, whole genome shotgun sequencing project. | biome: Marine environment; feature: Marine mammal; material: Swab sample of the gingival sulcus; isolation source: swab sample of gingival sulcus... | reverse complement strand
TTATTTAACTTAAAAAATGCTCGATAATCAGCTCAATTCAAGAAGGCAATTTATAGTTGGAGCCATTTTTATATTGGTGGTGCTGACTTATATTATCAGATTGCTTTTTGTGCAAGTAATTGACGATAAGTATATCCTATCGGCTGAAAGTAATTCGCAAAGACACATTACGCAATACCCGACCAGAGGATTAATTTTCGACCGAAATGGAAAATTAATGGTCTTTAATCAAGCAACTTACGACTTAATGATTATCCCAAAACAAACCGAGTCGTTCGACACCCTTTTATTTTCTAAACTTTTAGATATTCCACTTAAATCCATCAGAAAAAAAATAAAAAAAGCCAAGCGTTATTCACGTTATAAGCCTTCAATTTTTCAGAAACAAATTTCGGATGAGACGTACGCCTCTTTTCAAGAATACCTACACCTTTTTCCAGGCTTTTTTGTAAACAGTAGAACTTTAAGGGATTACACTAAACCTGTTGGAGCTCATTTTTTAGGCTATGTAGGAGAAGTTTCCGATAAAATCATCAAAAAAGATAATTATTATAAAAGTGGTGATTATATTGGGATTAGCGGTATCGAAAAGCAGTACGAAAAAATTTTAAGGGGCAAGAAGGGGAAAAAGATTCAATTGGTAGATGTTCATAATAGAATTAAAGGAAAGTACAAAAAGGGAAAGTACGATATTCCGGCAGTTCGTGGGAAAAACATCATAACCACGATAGATTTGCCACTTCAAGTATATGGAGAACGTTTGATGCAATATAAAAAAGGAAGCATTGTTGCTCTAGAACCAGAAACCGGAGAAATATTAGCCTTAGTAACCGCTCCAAGTTACGACCCGTCTATTTTGGTAGGAAGACCGCGTTCCAAAAATTATAGAAAATTACAAAAAGATACTCTAAAACCTCTGTTTGATAGAGCTTTAACAGCACAATACCCTCCCGGTTCTATTTTCAAAATCGTGAATGGATTGATAGCTCTTGACGGTAATTTTATAGGTATTAACACTTATTTTTCTTGCGATAAATACCTGGTCAATTGTCATAATCATCCTGAGAATACGAGTGTTTTAAAAGCCATACAGTTTTCGTGCAATCCCTATTTTCATCAAGCATACCGACGGATTATTCAGCAGGGAACTTCGGAAAATCGCTTTATTGACAGTCGTTTTGGGCTAAATTATTGGCGAGAGCGTGTGCTTAGTTTCGGAATGGGGCGACGCTTAGAAACCGATTTGCCACAAGTAAAGTCGGGCAATATTCCGAGTGTTGATTTTTACGACCGTTGGTATGGCAAAAATAGTTGGGCTTTTAGCAATATTGCTTCTAATGCTATTGGGCAGGGAGAAGTCATGGTTGTTCCTATTCAGATGGTCAATTTAGCCGCGATTATTGCGAATTCGGGTTATTATAAAACACCTCATATTTTAAAAGCGGTTGAAGGAGAAACTCAGGGGTATTTTCAGAAAAAGCATCAAACTTTAATCGATTCCATTTGGTTCAAACCAATACAGGAAGCAATGTATGCCGTTGTTAATAAAGATTTTGGTACCGCTAGACGTGCACAAATAGAAAATATTACTGTTTGTGGAAAAACAGGAACAGTGCAAAATCCGCACGGTAAAGATCATTCGGTATTTATCGCTTACGCTCCCAAAGACAACCCACAAATAGCGATTGCTGTTTATGTTGAAAATTCGGGTTTTGGAGGAACATGGGCGGCCCCAATAGCTTCATTAATGATAGAAAAATATCTTAACGGAACGATTTCCGATTATCATAAGAAATATAAAGAAAAACGAATTTTAGAATATACCCCTTTAAAAGTTGAGAGAGAAAACTAATATATTAGCAAGATTGGACTGGCAGTTGCTCGGTATTTACTTTGTTTTGGTAATATTGGGCTGGCTTAATATTTATGCTGCGGTTTTTAACGAAGAGCATCGAAGTATTTTCGATATATCTCAAAAATATGGTAAGCAGTTGCTTTGGATAGGAGCTTCTGTCGTTTTAATTATAACACTGTTTATGATTAATCGGAAGACTTACGTGTATTTTCCGTATCCCATATATATTTCGGTTATTATATTGTTGGTGGTGGTACTTGCTTTTGGTCGAGAAGTTAACGGAGCAAAGTCGTGGTTAGAATTAGGAGCTATCCGGTTGCAACCTGCAGAATTTGCAAAATTGGGAACCGCTTTGTTACTTGCCAAAATAATGTCAGTTTATAATTTTGAGCTGTTAAAATGGAAAAACTTGCTTATTGTTGGTGCGGTTATGTTGATTCCTGCATCCTTAATCTTGTTGCAAAACGATACGGGTTCGGCACTTGTCTATGCGTCTTTTATCTTAGTTTTGTACAGAGAAGGCTTACCTTCTTGGATATTGGTAGCGGGATTGTTGCTTGTTACGTTTTTCATCCTTGCCTTGCTTTGGGGCTTGGAATATGTTACGCTTAGCATTCTTTTATTAGCTTTTATTTACGCTTGGTTTAAACTGAAAGATGCAAAAACAACGGGAAAAGCCTTTGCAGTTGTATCTTTTTTATACGCAACTTCTTATTTTTTAGATTATTATTTTAATATCAACTTGACTTTAAAGTTGCTTTTACCGATAGTTGTCGCGAGTTTGATTTTTGCCTTCTATGCTTTTAGGCATAACCTCAAATATATCTATTTTGTTTTGATGTTTGTGTTAAGCAGTTTTGTTTTTGTAATGTCTGTGGACTATGTATTTAACAATGTTTTAGGGCAACATCAGCGAGACCGAATCAACAACTTATTAGGGATAGAGTTTGACCCTTTGGGAGCCGGATACAATGTTAATCAATCCTTAATAGCGATTGGCTCCGGCGGATTTAGTGGAAAAGGATTTTTACAAGGAACGCAAACCAAGTACGATTTTGTTCCGGAGCAAAGCACCGATTTTATTTTCTGTACCGTAGGCGAAGAATGGGGCTTTTTGGGAACAATGACGATTTTATTACTGTTTTTATGGTTGCTGATTCGCATTATTATCATTGCGGAACGACAGAAGTCTGCTTTTACAAGGATTTACGCTTATGGGGTTGCTTCCATTTTCTTTTTTCATATCGCCGTCAACGTTGGCATGACCATCGGTTTAGCTCCTGTGATAGGGATTCCTTTGCCTTTCTTTAGCTATGGCGGTTCTTCGCTATGGTCGTTTACCATTTTGCTATTTATCTTACTCAGGCTAGATGCCGATAGCGATAAGGTATTGAATTAAAACGAATTCAGGATAAGATTTTCCTCACAGAAATTCTCAAATATTTTAGCTTTGTGCTGAAAATCTTACCCTAAGTTCACGTTAAATTATTTTATTCATTACCTAAAAAATAACAATTCTCGATATTTTGGCAAAGTCCACATATCATTATCAACCATTAACTCCAACTTGTCTATCGGCTCTCGGATACTTTCCAAATAAGGTTTTACCGTCTTAGAATACGCCTCTGCTTTTTCTATCTGACAGGTTAATACATTGGCTTTTTTTCGAGCCTCGATCATTTCTTTAACGCCTTTTTGAATCGCATTGATATGTTGCGAAATTAAGAGGATATTCTCCAGTTGAGTGCTTGCTACACTTTGAGGGAGCTGAGGGAACAACTCCTTCAACCCTTTTACATTCTCTATCAAAAGAGATTGATAACGAATAGCCGTTGGCACAATATGATTAATCGCTAAATCTCCTAAAACGCGAGCTTCTATCTGTATATTTTTAGTAAAAATCTCATTTTTAATCTCATAACGGGCATTGATTTCCTCCGCACTCATCACATCCAGCCCCTCGAATAAATCAATAGCATCCTTGCTTATGTAGCCCTTTAAGGCATCCACAGCATTTGGTAAATTGGTTAAGCCTCGTCTTTGAGCCTCCTCTTTCCACGCCTCCCCATAGCCGTTTCCTTCAAAGCGAATAGCCTTGGATTCAATAATATACTTACGCAACACCTTAAATATAGCTTCATCTTTTTTACTTCCTTTTTCAATCAAAGCATCCGTTTCTTTTTTAAAGCGTTCCAACTGCTGAGCCACCGCACTACATAAACAAGTCATAGGAGAGCTACAATTTGCCGAAGAGCCAACCGCCCTAAACTCAAAACGGTTACCGGTAAATGCAAAAGGAGACGTTCGGTTTCGGTCGGTGTTATCTAATAAAATATGAGGAATCTTACCTACATTTAATTTTAAAGCCGTTTTTTCTTCCGGTGTCATTTGCTTATTAGAAACCTTCGACTCGATATCCGCCAATGCCTTATTTAAGTAGTCTCCTAAAAATACCGACATAATTGCAGGCGGTGCTTCCGACGCTCCCAAACGATGCTCGTTTCCTGCCGATGCAATACTTGCCCTAAGCAAATCGGCATGCTTATAAACTGCTTGAACAGTATTTATCAAGAAAACCAAAAACTGCAAATTACTTTTCGGGTTCTTACCCGGAGCAAGTAAATTAACCCCGGTATCTGTCGCCATACTAAAATTATTATGTTTCCCGGAGCCATTAATTTCCTTAAACGGTTTTTCGTGATACAAAACCACAAAATCATGCTTTCGAGCCACATCTGCCATCAGGGTCATCAATAACTGATTATGGTCTGTAGCTAAATTTGCCTCCTCAAATTTTGGAGCACATTCAAACTGATTGGGTGCCACCTCGTTATGACGAGTTGTAACGGGTATCCCTAATTTATGAGCTTCTATTTCTAAATCTCTCATAAAAGCAGCAACACGCTGAGGAATAGCTCCAAAATAATGATCATCAAGTTGTTGGTCTTTGGCAGCTGCGTGTCCCATTAGAGTTCTTCCGGTCAGCATTAAGTCCGGACGTGCATTGAATAGAGCTTCATCCACTAAGAAGTACTCTTGTTCCCAGCCTAAAGTCGTAACCACCTTTTCCACATTCTTATCAAAGTACTGACACACCTCAGTCGCAGCTTTATCCAAAGCATTTAACGACCTTAAAAGAGGTGTTTTATAATCTAAGGCATGCCCTGTATAAGCGATAAAAACGGTTGGAATACAAAGCGTTTCGTTTTTAATAAATGCAGGCGATGCAGGATCCCAAGCAGTATATCCTCTTGCCTCAAAAGTATCTCTCAATCCTCCATTCGGAAAACTCGAAGCATCGGGCTCTTGCTGTACTAACTGTTCTCCGGCAAAGCGTTCAATTGCTCCGCCTTCCATATCAGTATCCAAAAAAGAATCATGCTTTTCGGCACTGGCTCCGTTTAAAGGATGAAACCAATGGGTATAATGTGTCGCTCTTCTTTCAATAGCCCAAGCCTTCATAGCTGCTGCTACATCGTCGGCAATACACCTGTCTATAGAAAAACCTTTATCAATAGCAATCAAAACCTTTTCGTAAGTACTTTTAGAAAGGTACTGCTTCATTTTAGATAAGGTAAATACATTCTCCGCAAAAAAATCAGAATCTTTACGTTTTTCTTCTTTTAACACTTTTGGCTTTCTACCCCCTATTTTTAACAGGGCATCTTGTCTTAATTTTAACATTTTTAAAAAATAAGTCTGTTTATAAAGGGGTAAATATACAAATTATAACAAAACACAAGCAGTTGCCCTATGTTTTTTTACAAACATCCTTTTCATTACGAAAAAAATCTTACAGATTTTAGGTATAAAAATAGAGACACTCTAAAAAAGAATGCCTCTATCATTACCCGGAAAAAAATCCGAAGGTTATTTAAAAACCTCTGACAATACTTTATCTAAATCTTCTCCTCTCAAATTTTGAGTTATTATCTCGCCTTCAGGGCTTAATAAGAAGTTAGCCGGTATCCCTTTTACGGAGTATAATTTTGCTGGAGCAGATTGCCAATAAAGTAAATCACTAGCGTGATACCAATCCGACAATCCATCTTTTTCTATAGCATTTAGCCACGCCTGCTTATCCTTGTCTAAAGAGACTTGATATATCGTAAAATTTTTGTCTTTATATTTTTTATAAGCCTTTACTAGATTAGGATTTTCTGCTCTACAAGGACTACACCAAGAAGCCCAAAAATCTAACAAAACATACTTACCTCTTAAATCGGACAGTTTCATTTTGGTTCCATCGGTCTTTGCTAACTCAAAATCAGGAGCTATTTTTCCTGCCTGAACATTTTCTGCGGCTTCCGCATTCCCTTTTAACTCATTTATTAAAAGAGCAAAATCTTTAGTCTGAGTTGAGTTCGGGTATTTTTTTTCTAATCCTTTAGAAACTTTCTCCCAATACGCAATATCCCTATCAGGATGCAATATAATTTCTCTTCCTAATTGTTGGTAAACAGCCCAAACATTAGCTAAAGCACCTTCATGTTTATCTATAAAACTCTTTAAAAAAGCTTGTTCTTCTTCCATAATAGCAGAACTTCTATCTATGCACACCTTCATTAAAGAATCTCTGTTAGCTACTACAGCTTGATTTTCTACATACAATTTATTAATTTCCTGAAGTTTTGTTTGAGCCTCATAATTTCTTTTAGAAATCTCAAGCATTAAACCATTCTCCTCTCCATTTTCTTTTACCGTATAGGTTTTTACCAATTCTTCTGCATTACCGGACAAATCCAGTTCTGTACTATTGTCTAAAACCAAATAAATAACTTTGCTAGGATCTTTTTCTATCTGTAAAAAGTACAATTCGGGAGTTTCTGTTTTCCCTTTCAACGAAAACGAACCATCTTCCGATATTTTAACAGAATCAACCACTTGTAAATTATTCTGAATTTTACTCAGGTAAATCATTTGCCCCTCTGTATTTTCAAATTTACCATTCACCCAAAAGCCATCTGCTTTATTACTACAAGAAAATAACATTACTGCTAAAAAAATAAAAGCAGCCAATTTCAGTCTTAACATATTGTTTTATATTTATTTATGAAAATTAAAAATGCGAAGATAGAGTTTTACTTAATGAAAATCTAATTTTTTCCTTGATTTTTATTTGTCACATTCATAATTTTTCTTAATTTTGCATCACGTTTTTCAGGGCCCATAGCTCAGCTGGTTAGAGCACCTGACTCATAATCAGGGGGTCCAAGGTTCAAGCCCTTGTGGGCCCACGTTTTAAAAGCTATCCGTTTCGGGTAGCTTTTTTACTTTCCAAGGGTGCTTTCTCTAAAGCCCATTCCAAAACCATACTTCTTACAAGGCAAACGCATTACTTTGTATCAAAAAAAGACATATTGAATTTACAAATCATTTATATACAGACACTTACCTTATTTCTCAGGATAGACTTCACAGGTTTTAAAAACCTGTGAAGTCTGATATAAGCATTTCAATACACTATAAATCAGTTATTTACAAATCAATATAAAAAATAGTACATTTGCCCTGACATTAATAAAATGATATTTTGAAGACAAAAAAAAATAAGCTAAATTCGCAACTTGTTAAAGAATATTATCGAAATGAAAAATTTTGCAATCATAGGTCTTGGAGGCTACATTGCTCCAAGACACCTTAAAGCAATATCCGATACAGGAAACGTATTGATATCTGCTCTTGACAAAAACGACAGTGTCGGAATTATAGACAGTCATTTTCCAAATGCTGATTTTTTCACAGAGTTTGAACGCTTTGAAAGACATATAGACAAATTAAAAAGAACCGACAAGAAGATAGACTACATGAGTATTTGTACGCCTAATTACCTTCACGATTCTCATATACGTTTTGCACTAAGACAAGGTGCTGATGCTATTTGCGAAAAGCCCTTGGTTCTTAACCCTTGGAATATCGATGCTCTTGCCGAAGTCGAAAAAGAAACAGGCAAAACAATTTATAATATCCTACAACTAAGACTACACCCTTCTATCATAGCTCTTAAAAAGAAAATTGAGGAAGCTCCTGCTGATAAAGTTTACGACTTAGACCTAACCTATATCACTTCTCGTGGACACTGGTACTTTGCATCATGGAAAGGAGATGAGTCGAAATCAGGAGGTGTTGCAACCAATATTGGAGTTCATTTTTATGATATGCTTTCTTGGCTGTTTGGAGAAGTTAAAGAAAATATTGTTCATGTTTATGAACCTAAAAGAGCTGCCGGTTACCTAGAGTTTGAAAAAGCTAGGGTAAGATGGTATTTAAGCGTAGATTATAACGCTATACCGGACGACATCAAAGCTAAAGGCATGAGAACTTATCGCTCTATCTTGATGGAAGGCGAAGAAATAGAATTTTCAGGAGGGTTTACCGATTTACATACCCGAAGTTACGAAGATATTTTGAAAGGCAATGGATTTAAACTGAAAGATGCTCGTCAATGTATCCAAATCGTTCACGATATTAGAAATACAAAACCTATCGGACTAAAAGGCGATTATCACCCCTTTGCAAAAAAAGAAATAGAGTACCATCCCTTTTATAAAAGATAAATGATCTCCCTAAAAAAAATATTAGTAACAGGAGGTGCCGGGTTTATCGGATCTAACCTCGTGGAACACTTTTTAAATAAAGATAACCAAGTTGTCTGTTTAGATAACTTTTTGACAGGTCATAGAAAAAATATAGAACCTTTTTTAAGCAATTCTAATTTCAAGTTAATCGAAGGAGATATTAGAAATTACGAAGACTGCCAAAAAGCGGCAGAAGGATGCGACTTGGTTTTTCATCAAGCTGCTTTAGGTTCTGTTCCAAGAAGTATCAAGAACCCAATGGACTCTACCGATATTAATATCGGAGGTTTTGTAAAGATGCTTTACGCTAGTAAAGAAGCCGGCGTAAAACGATTTATTTACGCGGCAAGTTCATCTACTTATGGTGATTCTAAAACACTCCCTAAAGTAGAAGACAAAATAGGAAACCCTTTGTCTCCTTATGCTATAACAAAGTATGTCGATGAGCTATACGCCAAAAACTTTGGCGATATTTACGGTATCGAAACTATTGGCTTGCGATATTTTAATGTTTTCGGTAAAAATCAAGACCCTAATGGTGCCTATGCTGCCGTTATTCCATTATTTATCAAAAAGTTAATTAATCACGAATCCCCAACCATCAATGGAGATGGGACTTTTTCGAGAGATTTTACATATATTAAAAATGTAATTCAAATGAATGAGTTAGCAGGAGCAAGCGAAAACTCTTCTGCTATCAATCAAGTATTTAACACTGCTTTTGGAGAAAACAACAACCTGAATCAGTTGGTTAATTTATTGAAAGAATATTTGTCTAAATTCGACCCCGAAATTGCAAACATCCCCATTCATCATGGTCCTATAAGACAGGGAGACATTCCGCATTCTCTAGCTTCTATAGACAAGGCTAAAAAACATTTAAACTACGACCCTCAATATTCTTTGCAAAAAGGTCTTAAAGAAGCAATTGATTGGTATTGGGAAGATTTAAAATAACCGAATCTGTCGGAAAAAATTAAAACACAAATAATATCACAAGTTTGTAAATCTCGTAGCTTTTTGCATCTATGAGATTTCTTTTTACACGGATATGGGATAATATTTGTTCAGGTTATTAACATTTTTTGGGAACAAATAGGAAATAGCATTCGGGATATTTGATACTTTTGCTCGGTAATATAAATTAGAAAACTAAAGAATTATGTTTAATAAATCGTCAAATCCTATTTTTAAAGACAGCGTTTTTAAAAAGGATATATCCATTACAGACCATAAAGTAATGACTGTAAACGGAACGGTTGAAAAAACCGGAATATTGTTATTGGTTTTAATGATTGCCGCTTCTTACACTTGGAATAAGTTTTTTAACTCGGGAGACCTTGAGAATGCTGCTTCTCAAATGATGCCATGGATTACCGGAGGTGCTATCGGAGGAACGGTAGTTGCCTTTGCCTTAATTTTCATGAAAAAATATGCCGGCTTTTTAGCTCCTATTTACGCCATTTTAGAAGGATTATTTTTAGGAGGATTATCTGCCCTTTTCGAGAGTATGTATCCGGGAATTGTTATGAACGCCGTGATGGCTACCTTTGCAACCTTTTTAGCCATGCTATTTGCTTACAGAACAGGTTTAATAAAAGTTACTGAAAAATTTAAAGGAATCATTTTTGCCGCTACAGGAGCTATTGCTATTACCTATCTCCTTTCTTGGGTTTTAGGCATGTTTGGCATCCCAATGACCTTCCTTCATGGTAACGGAATGTTGGGAATTGGCATTTCTGTAGTTGTTATTGTTGTAGCCGCTTTAAATCTATTGTTAGACTTCGATTTTATCGAAAAAAGTGCATCTTCCGGAGCTCCTAAGTACATGGAATGGTTTGGTGCATTTGGATTGATGGTGACCTTGGTATGGCTATACATTGAATTCCTTCGACTCTTAGCCAAACTACAAAGTAGAGACTAAAATAGGTACAATCAAAATATAACTTAAGGAGAGGTTCGGGGGGTGAATTAAGAATTGAAAAAGTTGTTTGTTGTGGGTTGTCTGTTGTGGGTTGGATTTTCCAATCTTAAAACTTTCTTCTAAAATCCGGGGCTTGAGTTAAGAATTAAAAATGAAGAATTAAGAATTGAACAAGTTGTGGGTTATCTGAACAGACTTTTTTAACGCAAAAAGACCTCAAAGGTTTTGGAAACCTTTGAGGTCTAGAAAGTTGCGAGGTATTGCCCATTATGTTTGGAACCTTGAAGCTTTAAAACATCGTCACTCTGAACTTGATTCGGAATCTCATGTTTGTTGTAGGGCTTTTCTTTTTGCAGGGGATGCTGAATCAAGTTCAGCATGACCGCTCTATTTATGATTCATAGTTAGAAAAGCCTCTTTCGCATTATAAAAGCGTAGTTGCAAACTGTGCTTAGGGCTGGCACAGGAACTTTACAACCTTAAAACTTTCCAACTTTTTAACTTTAGAATTCATAATTCAATTGCCGTTATGCATGGAACTTTTAACCTTTAACTTGAAACTTTCAAACAACAGCACCGCGTTGGCATTACGCACGCCCCGCGTTAGGGATTGCAGAGGAAATCCTTTTGTGAGGGCACGAACAAAAGATTGGAACGGAAAGCCCGACCCGGAGGGGAACGCCCAAAAGAAATATCTCTTTTGAGATAAAATAAAGCGTTTGCCCTGATTTTGTAGTGTTGTTACGATTTTTTAAAGTTAAAAATGTTAAACTAATACATTTCAAGAGCCATACTTCTTTTAAAAAAATTAACTTTGACGATTTAAATTTAAAATACAGCGTGAAGAGATTACACCGTTTGATATTAAAGTCGTATGTAGGGCCTTTTGTCCTTACCTTTTTCATCACGCTTTTTATTTTTTTACTTCAATTTATTTGGAAGTATGTAGATGATTTGGTTGGAAAAGGACTTGATTTTTCAACCATTTTTGAATTGATTTTTTATTTCAGCATTACTTTTATACCGATGTCTTTGCCCATGGCAATCTTGCTGTCTTCTATAATGCTGTTCGGAAATATGGGCGAAAATAATGAGCTATTGGCTTTTAAATCGGCTGGAGTTCCCTTAATGAAGATAATGTCTTCGTTAATAATCTTGATGATTGTTATAAGTGCTTCGGCATTTATCTTTTCTAATAACGTACTGCCTTACTCAGCTCTAAAAGCACGAGCCTTGCTCAGAGACATTCAAAAGACAAGACCTGAATTGACTTTAAAAACCGGTATCTTTACAAATTCTCTAAAGGGTTATAGCATAAAAATTTCGGGAAAGAACAAAAAAACAAAAATGCTGTACGACTTGATGATTTACGACCATTCCAATAGAAGAGGCAATACGATTATCAATTTGGCAGACTCCGGTAAGATGTATTTATCCGAGCAAAAAACACATATGATTTTAGAGCTGTATCATGGTTCTCGCTTCGAAGATATTAAAGAACAAAACCAAAATTCTAAAAAACACCCTTTTGAGAGACATTATTTTGACAAGGAGATTTTAATGTTCCCGATGGATGGTTTCGGACTTAAAAGAAATGATGAGGATATTTGGAAAGACCATCATCAGATGATGAATTTGGAACAGCTCGATTTTACAATCGATTCTATCTCTAAAAAACTATTGAAGAAGGAAGCGGACATCCCCAAAACCTTAAACATTAACAGTTACTTTAGAAAAGAAATAAAAGAGGACAGTTTAATGTACCTTTCTGTAAATGAAACTCCTGTAAACGTCGATAGCTTATTTTCTACACTTCCTCAAAAAAAACAAGTAAGTGCCGCTGATATTGCTATCAACTTTGCACGTTCGGCACGGAATTATATAGAAAGTATAGACAACGATATTACCATTCGTTCCGATTGGTTAGACTTATATCGTGTAGAATGGCATCGTAAATTTACGCTTTCTATTGCCTGTTTGATACTTTTCTTTATAGGTGCTCCCCTTGGAGCCATTATCCGAAAAGGTGGTTTTGGAATGCCGGTAGTTATTTCCATACTATTTTTTATTGCTTATCATATTATATCAGTTTCAGGTGAGAAAACCATTAAATCGGGGAACCTTGAGCCGGTTATCGGAATGTGGATTTCCTCGGCAATTTTGCTACCAATAGGTTTGTTTTTAACTTACAAAGCTTCCCGCGACTCGGTCATTTTAAATACCGCATCTTACCGAGAAATATTTAAGAAAGTCAAGAAATTGGTTCGTAAAAAAGGGACTCGTTTTAAGTCATCGATAAGCAATTCAAATCAGTCATAATTTTGTAAACCAATGAAAATCCTTCAGCTTACCAATAAAATTCCTTACCCTCCCTCCGATGGAGGCGTAATTGCCGTTTTGAGTTTATCATTGGGCTTAGCTAATCTAGGACACGAAGTGACTGTTTTGTCTATGACCACCGAAAAGCATAATTTCGATGCAAGACAGATACCCGAAGAGTTTAGTTCTAAAATTAAATTTGAGTCGGTTAAAGTTTCGGCAAACATCACCCCTATAGGATTGATTACAAACTATTTATTCTCAAAAACACCTTATACAGCATCTCGCTTTATATCTCAAAATTATGCGAATAAATTGTCCGACTTGCTAAAATCTACCAACTACGATATTGTTCAGCTGGAGGGCTTATACCTAGCTCCATATATCCATTTGATAAAAAAATTATGTTCTGCTCCAATTGTAATGAGAGCCCATAATGTGGAAAACGAAATTTGGGAACGTGTTAGAGAAAATACCAGTAATCCTATAAAAAAAATGTACTTGAAGAATCTGAACCGAAAGCTAAAAAAGTTTGAGTCTCAGTTTTTAACGGATTACGATTTGTTGCTTCCTATTACCGATAGAGATGGCGAGCAATTTAAAAAATTAGGTTATAAAAATACATTATATACCTTACCGACAGGGATAGAGTCTTCTAGATATCATCATGATAAAAGCTTAACAGAATACCCTTCTGTTTTTCATTTAGGCTCGATGGATTGGGAGCCTAATCTAGAGGGATTAAAGTGGTTTTTGGAACATGTTTGGGCGAAAGTTATTGATAAATCACCGGATTTAAAGTTTTTTATAGCGGGACGAAATGCTTCGGAAGCTACAAAGAAATATTTTCAAAATTATCCGAATGTGGTTTTTGATGGAGAGGTAGAAAATGCCAATGCGTACATCAACTCTAAGGCAATTATGATAGTTCCTTTGCTGTCCGGGAGTGGTATGCGTATTAAAGTGATAGAGGGGATGGCTCTTTCTAAGGCTATTGTATCTACTTCGATTGGGATGGAAGGCATTAATGTAGAAAATGGAAAAAATGCTATTATAACAGACTCCCCTCAAAGCTTTGCGGATGCTATTTTAGAGTTAATAGAGAATAAGGAACGATACGATGCTATGTGCAAAAATGCAAGATTGTTTATCGAAAATAATTTTGATAATACGAATATTGTCAAGAAGTTGTGCGATGTATATCGAAACACCAGTAAACATACTGTTAAAAGTTCGTAAAACACTGCTATTTTACAAATAAATATTTGAGTATTCTTTTGCTTTTAAAATAACAAATGAAATAAAAAATTTACTTTTGTAACTTTAAAAATTAAAATGTAAGCAATGTCCGATTTTAAATTAAATACGATAGAGGAAGCCATAGAAGATATTAAGGAGGGAAAAGTCATCATTGTAGTGGATGATGAAGACAGAGAAAATGAAGGGGATTTTATTTGTGCGGCAGAGAAAATAACCCCGGAGATTGTCAATTTTATGGCAACGCACGGTAGAGGGCTTATTTGCACATCTATTCCGGAAGAAACCTGTCAGAGACTTGATTTAGAGTTGATGGTTGGAAAAAATACAGCTACACACGAAACGCCTTTTACCATATCGGTCGATTTAATAGGACACGGATGTACAACAGGAATATCAGCCTACGATAGAGCCATGACAATCAAGGCTTTGGTAGATAAAGACACGAAGCCTGAACATCTAGGAAGACCCGGACATATATTCCCTCTGAAAGCTAAAAACAGAGGTGTTCTAAGACGTGCCGGACATACTGAAGCCGGCGTTGACTTAACAAGATTGGCAGGCTTAGAGCCCGGTGGTGTCTTGGTTGAGATTATGAACGAAGATGGAACTATGGCTCGTTTGCCTCAGTTGGTTAAAATAGCGGACAAGTTTGATTTAAAAATCATTACCATTAAAGATTTAATATCGTACCGTTTAAAGCAAGAAAGCTTAGTTTCTAGAGGGGTACGTGTTAATATGCCAACCGAATTTGGGCATTTCGACTTAATTCCTTTTATGCAAACGTCGAATCACCGAGAGCATGTTGCTCTTATCAAAGGGGAATGGAGCATTGATGAGCCGGTATTAGTCCGTGTACATTCTTCTTGTGCTACCGGCGATATTTTTGGTTCGTTAAGATGCGATTGTGGACCTCAACTCGAAAAGGCAATGCAAATGGTTGAAGAAGAAGGTAAAGGCATCGTCTTGTATATGAATCAAGAAGGAAGAGGTATTGGCTTAATGAATAAGATGAAAGCTTATAAACTACAAGAGGAAGGGCTTGATACGGTAGATGCTAATACTCACTTAGGATTTAAAGACGACGAACGAGATTATGGTGTTGGTGCTCAAATTTTGAGAGAGCTTGGAGTCAAAAAAATAAGGCTAATTACAAATAACCCTGTTAAGCGAGTTGGTCTGGAAGCTTATGGATTAGAGATTGTAGAAATAGTTCCTAATGTCATCGAACCCAACCCTTACAACAAAAAGTATCTAGAGACTAAACAGTTACGAATGGGTCATAAATTAGACCTCGTTAAGCACCAAAAGAAATAAATTAACAAGAATTGACTCGTTTTTGAGTAACTTTAAATTAACATAAATTCGGGATAAGATTTTCCTCACAGAAATTTATAAATCTTATCCCGATTTCGCATTACCTTACCCTTGGTATAACTTCTTCAATTTTATAAACTGTACTTTCTTCCGCTAAGTCCGTATTAGGGAATAAGCTTTGTGCCTCCTCCAACAAAACATTTAGG
>PDWI01005996.1_pt1 | contig 15457 bp, 14 predicted proteins | sample 1430891 | NCBI WGS metagenome assembly PDWI01 (sample SAMN01162508, study PRJNA174530) | Oral metagenome, whole genome shotgun sequencing project. | biome: Marine environment; feature: Marine mammal; material: Swab sample of the gingival sulcus; isolation source: swab sample of gingival sulcus... | reverse complement strand
AGCATCATTGGCGCTTGTTCGTACTCAAAAAACGGATTTATAATTAATTCTTATATTTCCTTTTTTCCTATTGACTTTTGATAGTTAGTCTTTCTGCTTCCCACCTGTTATTATTACATAAAGTTAAAAAAAAGACAAGCGTTGAATTCTGTTGTTCAACCTTGTCTTTTGCTTTATTTTTGACTATTTATTTTTCGATTACAACGCTCTTATCAAGTCTCAATTTTCAGTATTACACCGCTATAAAGAGACTTGTGCTTGAAAGGTGCGATTATTCGTTTTTGATTGCCTCTAATGCACTTAGTCTGGTGGCGCGAAAAGCGGGAAACATACCGGCCAATAGACCGATTAAGGTCGAAAAGACGACGGTCAACAAGGCAAATTTAACGGGTATCACCGACTGCGATATCATCATACCTATGCCCATGCCGTAGCCATCCATCTCGCCACCCGAACTGCTGAGGGCGTTGATCACATTGGAAAAACCATAGCTGATAGCAACGCCAAACACCCCGCCGATAAAGCCGATTGCCGCCGCCTCGATCAAGAACATTCTAAGAATATCGCGAATCGCTGCACCGAGCACTTTAATGATGCCAATTTCTCGGGTGCGCTCATAAATTGACATAATCATCGTGTTGGTGATGCCAATCGCTGCGACAAACAGCGAAACAAAACCGATGCCGCCCAACAGCGCCTGCACCATTTGAATCTGTTTTTTCTGCTCGTTGATAAACTCAATTGGGCTGTTTGCATTAAGCCCCATCTGGCGAATGGTTTCTTGTACCGATTCGACATTGTTGATATCGTCAACCAATACTTTTATGTAGTCATATTCTCTATCTTGACGGCGAACCGGCTTGCTTGAGCCATACTTGCGCTCGTCCTGCTCTTTTAGTTTCAAAAAGGCGTCGCGCTCCATAAAGATACTATAATCGTTCTCACCCGATGGCGCCAAGACGCCTGTAACCATTAAACGTATCGGTTTTTTCTGATTGCCATCATTATCGTAACGTCCGTCGATGTACATCTTTAGCGACTGGTCTAATAGGTCAACTTTTTCTTCTGACATACCACCGCGCGGATCATAGAACATATAGCCTATTTCACCGCCGACAAAGATGTCATTGCTACCCAGTTTGGGAAAATCGCCTTCGGCCAGCTCAAACTGAAATTCTTCCAGTTTGCTAAAATCGACGCCGAATAATTCAGCATAACCCTCTAATCGACCAAATTGCAACTCGCCATCCGAGCGATATAGCGCCAATACGCTTTTGACACCATCAAAACTGTTCAATAATTGAACGGTCTCCTCGTTTAGCTTTTTCTGATCGCTTACCTGCTTTCCGCTTTCATCAAAACCGTAAGACTGATAAACATGAATAATGCGCGTGTTACCGAACATTTCCATCTGCTCATCAAAGGCCTTTTCATAGCCCAAACCCATCGACACCATTAAGAGAATGGAACTGGAACCGATGATGACGCCCAGTGTCGTTAAAATGGTACGCGTTTTGCGCCGCCACAAGTTGGCCAGACTCATTAATATGATATCAGTTATCCTCATCGTCGATCTCCAGCAAGCTCTCTTTACGCTTTCTGTTACGCCTTTTTACTAAAACGATAATAACGATGATAATGATCAATGGTATCAGAACGTAAGCGGCAATTTTCAAATAGCCAAAAATACCGTCGCCTTCACCCGTCATATTCATATCATCATCGATCATTTCACCGGGATACATTTCATCGCCGCCCATTTCACCGGGAAACTTTTCATCGCCTTCAAAGCCGCCGCCTTCGACGACATTGAGCACGAGTTCTTTTTCGATAACATCTTTGTCACCGTTGCTATCTTCAAAACTAAAGCTGATTTTACCCTTTAATTCACCGGGCTGTTGTGGAATAATCGTCGCACTGTAATACTCGCTTTTGCCCGGCTCAAAGGTGCCGACATAGCTGGTTGCATCGCGCATTTCAAAATCGCCCTCACCCGACACCAACAGGTTGTACATCGTCGACTTGCCCATGTTAAAAAAGTTGACATCGATGTTGACCGGCTCACCGACCATAATCATCGGCGGCAAGTCAATTTGGGCGATCTCCAAGCGGTTTTGCTGTTTTAAGTTAATCGAGATGCGCTCTTTCTCCTCATAAGGATTATCTTTAGCATCATAGGCATTGCCCTTTTCGTCTTCGTAGGCGATCGTAAATTCAAGCACATAGGTTTTCGGCGCTGCATCATTTTTGGTTTTTACCATCACCGTTTGAGTGACTACTTCGCCACTGCCAATCTTCTCGATAAAGACGGCATTGGAAGAATCGACCGGAATAAAGACATTGTCATCGGATGCATAGCTGACTTTGACATTTTGAATGCCGGTCGTCGTACTGGTGTTTTTTAATTTAATCGTCAAAGGGAACGCTTCACCGGCCATAATGTAGTCGCCACCGTAATCGTAGCTGTCGATGATTACCTTTGGCTTACCCATTTCAGTAACGGTTTCGTCCTCGACGGTAATGCCGGAAACGGCATTGACCATGGCCGTTTCTTGATCTGCAGTGCTGACTTCAGCAATAATTGGGTAGGTGTTTTTGGCCGTCCCTTTGTCAGCCGAAACCGTAAAGCGATATGACCGACTCTGGCCGGCCTTTAGTTCATCAATTAGCTTGATATAGGTCGACATCATCTGCAAGCCATCGGCTTTAACATTTAGCTTGAGATTTTCAAAATTTTGCGCACTGCGATTGGTCAAATGAACGACGACTTCGGTTGTGTTGCCGGCCGTCAGGTAGTATTGCTCGCGATCAAATTTGACATCGATTGCCTTCATTAAACCGCCATAGCCGCTGTCGATAAACACTTCACTTTCGACCGAATGCTGCTGCCCTGCCGAATCTTTATAAGTCAGGGTCGCTTTCAATGTTTGCACGCCCTTCAATTGCGCCATCGCCTTGACATTAAAGTCGACAGTTGCTCGCTGACCACCACCGAGATTGCCAATTTGCTTGGTTGCAAAATCGCTGGCCAATATCAAGCCATCGGCCGAAAAGCCGGATAGTGCTATCTGCACATCTTGCGCCGTCAAAGTACCACCGTTGGCCAAGGTCAAAGCGACATTTTTATTGTCGCCACTACCACTGACCGTCGTATCGACAACGTTGATAATCGGCAAGACATTGGCATTGTCAACCTCAAGCACAACCGGCAACGTTTGGCTAAAACTGTCACCATGTGTATTCTTATAGTCAATTTTCAGCACTAACTTATAGCGTTTTGAGAGTGCTGTAGGGTCCAATTTAAAATCGAGTACAAATTTTGAACTGTTTTGATAAAGCACCTGTTTTTGACTGGCTGTCAAGGTCGATGATGATAGGTCAAAAGGCAGTTCGTCCTCACCTTTTTCAAGTGATAAATGAACATCTTTGGCAACATAAGAAGATGCATTTTTGAGCTGTATGATTAGCGAGTACTTTTTAGCGGTTACAAATGGTTCGCTAAACGGTTGATTGACCAGTTCAAATTGCGGTTTATATTTAGTCGAATCGACCGGTGGTTGCGGATCGTCGTCCTTATCAGAGGGAACAACCTCTTTGATGACAACTTTATCACTGGCAATCGTTTCACCGGTTGCATCGTCGATAATATCAAAGCTGAAAACATTGTTTTCACCGCGACATTCCAATGGCAACTGCGCCGAGAACAAAATCGGTGGATTGGTTATTTTAACCGAACTGCCACCATCTGCCAAAGCAAAATCGGCCGGCGACGTATTGACCAATGTCAAATTACTGCCCAATGTGCTGGTGCCAATATGTTTAAATGAAATATTTAATGTAAATTCATCGCCACGTCTAATTTGTGTTTTACTAACTTCGTACTTTGTAACGATAACATTGGTCGCCGCGCTGGCAAATACTAAAGTCAGTAGCAGGGTAACGACCGTAAGCAATACTTTTTTAGTAGACAATTTTACTACCTCCTAATTCGACTTTTCTAAAATCTTTTGCACTTTGCCATCTAAAATATCGATGACGCGATCTGCATAGTCTATCAATGAACGATCGTGCGTCACCATAATCATCGTTTGTTGCTTTTTCTTAGCCAAATTCAGCATCAATTCCATTACCGATATTGAGGTTTTGCTGTCCAAATTACCGGTTGGCTCATCGGCAAAGACGACATCGGGCGAGCCGGCAAAAGCGCGCGCAATACCGACGCGTTGTTGTTGTCCGCCGGACATTTGGGTCGGCTTGTGAAACATATGTGTCTTTAGCCCAACCGAACTCAATAACTGGGCGGCTTCACGCTCTCGCTTGGCCGGCTTAACACCCCGAAATACCAATGGTAAACTAACGTTTTCGAGCGCCGTCAAAGCGGGCAATAAATTGTAGCTCTGAAAGATAAAACCGATGTGTTTTTGTCTAAATTTAGCCAGCTTGCGCTCGCCCATTTTAGCGATATCGCTACCTAAAACCATCACCTTGCCACGCGTCGGTTTTTCAAGTCCGGCTAGCATATTGAGTAAAGTTGATTTACCCGAGCCGGACGAACCGACAATGATGACGATTTCACCGCGTCGAATTTTAAAATCGACACCGCGCAGCGCCCGCACCCGTTCTTTCCCCAACAAATAGGTTTTAACCAATTCAGAGACTTCAATAATTACATCATTTGATTTGATGCTCATCTGTCACCTCGCTGAATAGAACAAAGTTGAAAGCAAAAAAATATCCTTGATTTATCAATATCATTATAAATCAAGGACGTAAAAATTAAAGTGATTTTAGCGTAATTAATATTACAATATAGTAACGGTTATTTGCCTTAGTCAGCGCATATTACCCGTTATTAACAACTACTGTTTATTTGCAGTTTTCATCGCAATTGATTTGTCGACGGACTGGGCGATAGCCTCGATTAAGTTAGAGCGAAAAGCGCCTTTTTCCAGTTGGCGAATCGCCTCGATCGTCGTGCCGCCCGGTGAAGCGACGGCGTCTTTTAATTGGCCGGGGTGAAGGGCGCTATCCAACACCATTTTGGCACTGCCCAACACAGCCTGCGCGGCATAGCGATAGGCCTGTTGACGCGGCATACCTTTTAAGACGGCACCATCAGCTAATGATTCGATAAACATATAGACGATGGCAGGTGAGCAACCAGCAACCGCCATGGCCACATCCATCAGCTTTTCATCAATTAGCTCTACCTCGCCAACACTGCCAAATAGCGTGCGCGCAAATGCCAAGTCATCATCTGTCGCCCAGCGACCGGCCGATATGGAAGTCATGCCGGCAGCCACCGCGGCCGGCGTATTGGGCATGCTGCGCACAATGCGTACATTTTGGCCAAAGGCCGCCAACACATAATCGCTGGTTATTCCCGCCGCAACCGTGATAATGAGTTTGTCATTAACAAGATGTTTAATCTGATCGATGACTAATGGATAGATATTTGGCTTAACCGTCAATAAGATGACATCGCCAAATGTCACCGCAGCCTCATTGTCGGCCGTTGTAGCAACCGCCAAGCTATCAGCTAATTTTTCGCGCTGTGCGGCAGCGGGTTCGGCCACCATGATATCTGCCGCAACAAATTTTTTGCTCGCCAATAAACCGCTGATTAAGGCCTGTGCTAAATTGCCACCACCAATAAATGCAATTTTTTTCACTTTTTCCTCCTCATAAATATGTTTTATATGTAGGATTATTGTTTTATTAATGATATACTATAATGTAATCAGAAAGGAATCAAGACTATGAATGAAAAAAAGCAAATAAAACGCCAAATTAATGCACAACGCATCGTCGTAAAAATCGGCACCAGTAGCTTAACGCATCAATCAGGACTGATTAATTTGACCAGCGTTGAAAAGCTAATTCGCCAAATTGCTAATTTAAAGAACGCCGGCAACGAGGTTATTTTGGTTTCATCCGGCGCGATTGGCGCCGGCATGGGTCGTCTTAAAATAAATAAAGCCTCGGCTAGCATAGCCGAAAAACAGGCATTGGCTGCGGTTGGCCAAAATATTTTGATGCATATCTATCTAAAACTGGCCGCCGAATACGGTTATGACGTCGGCCAAATTTTGCTGACACAGGCCGACTTGGCTGATGCCAAGCGCAGCGAGCACTCGCGCGATGCGCTGGAAACACTCTTAAAATTTGGCGTCTTACCAATTATTAATGAAAACGACGCCGTCGCCGTCGCCGAAATAAAATTTGGCGACAACGATAGACTGTCAGCCATGGTCGCGCAATTAGTCAGGGCCGATCTTTTAATAATACTATCCGATATTGACGGTCTGTACGACGCCAATCCTCAGACTAATAAAAACGCCAAATTGATCAGCCACGTCAAAGAGTTGACGCCGCAAATGCAATGCGCCGCCGATGGTAGCTGTTCACCACTTGGTACCGGCGGCATGACAACCAAACTAATGGCTGCCGAAATCGCCAAAGCGGTCAGTATTCCAACCGTTATTGCCAACAGTGCCGAAAAAGATGTTTTAGTGCGCATATTGGATGGCGAAAATATCGGCACCTACTTCGAATGTTAAGAGGAGAAAATATGGTAAAATCAATCTGCCAAAAAGCTAAAGCAGCATCCTATCAATTGGTCACTTTATCAAACGAAAAAATCAACCAATTACTGCTAAAAATCGCTGATTTAATCGTCGCTGAAAGCAGCTATATTTTAGCTGAAAATGATAAGGACATCGCCCGCGCGCGCCAAAACGGCATCGATGAAGTAATGATCGACCGCCTCAAACTAACCGAGGCGCGCCTAATCGACATTAGTAACAGCGTCAAATCAATCGTTAAATTAGATACGCCCATCGGCCAAATCATTGAACAATGGCAACTGCCTAACAAATTGCAAATTAAAAAAATAAGCGTGCCTTTTGGCGTAGTGGCCATGATTTACGAATCGCGCCCCAACGTGACGGTCGACGCTGCCGTAATTGCCCTCAAGTCAAAAAATGCCATCGTCTTAAAGGGTGGTAAAGAGGCAATTTTTTCCAATAGCGCACTGGCCAAAACGCTACAACGAGCCTGCCGCGAATTGGCTATCAACCCGGATGCAATCGGCTTTATCAACTCAACTGACCGTTCAGCTGCCGCCGAATTGTTGACCATGAAGGGCACTGTCGACTTGTTGATTCCGCGTGGTAGCGCTGCCTTAATTAATTGGGTAACAGCCAATGCCCAAGTACCGGTGATTGAAACCGGCGCCGGCAACTGTCATCTATTCGTCGACCAGACGGCCGATTTTGAAATGGCCCTTAAAGTCATTAAAAATGCTAAAACGCAGCGGCCATCGGTCTGTAACGCGGTCGAAAAAGTGATTGTGCACCAAGCGATTGCCGCATCATTTATACCGCAACTAATCGAATACTTAAACGAACAAGTCAGCTTTCGGGTACACCCCAGTGCAGCTCAATATTTTGTTAACCCTACAATTATGGATGAACAAGAATACGGCTGCGAGTATCTCGACTATGTGCTGGGCGTCATCGTATTAGACGATATTACTGCAGCCATCAACTGGATTAACCAATATGGCACTCATCACTCTGATGGCATTATCACCGAAGACGCCGCCAATGCCCTGCGCTTTCAAACCATTGTCGACTCATCAACCGTCTATCACAACGCCTCGACGCGCTTTACCGACGGTGGCGAGTTTGGTTTTGGCGCCGAAATTGGCATTGCCACCAGCAAATTACACGCCCGCGGCCCAATGGCACTAAAAGAAATGACCACCTACAAATACTTGGTCAGTGGTCAAGGGCAAATTAGATAAATGAAAAGCGGCAAACATACAGCTAAAAGTTGAATGTTACGATTTAACTAACAAATGGCGGTGTGACAGGTCAAGGCCAATTGCACCAAGCGGTGCGGTCACGACAATTGACAATACGGCCAACGCCAATATCAAATCGCCCTGTACGACGCCCATCGCCAGTGGAATAGCACCAATTGCCGCTTGTACGGTGGCCTTTGGCCAATAGGCAATAACGCTAAATAATAATTCTTTGCGATTTAGTCCGCTGCCGATTAAGGAAATGACAACGCCGATGCTGCGCGCCACTAGGCCAATGGCGATAAACAACAGGCCGCTCAGTCCGGCGTCAAGTGCCAGCATCACATTGACTTGGGCGCCAACCAGGACAAATAGCAAAATTTCGGCTAGTACCCAAATTTTATTAAGACGAATCGATAAGCGCTTTGCCACGACAGGGCGCTTTTCTAATATCACAAAGCCAATTGCCATCACGCCGAGCAGACCGGCGATTTCGATGCGATGATCGAGCAGGTCTTCCAGCGCCGTTAGCAAAATAGCCAAGCCCATGATCATCAATAATTTTTTAGTGTCTCTAATATGGTAGTTTTCAAATACTTTGACGAGAATAAAACCGACGATTAAACCGAGTACAACGCCTAAAATAATAGAAATCGGCACGCTGAGCAGTTGACCGGCAATATTGGTTTGGCTGCCCATATAAATACCCAAAAATGTCGAAAAAAGCGTAATGGCAATGATGTCATCAACTGAAGCGCCCGCCAAAATTAAGGTCGGAATGCGCTTGTTGGTGCCATAGCCCCTTTCTTTGAAGTCAAGCATGTGCGGTACGATAACAGCCGGTGAGACGGCCGCGATAATAAAGGCCAAGATGCCGGCTGTAACAAAAGAAAAACCAAAGATAAATTGGGCGGCAACGATTAGTGCAGCGCCCTCTAGAATGCCGGGAATAATACTGATCTTGATAGCTGTTTTGCCAATCGCGTTGAGATCGTCACGGCTGATGCCGAGACCGGCCCGCAATAAGATGACGATTAGTGCCATTTTGCGAAACTCGGCCGAAACCAACATCATATCGCTATCCAAAATATTGAGCGCATTGGGGCCGATTAACATACCGACGACCAACATGCCCAGTAAACCGGGTAATTTTAATTTTGTAAAAAGCCAGTTGCCAACTGTGCCAAGAAGAATAATAACCGCTAAACTGGTTGCCATGCCTGCTCCTGACTAATTTTGCTCTAAGATGGCGTTAATTTGCTCAACCGACAATACTTTACCATAAGACTTGACGACATCGTCGACGACTAATGCCGGCGTTTGCATAACGCCGTAGCGCATGATTTCTTGAAAGTCTTCTACTTTTTGGACGGTTGCATCAAGTGCCAACTTTGCAACGGCATCTTGTGTGTTAGCAAATAATTGACTGCATTTTTGGCAGCCTGTTCCCAAAATTTTAATTGTCATAAAAAATCCTTTCTTAATTAAGTGGAAAGTTGAAAGTGGAAAGCTTAAAGGAAAACCAAATTCAAAAGCGAAAACCTAAAAGCAAAGGCCAAAAAACTATAAGTTGGCAAATTGAAAGCTTAAAAAAACCTAATTCAAAAGCTAAACCACTTTATTTTGAAAAATTAGCTAATCATTTAGGGTCTTTATTAAACCTGCCAGCAGCCTACCGACTTCCATGGCTAAATCAACTGTTTCACAATATATTTCATTACTAATATAATTTAATTCTTTTGCCAATAACAATTGATACTTCAATTCCTCTAAAGACCCGCGTGCCATTAGCAAAAAACGCTTAAAGTCTTTTTGTGATCCCCTAGCTTTTCCTTCAACAATATTACTAGGTATAGATATTGCAGCACGTCTAATTTGTGATGTCAAACCAAATTGCTCATCTGGCGGAAACTTCTGTGATACTAAATAGACTTTTAACACTAATTCATGTGATTTTTGCCAAACAACTAATTTTTCCAACATTACCCTCTAATTTTAGCTTTTGATTTTGCTTCTAGGTTTTTATTTTTGCATTTAACTTTACTTCCGCTTTCTGCTTTCCAATTTTTTTACAGAAATTTCTCCACTACGGTCGAAATGACAAAGGGCTTGTTTTTACGCTTTTCCTTTCCACTTTGAGCTTTCTACTTTCCGCTTTTAAAGAGATTTCTCCATTCAACTTCATTTCAGTCGAAATGACAAAGGGATTGCTTTTGCGCTTTTCCTTTCCGCTTTCTGCTTTCCACTTTCTGCTTTCCACTTTCCACTTTTAAAGAGATTTCTCCATTCAACTTCATTTCAGTCGAAATGACAAAGGGATTGCTTTTGCGCTTTTCCTTTCCGCTTTCTGCTTTCCACTTTCCACTTTCTACTTTCAACTTTTACATCAAATAACCAAAGGCGTTAAATAGATAGCCGATAATTAAAATGCCGATTGTTACAATTGTTGTAAATATGATTAACAGCGGTAGTTTGACCACTTTTTTTAGCATGATTAACGACGGTAATGACAGCGCCGTAACCGCCATCATAAAGGATAATGCCGTACCGATTGGCACTCCCTTTGTAACCAATGCCTCGGCTATTGGTAAGGTGCCGAAGATGTCGGCATACATCGGAATACCAACCAATGTCGCCAATAGCACGGCGTACCATTTGTCGGCACCGAGCAGTAGCGCTATTGACTGTTCAGGTATCCAATTGTGAATCAGTGCACCAATTGCCACACCGATGATAATGTATAGCCAAACGCGCTTGACGATGTCGCGCACTTGGTTGGCGGCAAAATCAAGGCGATCCTTAAAAGTAAGCTGTTCTAAAGGGATATCGATAAAGGGTTGATTGAGCACAAATGGCTCAACATAGCGCTCTAGTTTTAAGGCGCTAATCAACGAACCACCAATCACCGCCAACAGTAAACCGACCAAAACATAGGCCAAAGCGATCGACCAATTAAAGATGCTGGCCAGCATGATGACCGAAGCCAAGTCGACCAAAGGTGACGATATCAAAAATGAAAATGTAACGCCAATTGGTAGTCCTGCCCCGGTAAAGCCGATAAATAGCGGTATTGATGAGCAGGAGCAAAACGGGGTCACCGTGCCGAGCAAGGCGCCGAACAGGTTTGCTGTAAAGCCATCGTACTTACCTAAAATGGCTCGCGTTCGCTCGGGTGGAAAATAGCTTTGAATGAGTGAGATCGAAAAGATTAAGACGCTCAAAAGAATAAAAATTTTAACGACATCGTAAATAAAAAAATGCAGACTGCCACCGATTGGTGTGGCCATTGACAAGCCCAGCATTCGCTCGACAAAATAAGCTACCATATCTGATAACCACTGCATTTTTAGTATTTGTTTATCGATAAATGTCAAAACTGGCATTGCATACTCCAATCGCGCTTAGAGCGCCAATTGCCGATCTGAAACGTTAAAATCGCTGTAGTGCCAGCGCGATATTTGGTAGGGTTTATAGGGCTTTTCGACTACAAAAATTGTTAAATCAAGCAACGCCATCAAATGATGTAAATTGGGCCGATTTTGCTGCAATTCACGATACGGATAAGAATCCTTAAAAAGTAGCGGTGCAATTTTTAGCTCGGTAAAATCAGGTAGCCCAAAATCAATCAACAGCTTTTTAGAATCAACCAATTGACGCATTAGGAGCAATTCGACGACATAACGTAGAACTGTCTGCTGTGTGCTGGGTAATTTGACATTGAGTAAAAACAATTCGTTGTTTTGGCTGTGCAATAAATTGCCAACTTTACCCAAATACTTGTGTTTTAGATCATTAAATAGCGGAGTTTGAGCATCGATTATTTTACCAACCGCAAAATCCGCCTGTTTAAGCAAGTTGAGATTAAGCTGTTTTTCAGTATTTAAGTTTGACTGATGTTTGCTAAAACGTTTATATTGTACCGTCTTGTAACTATCGGTGCGATAATACCTACGTATCGCTTTAAAAGAGGCAAAATTATCATAAACAAAGGCGGCTGCTATTTCATTATATAGTTTTCCGGTATCACTCGTACTGCCCTGAAACACCAACAAATCTTCCTTATAGAACTTGAGTATATCTGTAATCGCCTTTTCTAAACGCCGACATACTTCAGATTCTGTAAAAGCCATACCCTCTCCCTTAGCTAACCGGTTTTTATCAAATAAAACTGAATAACATTATACCATATTTTGGCCCCCTGTAAACAAATTGTTATAAGTGGGAGGTGGAATGGAAAAGCGCCACCGCTCAACTTTTAGCTTTCAACTTTCCACTTACTTATCGATACCGCGGCGCGATAATATGCCTTTTTGATAATAGTGCTTGACTTCTTGCATATCGGTCACTAAGTCGGCATAATCGATTAACTGAGACGGTGCATAGCGCCCTGTTAAAACGATTTCGGCCTGCTCATTACGCTGCTTTAGAACGTCAAGCAACGCCTTAGCACTAAATAGATTGTAATACAGTGCAATGGTTACCTCATCAAAGATAACCAGACTATACTTGCCGCCGACCAATATTTCAGCCATGCGTAGCAAACCGGCGCGCGCCAGATCGATATCAACTTGTTCGGGCTGCTTGCTAATAAAGCAATCACGGCCAAACTGTTCAATGACAATGTCAGCACGGCCAAGCGCTATGCCGCATTCAGCATAGCGCTCGCTTTTGACAAACTGACCGATAAAAACCGTACCACCGGCGTAGAGCTGGCGCAGCGCCATACCAAATGCCGCCGTCGTCTTGCCCTTGCCATTACCGGTGTACAAATGAACATAGCCCATTACTCCACCGTCACCGACTTTGCTAAATTACGCGGTTTGTCGACGTCGTTGCCGCGGTTTAGCGCTACGTAATAGGCAAACATCTGTAACGGAATAACGCTGAGAATTGGCGCTAATAAATCGTCGACTTGCGGAATGTAGATCACCTCATCGGCAATTTCGGCAATGCTGTCATTGCCGGCTTGAGCCACAGCCACTACATAAGCGCCGCGCGCTTTAACTTCGCGAATGTTCGATACCGTTTTTTCATATAAATGAGCCTGTGTTGCCAACGCCACCACACAAGTATCTTCTTCCATTAAGGCGATAGTACCGTGTTTTAATTCGCCGGAGGCTATCGCAAAACTGTTAATATAGCTGAGTTCTTTTAATTTGAGCGACGCCTCGTAGGCAACGTCGACATCGGCACCGCGACCGATGAAAAAGATACTATCGTTATTGAACTGCTCGGCGGCAATGCGCTGCATGGTTTCTTCCAAGGTAAGTGTTTCACCGGTGGCCATCTCCATTTGTTTCAGCTTGGTCAACCAGTTGCCGAAGTCAGCCGCCGCCAATTTGCCATTAAGCGAACCAAGATGCATTGCCAACATATAAAAGGCCATCAACTGCGTGGTAAAGGCCTTGGTCGAGGCAACGCCAATTTCGGGGCCGGCCCAAGTGTAAAAGACATCATCTGAATCGCGCGCTACCGAGGAACCCACCACGTTGACAATCGACAAAATACGCGCACCCTTTTGTTTGGCATAACGCAACGACTGTAGCGTATCGAGCGTTTCGCCGGATTGTGAAACCGCAATAAACAGGGTTTTATCATCGACAAACGGATCACTGTAACGAAACTCTGAGGCGATGTCAACCGTCACCGGTATGCCGGCCATTTTTTCAATGGCGCGCTTGCCGATCAAGCCGGCGTGATAGGCCGTGCCACAGGCGACGATATAAATGCGATTAATCTTGGCCAACTGTTCACCATCTATGTTAATTTGTTCAAAATTAAATTTACCGTCATCGTTGATGCGACGATAGAGCGTGTCGTGTAAACCCTTTGGCTGTTCATGTATTTCTTTAATTGTAAAATGAGCATAGCCCTCTTTTTCAGCTGCGGCGACATCCCAAGTTACGTTAAATACATCTCTCTCAACGCGTTGTCTAAACGCATCGTAAATTGTGACATCGTCCTTTGTCAAGACGACCACCTCGTCGTTTTCGATCAGCAACATCTCACGCGTATGACTGAGCAATGCCGGTATATCAGACGCGATAAAGTTTTCGTCTTTGCCTAAACCGACAATTAACGGACTATCTTTACGAACGGCAATTAACTGATCGGGGTGGTGTTTGCTGACCACGCCAATGGCATATGCACCTTCCATGCGGCGAATCGCCTTATAGACGGCATCTAACAAATCACCCTCATAAAAGTACTCAATCAAGTGAGCGATGACTTCGGTATCGGTTTCCGATTTAAACTTGACGGCGTGCTCATTGATTAGCCACTCTTTAATTTGGGCGTAATTTTCAATGATGCCATTGTGGATAATGGCGATCTCACCCGATGCACTGGTATGAGGATGCGCATTTAAATCAGACGGTTCGCCGTGTGTCGCCCAGCGCGTATGACCGATGCCAATCGTTGCATTCAAATCAAGCGGCTTGATTTGATCGGCCAAATACTGTAAACGGCCCTTGTATTTGTGAACGATAACATCGTCACTCAATATAGCAATACCGGCTGAATCGTAACCGCGATATTCTAATTTGTCTAAGCCATTAATCAAAACTGGAACTGCATTTTTATTGCCTATATAACCTACTATACCACACATATTTACTCCTTTTTGATAAGTTTAAAGTTGAAAGTGGAAAGCTGAAAGGAAAACCAAATTCAAATGCTAAACCACTTTATTTTGAAAGATTAGCTAACAATTTAAAGTCTTTATTAAACCCGCCAGAAGTTTGCCAACTTCCATCGCTAAATCAACTGTTTCTGCGTATGTTTTATCATCAATGTAACTTAATTCTTTTGCCAACAACAATTGATATTTCACTTCTTCTAAAGATCCACGTGCTATCAGCAAAAAACGCTTAAAGTCTTTTTGTGTGCCTCTACCTTTTCCTTCAACAATATTGCTGGGTATTGATATCGCAGCACGCCTAATTTGTGATGTTAAACCAAATTGTTCATCTGGTGGAAACTTCTGTGATACTAAATAGACTTTTAACACTAATTCATGTGATTTTTGCCAAACAATTAATTTTTTCACCATTACCCTCTAGTTTTAGCTTTTGATTTTGTTTCTAGGTTTTTTGCATTTGACTTTACTTCCACTTTCCACTTTCTGCTTTCCGCTTTCTGCTTTCCACTTTTACAGGGATCTCTCCATTTCGCTAACGCTTCAGTCGAGATGACAAAAGGCTTTGCTTTTACGCTTTTCCTTTCTACTTTCTACTTTCCACTTTAAGCTTTCTACTTTCCACTTTTTTCCTCTTTTGCACAAAAAAATCAGCACCGTGGCTGATTTTTAAAAATATGCCATTGTTTGCTCAACTGACCTGGGCTTTGTACCAAAAGTCGCCTTTTGGTTTTGTCCCGTCGTTAACGGCATTGAGTTGCCGCAGAGTACCCGCCGAATTTTCGATAAACTCTGTCCTCGTCACCTAGCACGCTAGGTCTGGCGCTTGAAATTAAATTGTTTTCATAAAATTATCACCACCTTTAACACAGCATACCACGACACTAGTGACTTGTCAAATCAAGATGTAGTATGGATAGTGTCAATTTTTTGTAGGAAAACAAAATTACAATAGCACGCTATGCTTATGATGTTATTGATACTATAGACCAGACAACGCTCTAAGCTGCGTA
>PDWI01006189.1_pt1 | contig 15458 bp, 12 predicted proteins | sample 1430891 | NCBI WGS metagenome assembly PDWI01 (sample SAMN01162508, study PRJNA174530) | Oral metagenome, whole genome shotgun sequencing project. | biome: Marine environment; feature: Marine mammal; material: Swab sample of the gingival sulcus; isolation source: swab sample of gingival sulcus... | reverse complement strand
GACCTGTTTGAATCCTCAACGTAGCGCTGCTACGCCTGCGGTTCAAACAGGGCCAGCGCCTTGTAGCTGCACCACTCTTGCAAGCCTCACGGTGTCGGGAAGAGAAGAACGCATGGAATTTTACATGGTCGGGGGGAAGAAAGGCGCATGAACCTCATGGTGTCGGGGAGAAGAAGGACGCATGGAGTCTTACGGTGTTGGGGAAGAGAAGAACGCTTGGAGCCTCACAGTTTCGGAAGAAAAAAACGCATAAAATCCTACGTTGTCGGGGGAAGGAGGACGCATAGAATTTTACGTTATCGGGGAAAGGGAGGAGGACGCATAGAATTTTACGTTATCGGGGAAAGGGGAGTCGCATGGAGCCTTACAGTGTCGGAAGAGAGAAACCCATGGGATTTTACGTGGTCGGGAAAAAGGAAGACACGGGAAGCAGAAGTCCGTTGTGGGCCTTGAACGCGAGTCGCAATGCCCTTGCTAGCCTCACGGTGTCGGGGAGGAGAGAAGGATGAAGCCTTTCGTGATCGGGAAAGGGGCAGAATTGTAATAGGTGTTGGTACGTTTTGGAGTACAAAGATCAGTTTTTCCAGGCTGGCGAGAAGTCGTCAGCTGCAAGGCGTGATGAAGGATCAGGACCGAAGCGTATTCAAACATACGTGAGGGTCTGATCCTTTTGAAACAACGCAGCAGATGACGGCTTATCGCCAACCTGGCGGGAACCTCTTTCAAGAGGTTCCTGACCCGTCGGAGATGCCCCACCGGCGAGGTGGCCCCCGGCAGGGCTGTCGAAGGCATTTCCCTGATAGGATATTTCTGTTTGAAGTTCAGCTGGTTACAGGTTGGGGTCCATTGCCGAAGTGAGGAGTCGGGCAATGTCCATGACATCGGCCTTGTACTCACCCGAACGGACCTCTTTTTTGAGCCGAGCTATTTTTCTGGTACGTTCCTCAGTTTCAGCCCGTCGGGAGCCTTCCGGCTCCGTTGCATCGAACTCGTCAAAGACGCGTTCTGTGTTTTTATCAGCCACGGTATTGGTGCGGCTATCGGCATACCCCTTCATTACCCCCTCCCTGGGTCATGGAAGCCAAGAGGAAGGATCTCCCAATCCCTCCTCTGTCTTTCCCTATCCCGTTGCGATAGCCTCTGCCCGCTTCCTTGTGGACAGTTTCGCAACCATGGATGCGTCATCGTGACTCGGTCAGGAGTCACGTCTGTTCGCGGTTGCAATACTTATCGGTCGGTTCAGTGAGAATAGTTAGCCCTAAAGTCCATTTTTTAATAAAAAAATAAGTTAATAAAAACAAACCATTGCTTTGGTTATAAAACAAGACATGGGAAACGGTGCATACGTCCAGGGGGCCAGCCTGGAGCACTTGAGCGGTGACAAAAGCAATGAGTTTGGGGTAGGGTTCTTTTATGCCGGATATGCAAAACGTCTGTCTTGTTGACACTCATGGATTGATTGTTCAGGCCATGAAAGAGGCTGGATTTACTGTTCTCGCGTTGAGTACGGGGGGGGGCGTCTTTTACGACCTTGGGGAAGCGTTGTCCAAGCATGATTTTAGGCCGGATATGGTTTTGCAGACGGAATCCCTGGGGCATCGGTCTCTTCTTGTCGGGCTGGATCAGTTAGATTGCCCGACGATTTTTTGGGCTATTGATCCCCATTTAAACGCGTATTGGCACAGTGCGTATGGCCGCCTTTTTGATGTCGTCTGCTCAACGCAACGGGCCTTGTTGCCAAATCTCAAGGTGTGCGGTGTCAGGGATGTGCGTTGGCTTCCCTTCTTTGGTCGCAAGCGAGAGTGGGAAAAAGGCCATCGTGTGCATGATCTGGCTTTTGTCGGACGGGTTACCGACCAGCGGCCTGCTCGAAAATGGATGGTTGAATATCTGAAGGAAAAGGGTGTGGGCTATGATTTCCAGCTGGTCCATGCCATCCCGTATTGGGATATGATGAATTTATATGAGCACTCGCGCATTGTCCCTAACGAGTCCATTTTTGGGGAAGTGAACTTTCGTTTGTTTGAAGCCGCTTCCTGTGGCTGTCTGCTTCTTGGGCAGGCTCTTGGAGAGGAGCAGGATTCGTTACTTGAGCCGGGGCGAGAATACGATACATATGATAATATTGTTGAGTTTGATGAGAAGCTCTCCATGTATCTCAACAACGAACGATTGACCCGTGCCATGGGCAAGGCCGCCCGTGAGCATATTTTGGCTGAACACTTGGCAGAACATCGGGCGGCTTCGTTGATTCGTTTCGCGTCGGAGGCTGTCCAAAACAGGGCGAGTGGCGTCAAGGCCGACAAATGGCGCATCCTTGCGGCTGTTTCCATGTGGGAAGCCGGGTTGATCACACTTGGGATCCCAGAGCTCTTGTCGCAACTTCAGAATCTCGATCAGGATGCTGACGTTGCGGTCGCATTGTTTCACGTTCAAGTTATAGCCGGTATGAAAGAATTGATACTGGAGAATATCAATATCATACTCGGTGGGAATATGTATGCCGATTCTTTTGCGTTGAATGTGGCCGGTTCCATGGCAGCCTTGAAGATCGACTATTGGGATGGAGCCAAGGCGTTTTGGTATCGCCACCTCAAGACGCAGGCGGGAGAGCCCCCACAGCCGCCCAAAGATGTGGTGCAATTGTTGACTCTATGGGCCAAGGAACTGAAAAGGCACGGCCGCCTCTTTCGCATTGGATTTCCTTATAATGTGACTATGCACCTTGCCGCTTCCTCTGCTGACTGCCTATTGCAGATTCTCCATGACTCCCCGGAACATCTACCCTCCTTGCGGCTACTGGACGTGATTATGCGACCGGTCTTTGGCCTGGAACAGGCACGGGTAGGATATCTGTCCATATTGACCCTTCATGAGCGGAATGATTGGCGGCTTGCCTTGGAGATCGCGCTTGCCAATCTTAAATCCTATCGGCTCCAGGCTGGTTTGGAAGAACTGCATGTTGCCCGTGACATAGCACTGTCCCATGGGCAAAAGCGGATGTTTGACCGCGCCCTGGCTGTGCGTGACCCTTCGGGCCTGTTGACGGCCCGGTTGGCTTAGAGAGCTTATCAGCCTCGTTGATTTTTATTGTGAAGCTGCGATTCAGGGGGCTTCACAATAATGAACAGTCCGTTTAGAACCCACGCATGCACTCCATCAGGTACACGGAAACTTCAATGCGGACCACGCCGTTTTCTTCAGCGATACGGACGTTATTTTCAGGAATCAGGGCCATGTCTTCAGCCACGTCCAACCATTTCCCGGCCAACCATTCAGGGGTGACTCCCTGTTCATCCATATCCTTACGGGCATAGCTTTCCGCGACGGTCCATTCATCATCTCTTACGGCGGGCATATCTCTTGCTCCTTGCAATTCGTTATATAAACTCGCGCGGATTCATTCCGAGCAAACAGAAAACTTCATAGGTGATGGTCTTCCACCACCGGGCCAACTCTTCAGGAGAAATGGTTCCCGGTTCGGGGCCACCGAGTAACCATGCCCGATCTCCCGGTACGACCTCCGTCTCTACGTCGATAATATCGGTCACGTCAACCGCAGTCATCTGCATACAGACCCGGCCGAGAACAGGAACCCGGCTCCCCTTTATATTCATGAATCCGACATTGGACATGCTCCGGCTATAGTTGTCGGAATACCCGACTCCGACAATCGCCACCATGCTGTTTCGTTTTGCGACATGGGTCCACCCATAGCTGATTCCTTCCCCCTTCTTTAAAGGGTGTACCTGGAGGATAGGGGCCGAGACCTCCATGGCGGGCCTGACTTCGCTCCCCAGCGCGGCCCAATCCGTTCCATGAAATGGATTGCCGCCATACATGGCAATGCCAAGCCGCAAGGAATCATAGTGGCAATACGTATGCGCTAACGAAGCGGCAGAATTGGACAAGCTCGCTTCAACGGGAAATCCGGCCGCTTTGAACGCATCCACGACAATCTGAAATTGTTGGCTCTGGCCTGTCACGTCGGCCTTGCTGTCTGGTTCATCTGCCGAAGCCAGATGGGAGCAGACCATGACTGGCTTGAGCCTTTCATGCTCTCTAAAAAAATCAACGATTTCCCCCACGGCGTCAGGCCGAAATCCCAATCGGTGCATACCGGTGTCGAATTTAACGGCCACCTCCAAAGCACCGTTTTTTTCTGTATATAAAGCCGCTTTCTCAAGCTGTTGACGATTCGTCATTACCGCCACGATGTCATGTGCCCATAATGCGGCAAAGTCGCCGTCATCCTGAGGACCGAGCAAAGAAAGAATCCGTTCCGAGCAACCGGACTGGCGCAAGGAAACCGCCTCATTCACAAAGCCGACGGCAAAGGTTTGCGCCTCTCCCTGCAATGCCTGTGCAACTTCAGCCAATCCATGACCATACGCATCCGATTTGACAACCGGAATAATGTTATCGGAGATTTGTCGAAACAGGCGATAATTGTGACGCAGATTATCCAGTCGTACCCGCACCTGAATCTTGTTATAGTCGATCATGACGACTACCTTCTTTTAAATTTCTTTTCCAGATCCGTCGCAGTCCATTTGAGTACAGCCGGTCGGCCATGCGGGCAATAATCCCGCTCCGGGGTCTTGAGCCAGACCTCAAGCAGAGCCATTGCTTCGTCAACGGCCAAAGGTTGCCCGGCCTTAATGGCAGACTTGCACGACAACATGATCCAGAGATCATCGATAGTACGGGCTTTCTGCACCAGCGCGTCGGTCAGATATTCCTTGGCCTTTCCCGTATCCAGGGTCGGCGGAATACCCCGCACCAACACTTTGGTCGGACCTTCCATTTCCAACTGAAACCCCATGGACCTAAAACCGTCCCAGAGCTCATGCAAGACCTCAACTTCACTGGGATGCAACGTCATCTCAAGCGGAATCCCAAGAGGTTGGGAATCGCCCCTGGTCCGCTCTTCACGCATGACAGCCAGCAACACTCGCTCGTGGGCAGCATGTTGGTCAATAATCACAAGGGAGTCATTCTGCCGCAAGACCAGATAGGTGTCTGCCACCTGCCCGAGATAGGTCAGATTGGTTCCGGCCAGCGTCGTCTCCTGTACAGTGCCGGGCTGGGAAGAAGAAAGAGGAACCGTCCTGACCCTATCCGGTGTTGGCGTATCATCATTGCTGTCCAAACGATTTTTTGCCGGAGAAACCGGTAACGGGATGTCCGAAGGTGGATTGTATTCGGACTGAAACTCGCGATAGGTAGAAAACTTCGGGCGGTTCGACACACTCATCGGCTGATGCAACGTCTTGGCAGGGGCGAAACCGTTCCCCCCGTTTGATACGGCCAAAGAGGCTGACGGCTCCCCACCAAAGCCGCTGACGGAAGAATTTTCGGTCCCGCCGGAGCGACTGCCCATGGTCGCCGTATCTTCCACGTCGTTCATGGAGGAGAGTGCCTGCATCACCCCTCCCCGAATAATGGAAAAAACCCGACTTTCTTCAATGAAACGGACTTCCAGCTTGGCCGGATGCACATTGACGTCCACCTCTGCATTGGGCAATTCCAGGAACAGCACGATTTGTGGGTATTCGCGGGATATGAGCATCCCCTTGTAGGCTTGCCGCACCGCGCTTAACATCATCTTGTCCTGTACCGGACGTCCGTTGACATACAGAAGTATGCGATTGGCACGCCCCTGTGCCGTACCGGGCGACCCTGCAACCCCATGGGCACGATAGCCTTCACGCTCAAAGTCGAATACATGCAATCCTTCGCAAATCGCCGGAGGCCAAAAGGTTTGTAGCCGGGTCGCCAAATCCTGTCCGGGCGGTAACCGAAAGGCTTCGCGTCCCCCCATCGTCAGGGAAAAACCGGATTGTAAATGAGCAAGACTGATCCGCATGAGGGATTCGTGGCAGCGTTTGTTCTCGGTTGCCTCGGTCTTGAGAAATTTGAGTCGGGCAGGCGTATTGGAGAAGAGGTTTCGCACCTCCACGCGGGTTCCCGAAGCAAGGGCGGCAGGCCCTTGGTTCACCAGTTCACCGCCACGTACCTCAATGAAGGCGGCCTCGTCTGCTCCTTTGGCACATGAGGTCATAACAAACTGCGACACCGAAGCTATGGAGGGCAAAGCCTCACCCCGAAAGCCAAAGGAGTCGATAGTGGAAATATCCTCAAAATTTCGTATCTTGCTGGTGGCATGGCGGGTTACGGCGAGCGGTAACTGCTCCATGGCAACGCCCACACCGTTATCCTGTACCAGGATGAGCGCGCGGCCACCTTTTTCAATAGTCACGTCAACGCGGGTCGCTCCGGCGTCCAGGGAATTTTCAACCAATTCCTTAACGACACTGGAAGGACGTTCAACAACCTCGCCTGCGGCAATCTGATTCTTGAGTCCCGTAGGCAAGACTTGAATGGCAGGAGACTTATCCATAAAGCCAACGCTCCGGTCTTCTAAAAATTGAAGAGATCAAAACTAAATTCAAAACGATTGTCGTTAGGCTCTTGAATAAAGGTGAAATACAGGGAATAACAGCCCGAAAGCCAAGCCAAACGCAGTGTGCGTTCCAAATCCTGAGACCGGTTGAAATCGTGCCGATACCTGGCTTCAACCCAAAACGTTTGGGACATATCCCATTTGGCACCGAGATTCAGGACAGACAATGTCCTATCCCGCTTGCGTTTATATTCATCAATCTTCATGAGGAAATCATATCCGACTGAAATTTCTCCCAAACCATCCTTATAGAAACGAACGGCACTTTCCGTCTGCGTCAATCCCTTCCTGTATGGGGAGAACCAACTGCGGCTAATCAGGTCGATGTAATCTTCGGGTCGAATCCTGATTTCTGCCAGCAAATCAGAGAAGGGGCGACGCGCGTACCTGGCAAGTTTATCCTGTCGATTTGCCTCATTATAGTCATAAGACTGCTCCAAACGGAAAAAGAGAAAATCAAGATAGTCCGACACAACCAGGGACTGTGGCTCTTTTTTCTTGCCGGGAGCAAGGACAACTGTCTCCCGTTTGCGATCCAACACGTTGGTAAGGGAATAGGTGACTTTGTTGGTTCCATCAATTCTATCCAACTCGTCAAAATAGGGGAACTTGTCCTGCCCGGTAAGCGTCGGCGTATACTTGTATGATACCCGTGGCACTATGGAATGTTTGAGCCGCATCCATTTGGATGTCCCGACGATGGAGGGGGCGGGCTTGACCGAACCATTCAGGGAAAAGACCTGAGACATTTCGCTAAAGGCATGAAAACCGGCGGCCCATGTCGCACGATTGGAAAAACCGTCTTTGACGGCGTTGGAATCAATGACCAGTTCGCGGGAATCGCGGTTCACGATGGTCTGACTGCCAAATCCGTCATATTTGATGTCATAGGCGGTATAATCTCCGGCCACGAAAGGAGTTACGGTCACAACCCGCGACGACAAAGGCAATTTTAGTTCCGGCGTCACCCGCAACCGATGACCGGTATGCCCCTTGTTTCGGGTAAAATAATCGTATCGGGTTTCAGCCGACACCTCGAAGGGTGTTCCTGGAACCTGCTGCTGAAAGGCGAATGCTTCCAATTGGGGCAATGTCTGGACAGTGGTGTTATCCTTGTCCCTTCCGTTGCCGTTCATGAAGGCGAGATTCTGTGTGTATTGCATTTTGCCGGATAGGCCGAAACGATCCCAATTCCGAGCCAACAAAAACGTTGAAGAACGGGTCAGAGAATCCTTGCTCTCAATATCTCGACCGAAAGATTCAATGAACTTTTCCCGTGTCCTGTCAAAACCGTTGGGGCCCTTTTCAAAATCACGCAAATAGTTCTGATCGGACACCAGATCAATATCGAGTTTAACCTGTAGCCTGGGACTGCCGAGCCAGCCGTTGTATTTACTTCTGAGCCACCAACGGGACCGATTGGGGCGCACTAATCCATCGCCATTATAATCCTCCCACTCGTCCGTTTCGGCGACAACACGATGCTGGTCCTTGAGAGCATCCACCATCCACATGCCCTTGGAGGCGGAGTCTCCTGCGTGACGAAACTCAACGCCTTGTTGATAGCCGCGTTTGGTCATATAATTTTGATAAAACGTGGCATCGGATTTCTCATTAATCACCCAAAAGTAGGGTAAATTCATCTGGATGCCGAGTTTGTCACTTATGGAAGCCGAAGGCATGAGAAAACCGGACCCGCGTTTCTGACGTCCGGGCAACGTCATGTAGGGCCAATAAAAGACCGAAACATCCTTGATGCGGAAAGAAGACCGATAGAGCTTAATCGTTCCATCCAGCTCAATGTCACCCTTTTCAGAAGCAACGGACCAGTCCGGCACGTTCCCTTCACAGGCTGTGATCCTGGCATTTTTGAACGAATAAGAGTCCCCCTGAGATTTACTTACACGTTCGGCTTCGACATATACATGGGGCTTGGCCATGAACAATTTCCCGTTTTTGATCCAGCCTGTCATGTTGTTGAGATCGAACTCCCCCTCTTCGGCCTGAAGGAAATCTCCTCCCCATTGGGCTCGTATATTTCCTTTAAGATATACCCATCCGGTATTCTGATAATAGCGGGCAAAGTCGGCACGTAACTGATCCTTGCCAAGGAGGATGGTGCAATTGCCAAACGCTTCCACATACTCACTGGTATGGTCACCCACCACGCGATCAGCAGAAAAGGTCCACGAGCTCTTTCTTGAAGGCTCGACGACCCTGTCCGGGGCATATCGTTTCACCCTGGTCAAGCTCGGCCCCTTGCCTAACAGCGTCAGGGGGAGGCAAAAAACCATGACGGCGACGAAAGCCCCTGTCAGAAGTATGTATCTACTCCGTTTCAAGCGGACCTCAATTTACCGGGAGGTAAGATAGGAGTTTTCTTTTGCCAAATAATTCCGAACATAATCAGCCACTCCCTTTTCCAGGGATGTCAACGCCACATCACAACCAGTAGCTACCAATTTAGCCATATTGGCCTCTGTATAATATTGATATTTATCACGAATCGATTCGGGCATTTCAATATATTCTATGTTCGGGTCACGATCCATGGCAGCAAATACGGCATTGGCAAGATCATTCCATGTCCGCGGCGTACTGGTCCCCACGTTGAATATGCCATTGACATCCTTATGCTCCAGCAACCACGCCATAATGCTGGTCACATCCTTTATATAGACGAAATCACGCATCTGCCCACCGTGCGGATACTCCTCCCGGTAGGATTTAAAAAGTCTGAGTTTGCCCGTTTCGGATATCTGCGTATATGCTTTGCAGATAACCGAACGCATGTCATCTTTGTGGTATTCATTGGGACCGTAAACATTGAAGAACTTGAGGCTGACGATCCGGTCCAAAATATTGCCGTCCTTGGCCCAAAGATCGAAAAGCTGCTTGGAGTAACCGTACATGTTAAGCGGACGAAGGCGGTCTATCCCTTCGTGGTCGTCATCAAAACCATGTTCGCCGTTGCCATAGGTTGCGGCACTGGAGGCATTGATAAAACGGGCATCATTGTTCAGGCAATGTTGGCACACATATTGGGTATACCGATAATTATTTTCCATCAGAAAGTCTGCATTCTGTTCCGTGGTGGCAGAACAGGCTCCCATATGGATAACAGCCTCGGTTTCAAAAGGGTCATCTCCCTCCAGAAGATATTTCAGAAACTGATCACGGTGCAAATAGTCCTCATATCGCAACCCGACGAGATTGTTCCACTTTTCACTCGTGGAAAGGTTATCCACTATCAGGATATCCTTAATGCCCATCTGGTTGAGTTGCCAAACCATCGCGCTTCCGATAAACCCGGCACCGCCGGTAACTATATACATGGTAGCTCCTTGTATGCGCTTGCATTATTGTCCTGACAAACAACAATTACTATACATACTTCGTTCTGGTTCAGGACGCAACCGGAACCCACGATATGGTTCATCATACCAAACTTCAAGATAAAGGTTCTGTTAAATTCAACAAGACCAGTGAGATAACGGATTCGACTGGAAATAACAATGCAGGTATTGCCCCTTGCAGGGCCGAATTTCCAGATACCCCAAGCACCCGTCATCTTTATTCACTTGATTTCTTGTTGTTTTATCTTATTACCAGGGCTACCGCACTTAATTGTGCCTTCTGCCGCATTTTTTTTGATTGCGGTTGGGGTGTTTTCTTGTCTTGACTCACATGTGTTTTTTTGGGGCTTGTCACAAAAGTACAAAGCCTTCCCCAAAAGAAAAAACCGTGTAAACTCTTTGCCCAAAAAGAGAGGTTTACATGACAAATAATTCTTTGCTTAAATTACTGGGCGAGATTGACGATCCACGGATAGATCGAAACAAATGCCTGCGCTTTGTTAAAAGCAGTAAGAACTCATTGGGGAATCGAGAACTCGCTGCATTGGGTTTTTGATATGAATTTTCGGGAGGATGAGTCCCGCATCAGAAAAGGGGGGCCGCCGAAAATTTAGCAATGATGCGAAAGAGTGCGCCGAACTTAATAAAGTTAAATAAAACAAATAAGTTAAGCTTTAGAAAAGTAAAACTCGTAGCCTCTTGGGATACTGATTTTGCACTCAAAACGTTACTGAAAAAGTAATATGCGTTTACCCTGGCCTTGAAGTGGTACGGTTTGTCTTTTTTGATTAATTGGAGTAAAAAAATACAATGGTTCAAGACAATCCTGCGAATGCAAACGGATTCAGCTTCAGCGTTGTTGTCGTTACCCATGGCACAAACGCCCGCTTCAATACCTCTTTTGAACTGCTGGTCAAACAGAAGGTCGGTTTACGCTCACAGATACAGATCATTGTCGTGAACACAGGTTCGCCCGGCGGAACAAAAGATATTGCTCAGCAATGGTTCCAAAAACATCCAGATGATGGTCTCTTTCTGGAAATGCCTGGGGCAAAAATGGCCGCAGCCAGAAACAGAGGGATCAAAGAGGCTCGGGGCCAATGGCTTGCTTTTTTTGATGCGGATACACTGATAAACACAACCTATTTTCAGGAATTTTCCAATTTTTTGGAAACATCAGAATACAGCGGACCAATTCTGTGCGGGAATTGGCTGCGCTACAACGAAGCGAACGGCCATGTGACCGGAAATCATGAACAGGCATTCAACTGCGATAATTCCGGCATCGTGGATTTGAAACTGAATCCGCAATATTTTATTTCTTCCTCGGCCGCATGTTTGTTCCGAACTTCGGCTCTCCAGGCTACCGGAGCCAACTTCATTGAACGCGTTCCTCCCTCATTCAGCGGCGCACACTTCGCCAACTCTCTTCTGCTTGCGGAAGGCTCTTTCTCCATAGGATTTGTGCGAGAAGCGCACTACCTGCAAAGCTATCAGGGAACCAAAACCGGTCGTGAGCAGAAAATATGGAACGACCCGGCACATTACCGCGAACAACTGATGTTCGGCTACAACGACCTTGCTCAACAATACCAGCGAAGAATGGGACATCTGCCTGATTTTATGCAGAACCTGCTCATTAGCGGAATGCGAGACTACATGCTGCGAATGCTGGACAATAACATACCGTGCGAATTAACGGCCCAACAACAAAAAGAATTCTTTGAACTGACCCGATTGATACTTCGGCATGTGGATGCCCGGAACGTACTGCTCTCAAGCCTTCCGAACCTTGACCTAAAAATCCGTATCGCCATTTGGGGGGCATTTGCCGGTAATCGCTTTTCAGAAATGCCATTCGTACTGCAAGAAATTTCACCAGACCGTAAAGAAGCACTGCTCATTCATTGGTCAACGCATGAGTCCAGGTATGCATTGCTCCAGGATTCAAATCCAGAACCGATTGTCTGGGAAAAACGCCATACCTGGACATTTAATAGCCATATACTCTGCCATGAATATAGATGCTGGATCCCCCTCACAGATATCGTTCACCGCAGGATGGAGGTAGACGGTGCGCAAGTCCCTGTCTTATGCAGGTCGGACCTGCTGGAAACAATGGAGCGCAACGAGGTGCAACAAAGATTCTATATACAGCCCCACCAATGTCCGCCCCAGATTCGTGACCGCCTTGCTCTTGCCGCCAGCGAACCTCCTGAGCACTTTCGTGACGCATGGTTATTTATGGATAAAGTAGACAAAGCAGATGACAATGCCGAGCATTTCTGCCGTTGGACCATGCGCGAACACCCAGACCAACCGGTCTATTTTGTGATCGATCATAAAAGCAAGGACTGGCCAAGACTTAAGAAGGATGGTCTCCCTTTGCTGGCCTACAAAAGCACTGAACATTTACAGGCTTTAGCTGGTGCCCAGTGGCTCATTTCCTCTCATGTGGACAAGGAGGTAACCGACCCTTTGGAAACGCGTGATGATTTTGGGAAACCAACATATAAAGTCGCATTTCTTCAGCACGGAATTACTAAATACAACGTATCCAAATGGCTGAACAATTACAGCATCAACTGCTTTGTCTCAAGCGCGAAACTTGAATATGAATCAATACTCACGGGAGAATACAAATTTACGCAACGGGAGCTGACGCTCGCTGGCATGCCGCGCCACGACACTCTTCTGCACAAAGCACGATCCAGCAGAAAAGGGAAAATCATCCTTATCTGTCCCACTTGGCGGGAACCGCTTATGCGGACCAGTATACAAGGTATGAGTTTGAAAGAAAAACACAGCTTTTTCCAAAAAAGTGATTTTTTTAAGGCTTGGGAAAAAGTCACTGCCAGCCCTACTCTTTCCAAACTTGCTGCCGATCATGGGTGCAGACTCCTTTTCCTTCCACATCCCGAAGCAGCCCTTTTCATTCCCCTGTTCCGCATGTCCGAACGCTGCTCCGCAATATCCTGGCATGATATACAATCAGTACAAGACCTGTTGGTCGCCAGTGCCATGGTCATAACCGATTATTCTTCTCTGGTTTTTGATGCTGCTTACATCAATAAACCGGTGGCTTATTATCAATTTCCTGAATATCCCGATTTCAATACATGCCAGGACAGAGGAAAAACCTTTTATGACGATGCCAAACACGGGTTTGGCCCTGTGGTCTCTTCCGCTCAGGAGCTTGAAGACTGGATAGCCGACACTCTCCGCGAAAACTGTGTTCCTCAGGAGCGTTACACCAAAAGGGCTGATGACTTTTTTACCCTCCGTGACGGAAACAATTGTCGCCGAGTATACGAAGCCATCCTTAGCCGCACATAATTAATATGACTTATACCGGAGATATAATATGTCAAATGTATCTATAGTTGTTCCAGTATACAATAGCGAAACATATCTTCCCCGGTTTGTGCAAAACGTGCAGCGGCAGACGCTTGATGATTTTGAAGTAATTTTAGTGGATGACGCTTCCACGGATGCCAGTTCGGATTTTATCGATAAAATATGTAAAAAAGACGGTCGGTTTCGCTTGATTCGTCTTACGAAAAACAAAGGGGCCGGAGCGGCACGCAACGCGGGGATTAAAGAGGCTACAGGGAAAACGCTCTGCTTTGCGGACCCGGACGACCTTCTGCCTGAGAACTCACTGGAGGTACGGTTTAAGGCTTACAAAAAACACAACGCCATTGTTCGGGCCTGTCATCAGGAAATTGCCGACACAGGAGAGGTTCTCAACAACGAGCAACGTCCTGCCAATTTCCCTGAACAGTGCACCCCGGCTGACGCTGCGCCCAGATTCGGGGTCAGTCCCTTTTTATGCGCCCACTGGACTTGGCTGTTCCCCACAAGAATGGTCCAGCGTCTAGGCATATACAACGAAGAATCCATTCGCACAGCCGAAGATATTATCTTTTTGATACGCATGTTCTTCTCTATTCCCAAAATGGTCTGGATTGAAGACACCGTATACTACTGGATGAAACGCACGGAATCTCTTTCCAACACCGTCTACTCCGCCAAACATTATCTGGACTACTTTCTCTGTGTCGATTTATTTTACAATGAAGCATCAGCACACAACAACCTGCTTCTTGCGGATATGTTTTGTGACGACTACCTTGCCTGTTACCTACCACACCTGCTTATTCAGGTGATCAATAAAAAGAGTAATGCTGACGATGTTGCCATGGTAATGGAAGAGGCGGAGCGAATCTGCGCCCGACATGGTGTTTTCAAACGATGCCTTCAAAATACCATTGCTGACCCCTTGCGCCATCTTGGACTGTTTCGCATGGTGCGGTTCCTCCACGCCAAAGGACAAGGCAAAACGCCTTTGCAGAGTCTTTTCGACAGCCACAATGAACTGGCCGCCATTTACAACGCGGCACAGGAATCATAGCCCCGAATCTGCCAGAGACAGGTTGTCTAAGGCAACAACGATGCTTCAAGAGGGTCAGCAGGCGAAACGACAACCTCAGGTTTAGCTGGAAATTCCTGTTCGATTTTCAAAGCGTGGGCAAGGAATTCGTGGGCCGTTACCGCCAGATCCGTACCTTTGGCAATCTTGGCCGCATGGGCAAACAATCGCTTGCACCTTCTGGCATCGGTCAGTTCAATAAACCGCATACCCAATTTCAGACATGCTACCGCTTCTGCCAGATGATCCGGCATGTGCCCCCACCCGATATCAGGACAGGCCCGCTTCAAACCGACTCGGCGGATAATCCTTGCGGAAACTTCCGACTCATACGGACTCAGGTCTTTATCACCGGCACGTCCGTAATTGTGAATACGCCATAACTGCATGTCAGCCGGAGTATGGCAAACCCGGACTTCACCTACTATCCTCGAGAACCATTCGTAATCCTGACAAACCTTGAATTCAGGATCATATCCCCCATATTTGGAATACAACTCTCTGCGCACCAGTGTGCCGCCGTCAGAAATCCAGTCCTTAAAAATCATTGCCGGAACCAATTGCTCAGGTCGTTCTATCCAGAGAGGAACTGCCCGGCGTTCCATGGGTTGCAACTGGCCATTGGTGACCAGAATGGAACCGGTAATAATGTCACATTGTGGTTTATTTTTAATTTTATTCAAATAATGGGCAATGATTCTGGGTGCCAGTTGATCGTCAGAACCAATCCAGATGATATATTCCCCCCTTGCCAACTCCAGGCACTTGTTACGAGCAGCTGGACGTCCTTGATTTTCCTGCCAAACATAACGGATCCTATCCTCAGCCCTGCATATTTCATTCGTGCCGTCAGTGGAACCGTCATCGACAATTATGAATTCGCATTCATCCGTAAGCTGGCTGAGCACAGAAGATATGAGTTCGCCGATAAATCGCTTCCGGTTGTAGCAAAAGCTGCATACCGAAATAAGGGGAGATGACATAAGAAACCCGGTCTTTTAATTTGCGCAGTTAAAGTCAATGATGATCATTTTTCCACAACTATGATTTTTTACTCATCGTTATTGGGAAAGAGTATTGTCGATTCGCTACTTTTTTTCAACAAAATAGTTGTGTGCGTCAAGTTCAGCAATTTCGTCTTGGCATGTGAGTCGTTCCCCAGGGGGCGCGCCCCCTGGGGAACGGTTTTACGCTACTAATTCCA
>PDWI01008915.1_pt1 | contig 15460 bp, 8 predicted proteins | sample 1430891 | NCBI WGS metagenome assembly PDWI01 (sample SAMN01162508, study PRJNA174530) | Oral metagenome, whole genome shotgun sequencing project. | biome: Marine environment; feature: Marine mammal; material: Swab sample of the gingival sulcus; isolation source: swab sample of gingival sulcus... | reverse complement strand
ATAACTTTTATGTTCAAAAAGTAACGAAATCTTGACCTTTGTGCTATTACCATAAATACAGCTATAGACAATATCAGAAAAACTCATAAAATCTCTTATTTCCTCCTTTCTTGAAAAAAGAGTTTTGAAAAACCTATCGTGAGAATTTGCCAAATTTTTATCCATTGAACCAATATATTTACTATACCATACAAGCTATTTTTATATCGTTATCTCAATTATTTCAAACTGCATTACGCCTCCCGGAGTGCTTATCTCTGCTATATCTCCTACTTTTTTACCAAGGAGTCCCTTTCCCATTGGTGAATCCACAGAAATTTTCTTTTGCTTCAAGTCTGCTTCTGACTCTGAAACAAGTTTATAGGTAACTTTAAAATTATTTTTGACGTTCTTTATTGTTACTTTTGTAAGAACTGCAACAGAAGAAGTATCAATAGAGTCTTCCTCTATAATTCTAGCTTTTGCTATCATCGTCTCAAGCTCATTTATCTTCATTTCGAGCATACCTTGAGCATCTTTTGCAGCGTCGTACTCAGCATTTTCAGACAAATCGCCTTTTTCCCTTGCTTCGGCTATTGCTTGAGCGGCCTTTTTTCTTCCATTTATTTTCAAATCTTCAATCTCCGCCATCAATTTATCATACCCCTCCTTTGTCATATAATTATATCCTGCCATTTTTTCACTATATTTATAAAAACTTAACGTTTCTACCCGTAATAGAATAGAAACGCTAAGCAAAAAGATTATAAAAAATTAGACATGCATCTTTTCTAAAGCAACAAACTTTGAAAGACACATAACCAACTATTATATCAATATACGTAATCCAAAGTTATGAGATCCTTTGAATACATGAGTTGTTCTATAAGAGTAGTCAATAGCTACCTTGTTCTTATTCTTCTTAGAAATAGGCACATTTACAGTAATACCACCTGCCAATCCGGAATAAATATTTTGTTGTTCCAAATCACCTGCCCCCAATTCTGTTCTATATGCAACTCTCAAAACTACTAAATCTTGGAAGAAAAATTCCAATCCTCCACCAAATTGATCCAATGAAAATGCATTAGAAGTAAAACCTCCCAATCCTCTCAAAAATATATTATTGGTAAAATAAAAATCATAAGAAAATCCCATATGAAGCAAAGAAGGAAGCTCAAACCCCTCTGTTCTATGCTTAAATGTCAACTGATAACTATTATTCCCTTTCGGATTGCTACCTCTAAAGTTAAGTCCGGAACCACTAAATCTCATAGGAGTACCAATATTTCGAAGAGATATACCAAGCTTAAATTCATCTCTCTCTCCCGATACATACTGAACACCGGCATCTATTGCAACTCCCATCGCTGAAATATCGCTAGTAGACTCTCCTACTACTCTCAATAATCCCCCCACTGAAATTTTGTTAGCATAGGTATAGGAATATCCCAAACCCATGTGATAAAAAGAAGGAGAATATGTACTTCCGGAACCCTCCGGTGTATCCTCTGTTGTAATAAGAATATCACCAAAATCAACAGCTGCAAGAGATATACCCATTGCACTAGATTTTCCCATTCTAATCGCAATTCCTAAAGAATTAAATTGAAGATCTGAACCTTCATAAAGTCTAGTGTTACCAACATTTACTTCTGCTCTATTATATCCTCTTGATATTCCGGCAACATTAATCCTCATGGCAGAAACTCCCATAATAGAGGCAGTATTCAAACCGTGAAGACCGGCACTAATAGCCCAAGGATTGAAAAGCAATTCTCCGGCACCTGCCTCACCTTGTCTATCCGGATTCCCTGCAAATGCTGAACTAAATGTCGTAACGGCTAATAATATGATTAATAATTTTTTCATCTGTTTATTTTTTAATTTTAACAACTAAATCATCTAACATAACACATATTCTATAATCCAGTAGGATCAAATTCTCTATTTGTACCAAACCATTTTATAGTTCTCTCTGCATTCAATTCGGGAGAAGATATATGTATTAAGTAAACACCACTTGCCACCGGAATACCCTTATGATTTTTCATATCCCAAACCAAATCAGGATAAATCTGACCATTAGTTCCCGGTTCTTTACCTCTTACCCTATAATCAGCACCTATCTCGTCTTTATCAAAGTGTCGTATAAACTTACCATCTATTGAGTAAATAGTAACATTACATTTACCCGGAAGGTTAGTTATCTTTACTTTTTTATCAAACTGAGAAGTCTCATACTCAGAATAGGCATAATATGGATTAGGAACAACATTTACGCCACTCAAAGGATTCTCTCTTTCTAAATCTTCCACATCTCCCGGACTCTTTCCTTTAAAGTTGAACAAATAAGTACCATACCCCTTTCTTTCTCCCCTCAAAAATCTATAATCCAAAGTATCTACTACAGGATTGGTAGAGTTTGATCTATTGTAGGTATAGTAAGACGGCACTTGATATGGCTTATTGACTCTCAATTCTACTCTTGCCTCTGTTGGTATCAATCCATCTTGGTATGACAACAAAGTACCATTACCGTCCGGATCAGTTCTAGACATTACAACACCGGCCCAAGTCAAAGAAGATAGTGTTTTTATATTCTCAGTTCCCTTAGACCTGAATTTTTCACATCCATCATATCTGCTATTCGTAACATAAACCATATGATGTCCTCCCATTACCCAATTCCAAGAAGAAAATGGAATTTCCAGATCTCCGGGATATAAAATACTAATATCAGGAGAAGGATTGAACATCATGTCCCTACCTGTAGCTTTTTTATCTCTGAAAAGAGTATCAACAGCTTCAGTACCTCCGTAAACAGACGCTTCTCCAAAGAAAATATTAAGTCTTTCTCCCGTAGCTACATCAATAGCATACCCGGGGAACCACCCCATTCCTGTAGTTCCGGAATCATCAACGTCAGGAAGACCATCACCGTCATTATCATCTTTACTCACCGACTTAGCAGCTCTTAATTTAAAATGCTTTGCATCTCCTTCAGGAGGAAGCACCATATCTTCAAGGTCTTTAACATACTGAACCATACCTTCATCTGTAGTCTCTACCACTATACAACGACTCCATTTACTCTTGTCTGAGGTAAACACGATATCGACATTATTCAAAGCTTGCTTCCAAACTCCCGTGATATAAAAATTACTTTGCTTAAATTTATTTGTTTTTCCCCTTGAAGCCGGAGAAATTGTATAATTATTAGTTCCACCCTCATCAAGCAAATGATAAGGAGCAAAAGATGCCGCCTTAAACAGTTCCTTAAAAGACTGATTTGGATCCAAATTATTATATTCTTCACCTTTTCCGGTTTTCATAATATTGGTATAATCCCATCTTTCCTCATTTCCGGCGTCATCTCTTACAGCCAATGAAAAAATTCCTCCCAAGTCATCTCCTATTATATTAAGCCATTCTACACCGTTAGGATCGGAATAAGTAACCTGTCCTCCAATAGCCCCGTTATTTTCATCATCAGTATCAAAAGCAAAATTGGACTGCTTTATTGCCACAGAAAAGCCCTCTCCTTTGATAACTTGCTGATTGTAAGCTACTATTTCCGTATCTGCCCTAAACGTATTTCCTGTTTCTAAGTCTGTAAGAAGCCAATATGCAGTACTATCCAATACTTCATCATCCATATTATTATCAAACAACTCCAACTTATACTCTTTATCCTTAACTTCAAAAGGATCAAATACCTCCACCTCAAAAGGTCCGAAGCCCTCCTGATAAGTCAAATCTCTTTCAAAATTATTTTCTAAAATTTTCTCTTCTGTTTCTGCTGTCAATTTCACAAAATTGTTAGCAATACCATACCCGTCAGTTTTAGTAATTTGAGGACTTTCACCTGGAGCAGTATTCAATTTAGCATAATTAATTGGTCTTGGAACAGCGGTATATATTTTTCCATTTCTTCTACCGGGGAAATAAGGTTCCCTCTGTCCTTCTCCTGTATTTGGTCTAAACTCCTGCCAGTTGTTAGCAGAATAAGCAATTGCCCTGTAGTAATACTTTTTATGATTTACCAATCTCCCCTGATTTCCAAACTGGTCATTTGTAAGCTTCACGACATGCCTCAAACCTTTATTATTTCCGACTACTTTTTTGATCGGTACAAATATTTTCTCTGCAGCTCCGTTAGGACTCGGATTCTTAATAGTTCTCCAATTATAAAGCTCTGCAATACCATTCTCTATATCTGACTGAAATACCAATCTTGATTTTTCAAAATCACCAAGCTCCTGTACAGAGACATCTCCATTTATCAATTGGTAAACTTGATAACCCTCAAATTTGTAAAGATTATCCTCTACACCTGTTTCTATTTTGATACCTACCTCAGAAAAGTTCTCATCTTTGTTATTAGAATTTTGGTCATTAGACAAGACCAATATCAACTCTTGATCCAATTCCACTATATCAACATCAGGAGCATCAGGACCGTCTTGGAGATCAAAGCAATTATCGAACAAAGCCTGAGCCAACTCATCAGCAACTAAAAGCTGTTCCAAACCGGGAGCAGGATGCGGCTGTGCCGGAACCCAAGGAACTCCAATAATAAGCTCGTTGACATCACCAGGCTTCAAAACGAAAGGTCCTGTAGCCTGTACTGTTCTTCTATCAGCATTATTCATATTGGCAGTCACCATACTCCAACCGTTAATATCATCAGGAGAATCAGGGAAAACGTACTTAGTAGTGTCATCACTTCCCGGATTATATCCTGTACCTCCCCTTGTAACAGTGGTTCCATCTTTCCAATATCCGGTTAATATACGATAATATTCTTCTTTTGTGTCAGGATCCCTAGTTGCAGGTTCTGCTTCTCCATTTCCATTATAATACACAAAAGAACTCATTCCCAATTCCACTGTCGTATCACCTTCTTGTTTTACCCCTATAGGTATCAAAGTTGTATCCAATTTTTCGAAAACCTGAATCTCTTGTCCGTCTACGGTATCTGTCCTAAACACTGAATCTATTTGGAAATTAAAGTGTCCTTGAGGACCTCTAAAATAATCTACACCAATAATTGGAATCCTGTCGCAATAAGTCACTATGGACCTACCTCCGGAATTACATGCACATCCGACACTTCCATCATAAGCATCCGTATTATAAACATACATCAAGTTAACCGGTGGAGGCACACATCCGATATAATCATCATAAGGACAACCCAAATCAGGATCAACCCACCAGGCGAAATAACAATCCGTAATATCTTCACTTGCCCTATTGATCAATTTATAGCGCTGAAATGTCATATCGTTTATCTCATCGTTTGTTGACCAAGCAAATGCCTCTACCTGTACTTCCATTCCAATAGGATCTCCGTGAGACTTATAATGCTGTCCACCCGCGTCGTTATACACCCAAAAGTAAATTTCATCGGCATATACTCCTGTGGGACACTGCCCCTTTCCGGCAGGAGCCTCAATATTGATCACAGGATAATCACCATCGCAAGGATCGTACTGTCCGTCTTCATTTTGATCAAAGAAAGGCGCTAAATCTACACCTTCCGGCAATTGAAACTTGTACTTCTCATAAAAATAAATATTACCTTTCGCGGGCCAAAACTTAACGCCTTCAGGAATGGAATCACAATTCATAGGTTCCTCTTCTTCTAGCGCTTGTCTATAATTTTTCAATTGCTTGTCTATCTCACTACCATAAACTCTGAAATATGTATCCCATTTATCGCAAATATCTTTATCGGTAGTGCCATCTTCTCTAAGAGGACCGGAATAAAAATCATACTCTCTATCATTTCTATAATCCGAAATTGCAATCTTTATATTTTTCTTTTGTTTTCCCCCCAACCATACAGCTCCTGAATACAAAGCAGATGCCTCGTCTGCCGGATTTTCTCTCTTGGGCACAATATATCTTCCCGTATTGTTTTCTGTCCAAACATCACCACCATTAGTCAATATAGCCCTAACATTGTTTATGTTTTGATAAAATTTTTGAGTAGGCTGATTACAGTCCTCTCTCAAGGAAATCACATCTGTAGTTTCCTTTTTTCTTGTTTTTTTGTCTGCCGGGTCATATATATACGCAAATCCTGTCTGCCAAACAACTCCCAACAAAACAACAAATAATAATTTTTTCATCAGTTAAAATTTTATATATTTTATTTATCAGATAAAAATAGACTTTTCATTCTGACAAAATATTAATTTTAGAAATTAAACACAACACCCAAATATATCCTCCTTGGTCTTGAATAATGCCAAGGAGCTGCCAACCTCCAACTGTACATATCGTAGAAATTTTCCAAAGGAAGACCTTGTTCAACTATCTTTTGTATTCTATTTTGTCCAAAAGTAGAAACCAAATAACCGTCATCATCTGGGTCTCCTGAATATGAATAAACTCCAACAACATTTTTGAGATTCAGAATATTTTCAAACCTCAAATAAACATTAGCCATCAATTTATCCGTTATGTAGAAAGTTTTATCCAATCTTACGTTTGCCTCAAAATACCAAGGTTTTCTAGCGCCGTTAATAGCACCTACATACCCTGAGCCACCAAACTGTGATGATTGGAAAGCTTTAGTGTACGGTCTTCCGGAAGTTGCATTCAATTGAAGATTAACTCCGGCATTTTCAAAAATTCTATATCCGAAAACTTCGGGTCCATTATATTTTTTACCTCCAAAATACCTGTAATCTATCAAAGCAGAAACACTGTGTCTCTCATCGGTGTTAAGAGGATAAAGATTCCTAACTATACCATTGGTACTTGTTCCTGCTGAGGAATTGGCATCAGATCCCGTACTAAATGCAAATTGCAATGTATAGGCAACCTGAAACTCAATATTGCCCTTTCTTCTGAAATCATAAGTAAATGAAAATCCTTTCACTGTACCATAATCCAAGTTTCCATAAGAACTATATTTGGTTACATAAGGAACAAACAAATAAGGTCTGTACCTAATCATATCTCTCATCTCTCTATAATACGCTTGAATCTTCAAAGCGGAATTACCTGTCAATTTTTGTTGGAAACCTACCTCATAATCTATAGTTCTCTCAGGTTTAAGGTTTGGATTACCATAAGTACCACTTCCGCTTGACTGGAAATAGTAGTAACTCATAGGAGTCATAAAATTACCGGAAGACGGTCTTTGCACCAAAACATCGTAGTGAGCAAAGAACCCTGCATCCTCAGAAATAGGGAATGAAAATGCAATACGCGGCATAAAATTGATCTGTGGCTTATAATCCTCAAATGAATTATTTATATCATACTCATCAGCTTGAATATTTCTCTTAAGTTCATCTCGCTCTTTATAAAAAGGATAAACAAGACCTCCCCTGAAAATCATATTACCATTAGTTGCTATACCGTTGGGCAAATACCAAGTATCGCCTTTTCTAAATCCTACAACCTGATTAGAACCTCTATCTGCTACATATACCTTATAATCATCTCCGACTGACTCGGGCTTATCTAAATCTGAATAATTAGCATAAAAATCCTTGGCATTCTCTATTTCATAAAGAGAGTACGGATCTTTTAAAACTTTGGTGTTCGCATCATAATAATCGACTCTGGCTCCTATTCTCATTATTATATCCTTAAAAGAGAATTTGTCTTGGATATAAACAGAACCGTAAAGAGGATTATTGGCAGGAGAACGGAAATCGGTGTGCCCCTCTTTTGTAAAGAAATCACTAAAGGTTACATCATTGGACAACTTATTTCCAAGATAATCATATCCCGCATATCCTACTAACCTCTTATCATTCAACTCTCTTGCTGAAAACAAGTCCAATGAAAGCTGGTCAGGAGAAAATCTATCATCCACAAAAACGTGTTCGAATGTATCTAAACCAAATCTTTTCCTCACATTGTCATAGAATCCATTAGAATCATCATCATCGAGCTTATTTTGATAAACAGGAAACTTACCTGTAGGCAAGTCTATGGTATCAATAACAATATCATTGTCTACACCTATAATTCTAGAATTTTGCAATTCCCTTGCCAACTCCCACAATCCTATAGGACTAATCGACCAATATCTGTTAATTCTCATCTCCGCCATCAAACCAAGCTCAATACTGTGTCTTCCGCTTCTACTTCCCCCCGGCAAGAAATCAAATCCGGCAGATACCCTGGCAGAAAAGCCTTCGTTCTCACTCTTTGAATATGAACCATAAACCTGTCCAACATTAGAATACAAATTAGACCAAATAGTCTGATAAGTACTATTCAAATCACCATTGATTTTATTATACAAAGAAATACCGGGATTTATATCCGTATTTGGCTCAAAAGGCTGAACTGATTGAGTATAACCTTTAAAAGCATAACAATTGGAATCAATCTTAACACAATCTGTAAAATCAGCTGCATTGACAGTATCTATAAAAGGTATAAGATTGGTCTCTTGTTTTCCATAATAACCGTAATTGAAAAAGTTATCCTTATGTCTGAAGTCTCCTGATTCTCCTTGAGCTTTTTCATAACCTAAAGTCAATGAGTAATAAGCATTTCTTATCAATGATATCGACTTTCCTTTATCCTCTTCTTTTACCTCAAGCCCCTGCTTTCCTATTTTATGCCTCAACCTAAAACTAAAATTATACCTTGTAGATTTAGAATAAGGGTTATTAATCCAGTTCAACAGCCCCCAAGATTCGGAAGGTGTAAATCTATCATCAGCCTTAACAAAACTCCCTGAAAGAGACAAGTCCATGTTGGTAACAGGTCTTGCTTCTATTTTTCCGGTAAAGCTAAGACTAGAATAATCTTCATTAGGAGTCGTCTTCCAAGACTCTCCAACATCTTTATTAGACAAATATGTACCCGCAGGTAACTTTGAAGAACGGAAGTTGACAAGAGGTTCCTTTGTGAGTCGCTCTATAACTGACTCCGGAGCCCTATATCTACCGATGGCAGACGGATTGTCATCCTCCAAATAATTGTACTGTCCGGAAAATCTAAATCCTAAACGTGTCATGCCGTCTTTTTTCAAGATAGGTCCTGAAAGATATGTGCTCACAAGGTTGTAACCATAAGGATCTAAATATTGAGAAGTTTCAAGTTCCACACCACCTGCAAACCTCTGTGAAGGTCCCTTAGTAGTAATAGAGGTCAAACCTCCGATAGCATCTCCATACTTAGCAGCCATACCTCCTGTGATAACCTGAATTTGTTCAATCTCAGATTGCGGTATAGAATTAGCAGAAACACGAACACCATCAACGATTACAACGTTAGCATTTGTTCTACCTCCTCTAAAAGACATTCCTCCTCCATCTTGAGAAGACACACCGGCAGTACTCGCTACAATCGATGTTACACTCTTGGTAGGAAGATTTTGAATTTTTTCGGCGGTAACCGTTCCTCCCGAAGAAGTATTATCAACATCTATCAAAGGAGCCTTATACTCCTCAATAACTACCTCATCAAGCATTTCCCCCTCTACAGACATTTCAAAATCCAATCTAATTATTTGACCGGCTTTTAAAACAACTCCAGTCTTCCTTGTAGTTGCATAACCGATAATACTAACCTCAACATCGTAAGTCTTAGCATCAACATTAGATATCAAATAATTTCCGTCAAAATCTGCCTGAGTTCCGGTCACCAACGCCTGACCACTATACAGTGCAACGTTAGCAAATAAAGGCTCTTTAGTCTCCTTATCAACTATCTTACCCTCCAATGTAGCCTGAGCATTCAGACCGATTAGAGAGAACAAAAACAAAAGTAAAAGTAAACTTTTTTTCATATCACAAAATTTTGCATACAATAAATTACATCACGTTCTAAATCCAGTGCTTCTGAAATTAGAGCGCACAATATTAGTAAAAAAAAATAATTTTTCACAATCAAAAGCTAAAATATTTAAATTATATATACCACGCATCAATTAATAATAAGGCAAATAAAAATAATACTAAATCACAAACACACGTCATTTCACCGCAAACACACACAACACCCCAATCTCATTACACACTAAAAAACAAACACTTAAAACAAATTATTTATATTATCATAGACTGCTTTTGCAATCTTAAATTTAGATTCAAAAGTCCAACCGGCAATGTGTGGAGTAACAATTACATTTTCTCTATTTAGAATATTTTTATATTGTTTTTTCTGTTTATCATCGAGAATTTTGATTTTTTCATTTTCCAAAACGTCCAAAGCTGCTCCTACAATTTTTCCCGAATCAAGACCTTCTATCAAAGCATCAGTATCTATTATTTTTCCTCTTGAAGTATTAACGATAAAAATATTTTTTTCAAACCTGTTGATAAAGTCATCATTGACAAGATAATTGGTTTCATCCGTAAGGGGAATGTGCAAGCTCAGAATATCACACTCTTTAAAAATAGTTTTCATATCTACCTCTCTGACATAATCTAAATCATCGGCAAATCCCTGTTTGTATTTGTCATAAGCCAATACCTCCACATCAAAACCTTGTAACAACTTAGCAAAAGTACTCCCTGTATTTCCAAACCCGATAATTCCAATAGTTTTCCCCTCTATTTCAATACCGCGATTTTGTTCTCTTAGCCATTGAAATTGCTTCACTTGATTAGAAGAAATCACGATATTATTCAACAACCCCAACAACATACCCAAAGCGTGCTCTGCAACCGCATTTCTATTTCCTTCCGGAGTATTTTTAACAATAATATTCTTTTCCGCACAATAATCCAAGTCTATAATATCCAACCCTGATCCCAATCTAACTATCAATTTCAGGTTTTCAGCCAAATCTATCATCTCCCGATCCATCTTCGTCTTGGTATTGATGACTATGACTTCAAATTCGTTGATGATTTTCTTTACCTCCTCAAGTTCAATTTTGGGAAGGTATAGCACTTCATGTCCGGCATTTTGCAAGTTACTGATAAGAAATTCCTGAACACCGTCTGTAATTAATACTCTCATCTGTTTATTTTTTTTGCTTTTTTTAATGTATTAGGTGTTAGCCTCTTTTAAATTAAAAATTAAAAAGTTTTAGGTCGGAAGACCGAAGACGGAAGACCGAAGCACTTCTCTCTAACAGGTGTCCCTCTAACTCGATTCAACCACAAAGATCACAAAACACACACAAAGGTCACAAAGCAAGTGATTCGTAATTCGTAATTTTTAATTCGTCATTGCACACGTCAGAGCGCGACTAAACACTAAAAATTAAAAACTAAGAACTGCTTTCGCTTCCAACTCCCAGCTCCTTCACAATTAACCATTAAATAACTATTTTCAATTAATATCTACTATTAGCCATTTACCTTTAGCCGTTAGCTTGCAATGTTTTTAACAAAGATAATTATCCTCTTGACTCCTTAAAACATTGCCCCCTTAACTCATTGTTCCCTTGAAAACAAACAAGCTAACACCCAATCCCCAAAACCTAACACCTCATTTCGCTTCCGTCTTCGGTCTTCTGTCTTCGGTCATCTTCCCTCTTATAAATCTATTTCCAAAACAACCGGACAATGATCTGAAAACACTATATCACTATAGAACTGTACATCCTTGACCTTATCTTTTAATTCTTCCGACACACAAATATAGTCAATTCTCCAGCCCTTATTTCTCTGTCTTGATGCTGCTCTATAGCTCCACCAACATCATAAAAACCGGAATCTAACCAATCGCTCAACCATTTTCTCTCGTCAGGTCTATACCCTGAAGGATTGTCTTTTCGCTCCGGATTGTGAATATCCAATTCTTTGTGAACAATATTGAAATCGCCCATCACTATCAAATTCTTTTGCTTCTTTACTTCCTCGTTGAGATACTTCAAGAAACTATCCAAAAATCTCATTTTGAATTGATGTCTTTCCTCCCCACTTGTTCCGGAAGGGATATATACATCTATCACTGAAAAATCATCATATTCTGCCTTAATAACTCTCCCCTCACTATCATAAACTTCCTCCCCCATTCCAATGACCACATTATTGGGTTTTGTTTTGGACAAAAATCCCACACCACTGTATCCTTTTTTTACCGCAGAATGCCAATCATTGTGATACCCAAGAGCGTCAAATTCGGCTTTTTTTATTTGATTTTCTTGAATTTTGGTTTCTTGAATACCAAGTACATCAATGTTTTTCTCTACAAGCCAAGGCAAGAAATCCTTTTTCAAAGCGGCTCTTATACCATTGGCATTAAATGTTGCTATTTTCATCTACTTATTCTTTATACCATCCTAAATTAAATAAGGCATCTCCCATATTCACTACAGGAGCGTTATTATGCCCCAAAATATATGCTTTTCTATTTGAAACAATCTTTTTTTCCGTATCACCAAGAACATCATTGAGTACTCCTAAATATTCTTTTTCCACAATTTGCATACCCGACACCTTAAAACCTCTAAACAAACCGGAATCTCTTGCCCTGATCCAAGAGGTTTTATTTATCAAAACACTTTGCGATTCATCTATCACCTGTTGACTTATCAAACCAAAATATGCCATAACATTCTTTATACCCTTTTGCCCTATTTTTATGGAAAACTCATCGAATCTTTTAGACTCTCCCCCCTCGTATACCACAACAGGAATATTGTTATCATTTGCCACTTTTCGCAACGATTTGGAGATTGTTGGCTTTTCTATGGTAAACGGAGCCTTGAAGGCTTTTGCGATCTCTAGGGCTTCAACGTTATTTTTAGTGTACCTAACTTGCGGATAATTATATCTTTCGGCTCCTCCCGTATGGAAATCCAAAACTAAATCAACATTTGGCAATATTATTTTCATCAATTTATTTGCTACGCGAGAAGCCAAACTGCCTGTACCAGTACCCGGAAAACTCCTATTAACATCTTTTCCTCCCGGCACATCCCTACTCAAATTAATAAAACCAAATGCATTAAGAAGTGGTATCGCAATTATAGTTCCCATTTGCAAATCATCAAAATATCCCTGGGTCATCGACCTTCTAATAATCTCTACACCGTTTATTTCATCGCCATGCAGTCCACCTAACAGAAGTATTTTTTTACCCGGCTTATTCGCCCTATACACATGAGCAAATATATTGATATCAGTACCGGAAGAGAGTCTCCCAACCTTTATTTTCACAATTTTATGCTGTCCCTGACTTACTTCTACGCCATTTAAAATCATTGCACATTGAATTTTGTACTTCTTTCTATCAATGAAATTATTGATTTTGCCACATCAACATCGGTAGTATTTTCTATGCCTTCCAATCCCGGCGAAGCATTAACTTCTATAACCATAGGTCCGTCGTTTGACCTTAAAATATCCACACCCGCCACTTGCAATCCAAGAACTCTTGCTGATTTTTTTGCTATTGATATTTCTTCATTAGTCAATTTTATAGGCTCCGCAGTCGCTCCCCGATGCAAATTCGATCTAAACTCATCTCCGGTAGCCTTCCTAATCATTGCCGCTACCACCCTATCCCCCACCACAAAAGCCCTGATATCAACGCCGGAAGATTCTTTGATAAAATCCTGTACAAGCAATTCATTCTTTTGATTCAAAAATGCCTCTATCAAAGAGCAACTAATAGCAGTATTATCCGATTTTATCACTCCTGCACCGTGAGTACCTTCCAAAAGTTTTATGAGCAAAGGATGCTCACCAAAATTCTCCAAAAAAGTCTCTACCTCATAAGGATTATTGGTGATAGCTGACGAAGGTATTGGTATTTTGTTTTTTGCCAATGTTTGCATCGCTGTAAACTTATTTCTAGCCCTGAGCAAACTATCGGATTTCAAAATACTATATACGTTCATATTCTCAAAATGCCTAACAACGGCTGCCCCGTAAACCGTAACACTCGCTCCAATTCTAGGAATAATCGCATGAATATCACCAAGCTCAACATCTTCGTAAAAAACCTTAAAAACTCCGTCTTTTATATACAAATCACAATACATGTGGTCGATTACCTGTACAAAATGCCCCCTCAATGCAGCAGCACGATAAAGGCTTTGGGTACTGTACAACGCCGAACTTCTAGATAGAATAACGATATTCATACAACTGTTTGATTATTTCATATAAGAAACCTTTGAATAACCCAAAATATGAGGCGATTTTGAGACTAAAGAAAATTTCATACCATTTGCACTTATGAATGTCGCATTGGATATGGTAAGTAAAATGAGGCAGGTCGAGACATAAAACACAGACATAGCCGCAGCTATATCGAGGCTTTATAACGATGAAATGACTTATTTTACTCCATTTATATGCGACAATTTATAGTTCAAATGGTATAGACCCACAGCAACCCTTTGGTTGTGAGGACTTAAAATTTTTTATAACGAAAAAATCGTCCATAGTTTGGATTTGTTTAATACTTATTCAAAGGTTTCTTTTAGAGTATACCCCTAAGTTAAAAGTGTAAAATTACACTATTTTACGATATTTTAAGAGGATAATCCAAATTATACCATTTGCACTTATAAATGTCGCATTGGATATGGAAAGTAAAATGAGACAGGTTGAGGCGTAAATTGCTCATCTATTTGAATACATTCAACGGTTATCACAAAAAGTACAAAAAAATAATTTAGTGCCTGCAAGTTACATAAACACAGCATATTTATTAAAAAAATCACATATTTTCTAAAGAAAGTCCTTGATATATAATTTGATACCTCCTCAATTCACTATGTAAATCTAAAAACACTTGCGATTTGCGTTTTAAGTCGTTTATGTTTATTTTATCAGCCTTACGCTTTACTTCAAAAAAAACAACACTTTTTCTCTCATCATTAATCGCTATTATGTCAATTTCATTTTCCCCTTTTCTATCCCAAAACCCACCAATTCTACTGTATGTAAGTTTTTCTTTTAGCTTTTTTATAAAGTAATGTTCCAAAAGCCAACCACTAAAAGTAGCATAATCTCTTTCTATAATGGTTTTAAGTTCAGACAAATTACCAATTTCTACAAGATAGCTGTACTTATATATAAATCGAAACCAAAAACGCAAGAAAGGATCAATTATCATATAGCGCATTTGTTTGGTTCGCGATTTTGTGAGTAAAGGTTGTTGTTTTTTTATCAAATTATAATCATTTTCGAGACGCGTGATATATCCTCCAAGCTGACGATTTAATAAACTTTCAATCTCACTACGACTTGTCTTCCCCCCTGCAATAGCCGCTAAGATACTAAAATAGGTGCCATATTCCTTGCCAAATTCAGTAATAAGCAAATTCCGTCCTTCGGTCAAAAACAAACTTTCTTCTCGCAATACGTAATCTAACATTTTTTGCTTAGTTACCGCACCATTATCTAATAACAACTGTACATATTTTGCTACACCGCCTGTAAATATATAAAGTGCTAATAAATCCTCGGAAGTATAATCGGCATTATAGTTTGATAATATATTCTTTAATACCGACGTTTCGAACGGTTGTATGTAAATAACATGAGAAGCCCGACCAAAAAGAGGCTCTTTTGCTCCTTGAAAA
>PDWI01005995.1_pt1 | contig 15460 bp, 11 predicted proteins | sample 1430891 | NCBI WGS metagenome assembly PDWI01 (sample SAMN01162508, study PRJNA174530) | Oral metagenome, whole genome shotgun sequencing project. | biome: Marine environment; feature: Marine mammal; material: Swab sample of the gingival sulcus; isolation source: swab sample of gingival sulcus... | reverse complement strand
GCGTCAGTTGAATGTAACACAAATGGACGTTTTCTCACGATTGATGATGGATAGAATTATCTTTTTGGGAAATCCTGTTGATGATTATACTGCCAATGTGATTCAAGCTCAGTTATTGTACCTTGATTCTGCTGATCCAGGAAAAGATATTTCAATCTATTTGAATACTCCAGGTGGTTCGGTGTATGCAGGATTGGGTATTTATGATACAATGCAGTTTATCTCGTGTGATGTGGCTACTATCTGTACAGGAATGGCAGCATCGATGGGAGCGGTATTGCTTGTGGCAGGGGCAGAAGGAAAGCGTTCTGCTTTGAAGCATTCTCGTATAATGATTCATCAACCCAGTGGTGGAGCACAAGGAGTGGCTGCCGATATGGAAATTAACTTGCGAGAAATGATGAAATTGAAAAAAGAATTGTATCAAATTATTGCCGACCATTCGGGCAATACATACGAGAAAATAGAGAAAGATTCTGATAGAGATTTTTGGATGACTTCGCAAGAGGCACTTGATTACGGTATGATAGACCGTGTTTTGATAAAAGAGAAAAAATAAGAATGGTAAAACCAAGCAAAAAATGTAATTTCTGTGGAAGACCTGAAAAAGAGACAGGTCTTCTTATTATGGGAATGGACGGTTCGCACATCTGTAATGATTGTGTGATACAAGCCAATTCTATTTTGTCTGATGTGATGAAACAAACGTCAGAAACTCCTCCTATCAAAAAGGAAGATGTACCTAAGCCGAAAGAGATAAAAGCGTTTCTCGATGAGTACGTCATCGGTCAAGATGAGGCGAAAAAATTCCTTTCCGTAGCTGTTTACAACCACTATAAAAGATTATTGCAAGAAAAAGATGATGATGAGGTAGAGATAGAGAAATCGAATATTGTGATGGTGGGTTATACAGGAACAGGTAAAACGCTTTTGGCAAAAACAATAGCCAAAAAGTTAAACGTTCCTTTTACCATTGTTGATGCAACGGTGCTAACAGAGGCAGGATATGTTGGAGAAGATATAGAGGGGATTATTACTCGTCTATTGCAAGTTGCCGATTATGATGTGAAATCCGCAGAAAGAGGTATTGTTTTTATTGATGAAATAGATAAAATAGCTCGTAAAAGTGATAATCCAAGTATTACACGTGATGTGAGTGGGGAAGGCGTACAGCAAGGTTTGTTGAAACTATTGGAAGGCTCGGTGGTCAATGTGGCTCCACAAGGTGGAAGAAAACATCCTGACCAGAAATTTGTACAGGTCAATACCAACAATATTTTGTTTATCTGTGGCGGTGCTTTTGACGGAATAGAAAAACGAATTGCTACTCGTCTAAATACCAGAGTTGTTGGTTATAATTCCAGCATTGACAACGAGCAGATAGATAGAGATAATCTTTTGCAGTATATTGCACCACAGGACTTAAAGGCTTTTGGTTTGATACCTGAAATTATTGGTCGTTTGCCTATTCTTACCTATTTAGAGCCTCTTGATAAAGATGCTTTAATTCGTATCTTAACAGAACCTAAAAATTCCATTGTAAAGCAGTTTAAGAAACTCTTCAAAATGGACGATATTGAATTAACGTTTGAACCGGAGGTTTTGGAATATATTGTTGATAAAGCTGTTGAGTTTAAGTTGGGAGCGAGAGGATTGCGTTCTATTACTGAAACAATCATCACAGATGTAATGTACGAACTTCCTTCTAAAGAGGAGAAAAAATGGGTGGTTACCTTGGCAGATGCCCAAGAGAAAATCAATAAAATTAATGCAAATCGATTAAAAGTGTCGTAGCGTTTTTTAGTTATTAGTCTTTGGTCTTTAGCTTTTAGTAATAAGTGATTAAGGAGTAAGGGTAGTAATTGGTTTTTAGTAACTAAACTACTTAATAATCATAAAAATAAGCCCTCATAGAATTCAAAAATCTATGAGGGCTATTATTATTGTCTCTATTAACCTCATTAGTTCGATGATTAAACACTGATTAATACATATATGTTGGGTGTCATCCTGAATTTATTTTAGGATATCATCAACACTATAGGATGCTGAATTTTATTAATTGTGAGTGTTAAATTGAACGTAGATACTCGCTTCTTATTAATTCCTTTTTTTAGCAAAGAAAAACCTTCTTTTTTTTGTGTCTTTTACAAATTTGTCATAGCTTTGTAGTGATTAGTTTTGTCAAAATAGATTTAATATATGATTATGAAAAAAAGATTTTTATTTAGTTTGCTATTTTTCTTCTCTTTAACGGTTTTAATGGCTGAAAATGGGAAGGGGATTTACAACGATAAAGTAATGCACGAAGTGAGAATTACAACACTAAGTGTAGATGCTTGGCAGAAAGTAATTCAAAATTACGATACCAAAGAATATATTCCTGTTCATATAGAAATTGATGGTGAAAAGGTCGATTCTGTAGGATTGAGAATTAAAGGAAATAGACTCAACCTTTTTGGAGATAGACCCAAGTACGAATCTTTAAAAATAGATATCAACGAGTACAAAAAGAAACAGACGTTTCAAGGATTAAAAAAACTCAATATTAAAAATAGAAACTTGGTTGCCAACCATCTTTTGTATAAATTGGCTCTGGACAATGATATTCCTTCTTGTAGAACTTCCTTTACCAAAGTGTATATTGACAATGAGTATATTGGAAGTTATATCTTAATTGAGCAAATTGATAAAACCTACCTTAAAAATACTTTTGGAAGCAAAAAAGGAAACCTTTACAAAGCGAGTGGTAAAGGAGGTACGCTAACTTATCTAGGCGAAAATTCCGAACAGTATTACTATCCTTATGAAAAGAAAACCAATGAAGATGAAAATGACTACACAGATTTAATTGAGTTTTTACGTTTTCTAAAACAGAGTACAACAGCAGAATTTGAAAGGGATATTGAAAAATATCTAAATATTGACCGTTTTGTGAAGGCACTTGCTATTGAAATGTTGTGTGCTAAGAGTGATGCTTTGTACGATGCAGGACGTAATTATTATCTGTATAAAAATCCAAAAACATCTCAATTTGAATATATTGTAGATGATTTTGACTATACATTGTCCAACGAAAAATACATCAGTTTGGATTTTGATAAAGTGATTGATGAAATGCAACCTTATGTGGGTAGTCCATTGATTACTCAAATTATGAATTCGGACAAAATCAAAACAAAATATTACGAGGCAGTTTGCTCTATCTTGAATAATGGTTTTAAGAAAATGGCAAACGAAATTGATAGAGTGGAAGCATTGACTGAAAATCAAGATTTTAATCTTTATGATTTGTTGGATAGAGCGAACAATTCAACAACTATAAAGAAATATATCAATAAAAAAGTAGATGATATTAACGCACAATTGGCTGAAAATAATTTTGATTGTAATGAAACTTCTGTAATGGAAGTGAAGGATAGAGATATTCTCATATATCCCAATCCTTTTAGTAAAGAAATTACAATACAAAATACTAATAGTGATAATTTTGAGTATAAGATATACAATTCTAAAGGAATATTAGTAAGTAAGGGAAAAAATGCTCATTCATCCAATACGATTCATTTAGGGTATCTTCCTAATGATGTTTACTTGTTGGTCGTTACATTTTCACAATCAAACAAAGTTTTTAAACTTATAAAAAAGAATGAATAATAGTGTTCTATTAAAAATAATTAAAATTAAATTATAAATCTATGGATTCAATTTATTTGATAATTGTAATTATCTTACTTGCACTGGCAGCATTGGACTTGATTGTTGGAGTTTCTAATGATGCCGTTAACTTTTTAAATTCAAGTATCGGTTCTAAAGTAGCCCCTCTTTGGGTTATTTTAACTGTGGCATCAGTTGGTGTTATGATAGGGGCGGTATCTTCAAGTGGTATGATGGAAGTGGCACGGAAAGGAGTTTTTAATCCCGATATGTTTACATTTCCCGCCATTATGATGCTCTTCTTGGCAGTGATGATAACCGATGTGATTCTCTTGGATTTGTTCAATACTTTTGGTTTACCTACTTCTACAACAGTATCTTTGGTTTTTGAATTGTTGGGTTCGGCTGTAGCCGTTTCATTGGTAACGATACAACAAACAGGTGAAGGGGTACTTGGAGACTATATTAACTCCAGTCGTGCGTTAGCTATTATCAGTGGTATTTTTATTGCTATTGCAATAGCTTTTCTTGTGGGTACAATAGTAATGTATATTACAAGGGTTATTTTCTCATTTAGATATGCTAAATCTTTCCGTTATTTCGGTAGCTTGTGGGGAGGTATTGCATTAACAGGAATAACATACTTTATTATATTCAAAGGCTTAAAAGGAACAGGCTTAAAAGAAACTGAAGTTTTCAAGATGGTAAATGAAAATTTGGGAATGGTGCTTTTAGGTACTTTTGCTGTTTGGACTATCTTAATGGCTGTTCTTCAATTCTTACTTAAAGCCAATATTCTTAAATTTATTGTTTTAGCCGGTACGTTAGCATTGGCTATGGCATTTGCCGGTAACGACTTGGTGAACTTTATTGGTGTGTTTATGGCAGGATTGGATTCCTATAAATTTGGATTAGATGCAGTAGGACGAGGGGATGCGTTAGAAACATTGAAGATGGTTGAATTGACTAAACCCGTAGCGGCAAATGCATTGTGGTTGATTGGAGCAGGTACGATAATGGTTGTTGCTCTTTGGTTATCGAAAAAGTCTCGTTCTGTATCTGAAACCGAAGTGAATTTAGCAAGAAAAGGGGAGGGGATAGAAAGATTTTCTTCTTCTGCACTTTCTCGTTCGATTGTACGTGGTAGTATTGTTATTAGTTCAGGGGTAAGCAAAGTGACTCCTAAGCCAGTAAAGGAGTTTTTGAATAAGAGATTTGAACCTGTTGATATGGAAAATGGGGCATCATTTGACCTTATCCGTGCATCTGTTAATCTAACGGTTGCTGCTTTATTGATTACGATAGGTACCTCATTAAAATTACCTTTATCAACTACTTATGTAACTTTTATGGTGGCAATGGGGTCATCGTTGGCAGATAGAGCGTGGGGCAAAGAGAGTGCTGTTTATCGAATCAATGGAGTATTGACAGTTGTTGGTGGTTGGTTTATGACTGCTATTATCGCCTTTACAGTTGCCGGATTGGTAGCAACGCTACTGATGGTGGGTGGAAAAGTGATGATATTTGTACTTGTGGCATTGGTTGTATTCTTGCTTATTAGGTCAAGTCAAATTCATACTTTAAGAAAGAAAAAAGCAGAAACAAGAACAAAAGTTGTTTCTACAAAAGATGAATTGATTGAAGATTGTAATAATGATGTGAAAGAGGTGATGACTGATGTTGTTTCTATATTCCAATCAACATTGACAGGATTAGAAGAAGATAATCGTAAAAAGGTAAAAAAATCATTAAAGAAAGCTGTTGCTCTTTATGAAAAATATAGAGAAAAACGTTATTACGAAGTGGTTCCAACTCTTGAGAAGATAAAAGTAAGGGCATTGGATTTAGAACAGGAATATATACAGTTAGTCGATTATTCTTATGAAATAACCAAAGCATTAAAAGCATTATCTGATATGAGTTTTGAGCATATTGATAACAATCATACTACTTTGAATGCTGAACAAGTAGAGGATTTGAACGAGCTGTTTGAACCGGTAAGTAATTCGGTTTCACTTTTCCTTGAAATGATGGAGACTAATGATTTTAGTAATTACAACGAAGTTTCAGCAGGACGTAAAAAAGTGATTGATAAACAGCCTAAACTGACTAAAAAACAGATTAAGCGTGTGAAAAATAAAAAATCATCTACAAGAGCAAGTATTTTGTTCTTGAATATAATGAATGAAATTAAAATCATTTCATTACAGATGAATAATTTGATAAAATCGGAACGTAATTTTATCAATCAATATCAAAAAACACGTAGAGAACCTTCTACAAAACAGATAATGCAACGTTCACAATTATCATAATCATAGAAAATGGCACGACCAAGAACAAAAGAGGACTTAATAGAAGCGTCAAAGAATCATTTTGAACAACTCTGGAAAGTGATTAATGCACTTTCAGAGAAAGAGTTTACGACTACTTTTGACTTTTCCGATAATCCTAAATTGAAAGAGGCTCATTGGCAACGTGATAAAAATATAAGAGATATATTGGTACATCTTTACGAATGGCATCAATTACTGATTCATTGGGTTACCAAAAATCAATCCGGTGAATCGGTAAAATTCTTGCCCGAACCTTATACATTCAAAAACATTGCAGATATGAATGGGCAGTTTTGGGAAAAACATCAAAAGACATCGTATGAAAAATCGGTAGAAATGCTAAAAGAAAGCCATCGTAATGTGATGAAAATCATTGAATCGTTTACCAACGAAGAACTATTTACCAATAAATATTTTGCGTGGACAGGGACAACAAGTATCGGTTCTTATTGTGTGTCGGCTACTTCAAGTCATTATGATTGGGCGATAAAGAAAATAAAAAAACATAAACGAAATTTGAAATAATTAACAAATAAAAATAAATATGAAAAAGTATAATTTCAGTGCAGGACCTTCTATACTTCCTGCCGAAGTCATAGCAAAAACATCGCAAGCAGTAAATAACTTTAACGGAATAGACTTATCTATTTTAGAGATTAGCCACCGTTCTAAAGACTTTCAAGCTGTAATTGATGAAGCGGTAGCATTGTTCAAAGAGTTATTGGATATCCCCAAAGGATATTCCGTATTATTCTTAGGTGGTGGAGCAAGTACACAGTTTTGTATGATACCTTATAATTTGTTACAAACAAAGGCGGCTTACCTTGATACCGGTGTTTGGTCTTCTAAAGCGATTAAAGAAGCCAAAGGTTTTGGTGCAGTTGATGTAGTGGCATCTTCTAAAGATAAAAATTACAATTTTGTACCTACAGATTATACCATTCCAACTGATGCTGATTATTTCCATATTACAACCAACAACACCATTTACGGAACAGAAATAAGAAAAGATATTGACTCTCCTGTAACATTAATTGCTGATATGTCATCTGATATTTTCTCTCGTCCGTTAGATGTTTCTAAATATGGAGTTATTTATGGTGGAGCACAAAAGAATTTAGCACCTTCGGGAGTTACTTTTGTGATTATCAAAGATGAATTGTTGGGTAAAGTAGATAGATATATTCCTACAATGCTTAATTATCAAACGCATATTGATAAAGGCTCAATGTTTAATACTCCTCCTGTATTGCCTATCTATTCTGCAATGGAAACACTTCGTTGGATAAAAGGAAAAGGTGGATTAAGTGCAATGGAAAAAATCAATATTGAGAAAGCCAATGTTTTGTACAATGAAATTGATAGAAACAGATTATTTGCAGGAACAGCCAATGAAGCAGATAGGTCGTTGATGAACATTACTTTTGTGATGAAACCTGAATATGCAGAATTGGAAAGCGAGTTCTTAAAAGTGGCTACCGAAAAAGGAATGGTAGGTATAAAAGGACATCGTTCGGTAGGTGGATTTAGAGCTTCTACTTACAATGCTATGCCAATTGAGGGAGTTCAAGCATTGGCAGACTTGATGAAAGAATTTGAAGCAAAACATTAAAATAATAGTTACAAATTATGAATTATAAGTTATAAATGTTGTAATGAAGAACTTTTTTGAGGAAATAATTTCAAAATGAAATATTAAAAATCTTAAGAAGTTCAATAATAACCACTAAACGAAGAGTTCATAATTTATAATTCATAACTTATAATTTTAAAAAAAGATGAAAGTACTTATAGCCACAGAAAAACCATTCGCTCCAAAAGCTGTTCAAGGAATTCGGAAAGAGTTGGAAAAAGTCAATTACGAGTTGGTGCTTTTGGAAAAATATACGGAACGAGAAGAACTGTTGAAAGCAGTTGCTGATGTTGATGCTTTGATTATCCGAAGTGATAAGATTGATAGAGAAGTGATACAGTCAGCGAAGAACTTAAAAATCGTTGTTAGAGCGGGTGCAGGATATGATAATGTTGATTTGGAGGCTGCCACTGAAGCAGGAGTTTGTGTGATGAACACACCCGGACAAAATTCAAATGCAGTAGCCGAATTGATTATTGGAATGTTGTTATACACGCTTAGAAGTCGATTTAACGGAACTTCCGGAACAGAATTGAAAGGCAAACGATTAGGAATACAAGGGTATGGAAATATAGGAAAAAATATTGCTCGTTTGGCAAAAGGTTTTCAGATGTCTGTAATGGCAAGTCACTATATGGCAACCAAAAAACGTTTCAAGTTGAACGATGGAACGATTGTTACCAAATCACTTAAATATCTTTATGGGCATTCCGATATTGTTTCTATTAATGTTCCATTGATAGAAGCAACAAGAGGAGTAGTAAACAAAAAATTATTAGAACGACTTCCTGAAGATGGTATTGTGGTCAATACAGCCAGAAAAGAGGTAATCAATGAAGAGGAATTATTGGAACATATGATAGAAAATCCAAAGTTCCGATTTATTACGGATATAAAACCCGATAATGCTTCACTTTTTGAAGAAAAATGTCCGAATCAGTATTTTTCAACACCAAAGAAAATGGGAGCACAAACTGCTGAAGCCAATATCAATGCAGGTATTGCTGCTGCAACTCAAATTATTGATTATCTTGAAAATGGTAATGAACGATTTAAAGTAAATAAATAGACTTTACAATTAATAACTGATTGTGAATTATTGAAAACAAAGAGATTACTTCGGAATGAAATATTTCGAGGTAATTTTTTATAAGTTATTTATATTGGCTTTAATTTTTCATACTACTTTTGTCTTATTGTCTTGTAATATTAAGAACTTGATAACTCTCAACTAAATTGCTTATCTTTGCAGTCATTAGAAATTTAACAACAAAAATAAAAAAAAAAATGAAATTAGAATTATTTTCAAATTTACCTTATAAAGTTGCCGATATATCATTGGCAGATTTCGGAAGAGAGGAATTAACAATTGCCGAGAAAGAGATGCCGGGATTAATGGCATTGAGGGCTAAATATGGCAAAGAAAAACTGTTGAAGGGAGCGAGAATTATGGGCTCACTTCATATGACTATACAAACGGCAGTGTTAATAGAGACATTAGTAGAATTAGGGGCTGAGGTACGTTGGGCAAGTTGCAATATTTATTCTACGCAAGACCACGCTGCAGCAGCTATTGCCAAAGCAGGTGTTCCTGTTTTTGCGTGGAAAGGCGAAACATTAGCAGAATATTGGTGGTGTACGCTTCAAGCCTTAACTTTTGAAGGTGGAAAAGGACCTAATGTAATCGTTGATGATGGTGGCGATGCAACGATGATGATACACGTTGGGCACGATGGAGAAAAAGATGATACAGTATTCGACAAAGAATGCGAGGGAGAAGATGAAAAAGAGTTGTTGGCAATTTTGAAAGAGGTTAAAAAAGTACGTGCAACGCACTGGGGAAATATGATTGATGAAATTAAAGGCGTTTCGGAGGAGACAACAACAGGTGTTCATCGTCTTTACCAAATGCAAGAAGAGGGAAAATTGTTATTCCCAGCTTTCAACGTAAATGACTCAGTAACCAAATCGAAATTTGACAATCTTTACGGTTGTCGTGAGTCGTTGGCAGACGGTATCAAACGTGCTACCGATGTGATGTTGGCAGGAAAAGTGGTTGTTGTGTGTGGATATGGCGATGTAGGAAAAGGTTGTGCTGCTTCTATGCGTTCTTATGGTGCGAGAGTATTGGTAACAGAAATAGACCCGATTTGTGCGTTACAAGCTTCTATGGAAGGCTTTGAAGTGGTAACTTTGGAAGATGCTCTACCTGAAGGAAACGTTTATGTTACCACAACAGGAAACAAAGATATTATTCGTATTGAGCATTTAGAAAAGATGAAAGATAGTTCGATTGTTTGTAATATTGGACACTTTGACAACGAAATTCAAGTGGAAAAAATGAAAAATTACAAAGGCATTAAGCATACCAATATCAAACCACAAGTGGATAAATACACGTTCCCACAAGGACATAGTATCATTTTATTGGCTGACGGTCGTTTGGTGAATTTGGGTTGTGCAACAGGACACCCTTCATTTGTGATGAGTAATTCGTTTACCAATCAAACATTGGCACAGATTGAACTCTTTACAAAAGATTATCCGGTAGATGTTTATCGTTTGCCAAAACATTTGGACGAAGAGGTAGCTCGATTGCATTTAGAACAGTTAGGTGTTAAATTAACAAAATTAACTCCTGAACAAGCCAAATACATTGGTGTAAAAGTAGAAGGGCCTTATAAACCGGAACATTATAGATACTAACTGATAATGAATAATGTAATTTAAGCCAGTATTTTTCTAAGTACTGGCTTTTTTATTTTGTTTTTCAACAAGGGGATTTTCTCCCTTATCCTAAAACTCATTTATTTACTTTCAACTTTAACTTTACGAACTTTATAACTTTTATTTGTTGCTAAATTATTCTTATGGCTCCTTTATCTGCCGAACTCACCATTTTCGCATAAGCTCTTAATGCTTTGGAAACAACTCGATTTCTGTCTTTGGGTGTAAAGGCATCGTCGCCACGCAAAAGTTCATCTTTTCTTCTTTTCTCTAATTCTTTGTCAGAAAGTTGTACGTTAATAGAACGATTGGGAATATCTATTTCTATAATATCACCGTCTTTTAATAATCCAATATTGCCCCCTGATGCTGCTTCAGGTGAAACGTGTCCAATGGAAAGTCCTGATGTCCCCCCGGAAAAACGTCCATCGGTAATTAAAGCACACGCTTTTCCTAATTTTTTCGACTTTAAATAAGAAGTAGGGTAGAGCATCTCTTGCATTCCGGGACCTCCTTTAGGACCTTCGTGGGTAATTACTACCACATCACCAGCTTCTACCTTATCTTGCAAAATACCTTTAATCGTAGCATCTTGAGAAGTATAAACTTTGGCTTTCCCTGTAAATTTCCAAATACTTTCATCTACTCCGGCTGTTTTTACTACACAACCATCTTGGGCTATATTTCCTTTTAAAATAGCCAAACCTCCATCTTTTGTATAAGCATTTTCCACAGAGCGAATACAACCTGACTTTCTGTCGGTGTCAAGGTTCTGATAGGTTGAACTTTGTGAGCCTAAAACCAAATTAAAACGATTTCCGGGAGCACTCTTATAAATTTTTAATGCCTTATCAGTTGGATTTTTTAGTATTGAATACTTTTTGATTGCCTCTGCCAATGTTAAGCCATCGACTCTTTTTACGGTTGTATCAACCAATGATTGATTGCCATTTTGTTGATTGGCTAATTGCTCCATTATTCCTAATATTCCTCCTGCACGATTGACATCTTGGATATGATAATGTGAGTTGGGAGCTACTTTACACAAACAAGGCACTTTGCGAGAAAGTATATCCATATCATCCATTGTTAGTTTGACTTCCGCCTCATTGGCGATAGCCAAAATATGTAAAATGGTATTAGTAGAACCACCCATTGCAATGTCCAATGTCATAGCATTCAAAAAGGCTTCTCGTGTGGCAATGTTTCTTGGTAGTACATCTTTATTACCCTCTTTGTAATATTCGTAAGCATTTTTTACAATCATATTGGCTGCATCTTGGAACAGTTTTTTGCGATTTTTGTGGGTTGCTACAATGGTTCCATTACCTGCCAAAGCCAAACCAATTGCTTCGTTTAAGCAGTTCATCGAATTGGCAGTAAACATTCCCGAACAGGAGCCACACGTAGGACACGCCGAATTTTCTACACGAGCTACTTGTTCATCACTAATGGTTGTGTCGGCAGCTTGTACCATAGCATCTACCAAATCCAACCCTTTTCCGTCCAGTTCTCCTGCTTCCATAGGACCACCGGATACAAAAATAGTCGGAATATTTAATCTCATAGTAGCCATTAGCATTCCGGGGGTAATTTTATCGCAATTACTGATACAAATCATCGCATCAGCTTTGTGTGCATTGACCACATATTCCACACTGTCAGCAATTAAATCTCGTGAGGGTAGGGAATAGAGCATTCCGTCGTGTCCCATCGCAATGCCGTCATCAATGGCAATGGTATTGAACTCAGCAGCAAAACAGCCTTGTCTCTCAATTTCCGACTTAACAAATTGTCCTATTTCGTGTAAATGTGTATGCCCCGGTACGAATTGTGTAAAAGAATTTACAACAGCTATAATCGGTTTACCCAATTGCTCTTTTTTCATTCCATTCGCTCTCCACAATGACCTTGCACCTGCCATTAATCTCCCACCTGTGCTTGTTGCACTGCGTAATTGTATTTTGTATCCTGCCATAGATGTTATAATTTTTAGAATAAATTATATGCAAAGATACTATTTTTAGTTGAAAGTTGGGGATAGGTAATAATATGTTATTTTGATAATCATAATTATATTCTTGAATTTTACTAATATTGGTTAGAGAGTTTGTTGTGCATTTTACTAAAAAATGATTAACTTTGCCAAGCCTTTTGAAAAAGAGACATAATACACTTAAAACTTTCAATTAAAAACTAAAAACTCGAAAAATGTTATTTTCTACTGCTTATCTTCCTCCTGTTTCTTTTTTTGTAGGAATGGATAAATGTAAGCATATAGTATTGGAAAGTTGTGAGAATTATACCAAGCAGACTTATAGAAATCGTTGTAATATTGTTTCAGCGAATGGGGTAGTGGGGTTGACTATTCCGGTAGAAAAAGGACGTGGAAATAAGATACCGATAAAAGATGTTCGCATTTCAGATTACGATAATTGGCAACAACAACATTGGAAATCTATCTGTTCAGCGTATCGTTCATCTCCTTTTTTTGAGTTTTATGAAGATGATTTTCAACCTTTTTATCATAAAAAATGGAAATATCTATGGGATTATAATTTAGAGTTGTTACATTTGGTCTTTGAATTATTGGATATTCAACCGAAAATAGAGTTTACCGATGATTTTCAGTTAGAATATGAGAATGAAGTCGATAATCGATTTATTATTCACCCCAAGCGAGAGTCGATAGAGGATATTAAGCCTTACTATCAAGTTTTTAAAGAAAAACACGGATTTATAAAAGATATGAGCATTATTGATTTGCTTTTTAATATGGGAAACGAATCAATATTTATAATAGAAAAGAAATCATTTAATCATTAGAAATATGTCAGCAGAATTAAAAAAAGAAATTGATTGGAACAGTCTAGGATTTGGTTATATGAAGACCGATTACAATATTCGTTGTTCTTTTAAAGACGGAAAATGGGGAGATTTAAGAGTGTGTACCGATGAGAATATTTCGTTGCATATGGCTGCGACCACTTTGCATTACGGACAAGAGGTTTTTGAAGGGTTGAAAGCGTTTAGAGGAAAAGATGGTCGTATTCGTGTTTTTAGAATGGACGAAAATGCTAAACGTTTGCAACAGTCGTGTGAGGGAATATTGATGGCAAAATTACCGATAGAGAAGTTTGAAGAGGCAGTAAGAAAAGTTGTTAAATTGAACGAGCATTTTGTTCCACCTTATGAGTCGGGAGCATCTCTTTATATTCGTCCTTTACTAATAGGAACAAGTTCTTTTATTGGTGTAAAACCATCAGAAGAGTATGAATTTATCATTTTTGTAACACCGGTAGGTCCTTATTTTAAGTCAGGATTTAAGCCTTCTCCTTATGTGATAATGAGAGAGTATGACCGTTCAGCACCTTTAGGAACAGGTAAATTCAAAGTTGGTGGTAATTATGCAGCCAGTTTGGTGGCGGGAAAAAGAGCTTATGGTATGGGCTATTCGGCACTTTTCTATTTAGATGCTAAAGAGAAAAAATATATTGATGAGTGTGGAGCAGCTAATTTCTTTGGAATAAAAGACAACACCTATATTACACCGAAATCAACTTCTATTCTTCCTTCGATTACCAATAAAAGTTTGATAACGTTAGCAGAGGAATTAGGTCTAAAAGTGGAAAGAAGACCCATTCCGGTGGAAGAGTTGGAGACATTTGAAGAGGCAGGAGCGTGTGGAACAGCTGCCGTGATTAGTCCGATAGAACGAATTGATGATTTTGATACCAAAAAATCGTATGTTTTCTCAAAAAATGGAAAAGCAGGAAAATGGTGTGAGAAATTAAATAATAAACTCAGAGCCATTCAGTATGGTGATGAAGAGGATAAATACGGTTGGGTAACGATTATTGAATAGAGATAGATTCTTTTAAAAAAGCTAAATAAAAAAATAGAGTGAATATCAATTCACTCTATTTTTTTATTTAAACTATTTGTTACAATAAAGTAACTTTACCGTCTTTCAAACTATAATAGGCTCCAACCACTTTTACTTTTCCCTCTTTTTCTAAATCACGAATCATTTTACTTCTCTTTCTAATGTCTTCCACTGTTTTTTGGACATTTGTTTTTACAACTTTCTCAAAATATGTTTTGTTTTTCACATCTCTTTCTCCCTTTACAGCATCAACTGACGGCTGTATTTCATTTAATAGAGCAGTTACATTAGCACTACCAACATCTACTTTTTTAATAGCTGACTTAACAGCACCACAGTTTTGATGTCCTAAAACCATTATCAACTTAGAACCTGCTACGCCTACACCGTATTCTATACTTCCCAATAAATCGATATCTTCAATGTTTCCTGCTACACGAGCAACAAAAATATCACCTACACCTTGGTCAAAAATATATTCCACAGGAACTCTGGAGTCAATACACGCTAAGACAACTGCTTTCGGATATTGTCCGTTCGTCGTTTCTGAAATTTGTGTTGGTAAATCACGATGTATCATTTCTCCTGCTACATAACGTTCATTTCCTTTTAGTAAATCTTCTAACGCTTCATCAGGAGTTAATTTTTCTTGTAACTCTTTGGTCATAACATCTGTTACAACTTCTTTCTCTTTTGTTTCTGTTGTGGTACAACTGACCATTAACCCCAAAAACAATACAATTAATAATAAACTTTGTTTTTTCATATTTTTCTATTTTTAATTATGATTGATGATTTCACAAAAATACAATTTTTTCTTCGAAACAACAAAGGTAGCAATCTCCTAATTTGTTTTTGGAGACTATTTATAAAGTCTGTATATTTGTGGGAATAAAAAATGAATAAAGAATGAAAAAAACAGTTATGATTGTTTTGTCCTTACTTTTGACTGTAGGGATAAAAGCGGACGAAGGAATGTGGATGCTACCTTCTATCAACAGTTATGTTGGAAAAATGCACCAATTAGGACTAAAAATGTCGGCAGAAGACATTTATAGCGAGACCAATACCAGCCTAAAAGATGCCATTGTTATCTTTGGAAACGGTTGTACAGGAGTGGCTGTATCTCCTGATGGTCTGATATTTACCAACCACCATTGTGGGTATAATATTATCCAGCAACACAGTTCGGTAGAGCATAATTATCTGAAAGACGGCTTT
>PDWI01016078.1_pt1 | contig 15461 bp, 8 predicted proteins | sample 1430891 | NCBI WGS metagenome assembly PDWI01 (sample SAMN01162508, study PRJNA174530) | Oral metagenome, whole genome shotgun sequencing project. | biome: Marine environment; feature: Marine mammal; material: Swab sample of the gingival sulcus; isolation source: swab sample of gingival sulcus... | reverse complement strand
CCCAGAAAACAAGCCCGACAATGAGTGGAGTATCCTCACCACGCCAACTCAAGGCGAGGCAGAGCCAATCGGCAGTTATGCAAATGGCTGTATCAGTGGGGCAAGCTTTCTTCCGCCGACAGGGACAGGCTATGTGGATATGCGACGTTATCGTGGACGCTATTATGGACACCCTAAGTTGATTAATTTTATTTATGAGTTGGGGGAAAATACCGCAGACCTACATGGTAAAAAACATTTGATTGGTGATTTGTCACAGGCTCGTGGCGGAAAGATGAACTTTGGGCATAGCAGTCATCAGATTGGGCTTGATGCTGATATATGGATGCAAACCGTTGATACCAATGCTTATGTTAATCCCATGCGTGATATGCAAAGCATCGTTGATAAAGTCGGTATGCGTATTATTGGCGGTGGTATCGATAAGGCTACTCGCGATGCCTTGTATTTTTCTGCCAATCATGCCGATGTTGCTCGGATTTTTGTCAATCCTGTGGTGAAATGGCATTTATGCCAAACCGAAGAAAATATGGTGGGGACATGACCAACATTTTCATGTGCGTTTGACTTGTCCAGACAATGCCACAAATTGTAAAAATCAAAATCCACCACCAGAGGGCGACGGCTGTAATGCGGATCTGTATAATTGGGTTGATGAGCAAAGTGGTTTAATCACAGGGCGAATAAAACCGAAGGCAAAAGCCAAATCAAGCAAAAAACGTAAGCCAAAAGTGTTGCCTCAGCAATGTAATTATTTGAAGTATGAGTAGGTATTAAGGCGTGTTGAGCATTCAGTAAACAACAGGTTGTTGACGAATTCTTTGGCAAAATTTTGATAATTGAGTCTATGTTCTACCATTCCCAGAATATAAATTCCATTCTTTGTAAAGACAGAGCACGCCCTGTCTTTTTATTAACAAGATTAAACAAAACAAAACCATATTTTACGGGAATGCTGTTAGTAATTTTTATTACGTCTCTGCATTGCTAGTCGAGAACACTCCATCTCTTCCATTCTATTTTTTGCAGTCTCTAAACATTTTTCGGTTGATAATAAACTCTTTGGCGAGCCACATACAAAGATATAAGGCTTGCCTGTTTCAACCGATTTTTTAACTCGCTCTAAGTCACCACTGCCTGTCGCTTCGATATATATTTGGTCATCATAAGCACCTCGAAGACAACGAGCACTAAAGGTTCTGCCTTTATTGATTTCTGGTACATTCGCCTTACAACCAAAATCACCATCTACAAAGACAATCTTGTTTTCTTTAGAAATTGAGCAAGTAGAATGATGCTCTAATGCAGGATTGCTACCACCACTACTTTCCGACTCGCCCACACCACAAGCAGTCACTAGTGATGCGGTTAATAAGCCTACAAATAATTTTTTCATGAAAAAACACCTTATATTTTTGACAGGGAATTATTTTACCCTATTCATACGTATCTATCAAATTAATATTTTTTGCTTTCAACACGCCTAATAAAATAAACACCCCATCAACCGATAGGGTGTTTTTTATTATCTACTATGACTTCTAAATTAAAACGAATGTACAATTCGCTTAGAACTGGTTAGCAGTGTTTTTCTCGCCACCAGCTTTTAGAGCTTTTTCACCAGCAAAGAATTCTTTGTGGTCATCACCAAGGTCAGAACCAGCCATACGTTGGTGTTTCACACAAGCAACACCTTTACGGATTTCTTGACGTTGTACACCACCAACATACGCAAGCATACCTTGATCACCGAAGTAACCTTTTGATAGGTCATTCATGTGTAGAGCAGTCGTATGATAAGTCGGTAGGGTAATTAGGTGATGGAACACACCAGCTTCACGAGAGGCATCTGCTTGGAAAGTACGGATTTTTTCATCAGCATCAGCAGATAGCTCAGAGTCATCATACTTAGCATTCATTAGGTCATCACGGTCATAACCTGATAGGTCTTTGCCTTCTTTTTCCCAACGGTCATAAGCTTGTTGACGGAAGTTAAGTGTCCAGTTGAATGATGGGCTGTTGTTATACACTAGCTTAGCATCTGGCACAGCTTCTTTCACACGGTTAACCATGCCTGCGATAACTTCAACGTCTGGAGTCGGCGTTTCGATCCATAGCAAGTCAGCACCTGCTTGTAGGCTAGAGATACAGTCAAGTACCACACGGTCAATGTTTGAACCTTTTTTGAACTGATACAGACCGCTTGGCAGACGTGTTGGACGATGTAGCTTGCCGTCACGCTTGATAAGCACTTCGTCATCTTTAACATCAGCAATATCAACTTCTTCCGTTTCGATAAAGTTGATGTATTGAGAAGCAAGGTCACCTGGTTCGTTAGATACAGGAATAGATTGAGTTAGACCAGCACCTTCTGAGTCAGTACGAGCAACGATAACACCATCATCAACACCTAGCTCTAGGAAAGCATAGCGAAGTGCGTTGATTTTTGCGTGGAATTCTTCATGTGGCACAGTGACTTTACCATCTTGGTGACCACACTGCTTAACATCAGAAACTTGGTTTTCGATTTGCAAGGCACACGCACCTGCTTCAATCATTTTCTTACCAAGTAGATAAGTGGCTTCTGGGTTACCAAAACCAGCATCAATATCAGCGATGATTGGCACAACGTGCGTTTCGAAGTTATCAATCTGTGCCTGTACGTCTTCACCTTGTGCTTGACGACGGAATAGGTCGTTTAGCTCAACCGCATCAGCTTGTTTTAAGAAGGTGTATAGCTCTTCAATTAGTGCAGGTACAGAGGTTTTTTCGTGCATTGATTGGTCAGGCAGTGGACCAAACTCAGAACGAAGTGCAGCAACCATCCAACCGGATAGGTATAGGTAGCGTTTGTTAGTTGTGCCATGATGCTTTTTCACTGCAATCATTTTTTGTTGAGCAACAAAACCATGCCAGCAACCTAAAGACTGAGTGTATTTACTGTGGTCAGCATCGTACTCTGCCATGTCTTTACGCATGATAGCAGCTGTGTACTTAGCGATGTCAAGACCCGTCTTAAAGCGGTTTTGCACAATCATGCGAGCAGCATTTTCTGCGTTGATGTCACTCCAAGTGTCACCAAATTTTTCTTTGATAGCACGAACGTGTTCTAAAGCTGAGGTGTAAGTTGACATAACAATCATTCCTTATGTGAGTTGTGGATAGTCTTAAAAAAACGCCAAATAACAAGAGTATCTATCATATTAAACATTTAACCATTTATTTGTTAAACATTTATGACATTTATTTGCTTAATTTCCTTGCTAGCCCTGTATGTTATACTATCTAACTTTAGTTAGCAATTAAAAAAATAGAAAGTAAACTAAAAAAGAATCATTCAAGAAAAAAAGCATTAAATTTATAATCTTGCTTGGACGGCTCTAATATAACTCGCTAAGATGAATTTAGCTAATTTATGAATATTATCCTTGGTATTTCCAATTTTTATAGTATAATAGCCATGCGGTATAGAGAGGGTTAATTTAATCAAAATAATAAAATGACTGTCTGTTCATGACGAAAAATAGTGATTATTATTTTTAGACTGTTCCTAAAATTATGAGGTATTTTGTTGTTTAATCCAAGATTAAGAAAAGAGTTTAAAAGAGGCTTTCATGAATTTACAACGTGTTGACTTAAACTTATTGGTGCATTTAGATGTGCTTCTGAGAGAAAAAAACGTCACCAAAGCAGCTGAGCAACTGGGCATCACTCAACCTGCGATGAGTAATATTTTGCGTCGCTTGCGTAAATTATTTGATGATCCTCTGCTAGTACGCTCTAGTAAAGGCATGACACCCACAGAGCGAGCTTTAGAATTACAGCCAAGTGTCCGAGAGATTTTAGCCGACCTTACACAGATATTAGAACCACGCACTGAATTTCGCCCTTATAGCACTAAGCGAGTGTTTCGCATCATGACTTCAGACTATGCCGAGGCAACCCTTGTTCCTCGTTTGGTTAAGGCATTGCGTAGTGAAGCACCCAATGTGGTTTTGGACTTTTTAACCCCGTCTGATGTCTCTTATCGAGATATGGAGCAAGGTCGGGTTGATTTGGCAATTAACCGTTTTAATGAGATTCCACAAAGCTTTCACCAAGTGCTATTATGGCGGGATACTTTTAGTTGCTTATTATCGGTTGACAGCCCGTTTTTGTACAAATTTAATCTTAAAAAATACTTAGAGGCTCAACACGTTTGGGTATCAAAAACTGGGATGGGCGTAGGTTTTGGGGTCAATCCTGATAAATCTGGCGGTCTTGGTTCAATTGACCAAGCCACTCGAGTGGCAAAAATGCAGGCGAATAATGACAGCATTGTGGTAAAAGAGCCACCGTTTTTTATTCCTGAATTTGAGTTGACCATGGCATGGTCTCCCCTACTACAACATCACCCCGCCCATCGCTGGCTACGTCAACTGATCGCTCACGTCGCACGACAGGTAGTGACGGATGAAGAAAAACAGCTTTAAGGAAACAAGTTTCAGTTGGGATGAGCTATGGATGATGAACTTAAAAACTACCACGGCTCAAAAGCAGAAAGTCGCTAGATTCCTGCCTTCGCAGGAATGACTTAATGATATGTGGTACTTTTTAAGTTCTCTTAGCATAGTTGTAAGTTCTCTTAGCATAGTTGAAAACTGGTTAGTTAAACACAACCGTCTTATTACCAGTAACAATTACTCGATTTTGTACATGCCACCAATGGCTCTTAATTCTGCCACCGTCTGACGGTGAGTCACGCGATGTACGTCCTGTTCAATGATAGGTCCTTGATCAAGCTCAGCAGTGACATAATGTGCGGTTGCTCCAATCAGTTTTACCCCTTTGTCATAGGCTTGCTGATAAGGGTCTGCTCCAACAAATGCTGGCAAAAATGAGTGGTGAATATTGATGATTTTCATTGACCATTTATTGACAAATTCTTCTGATAATATCTGCATATACCTTGCTAAGACCAACACATCATTATCTGCCAATAGTTCATTAATTTTTGCTTCTGCTTCTGGCTTAGTGGCTTTGCTAACAGGCACATGATGAAACTCAATGCCAAAGTTTTCAACGGCTTGTTTTAAATCAATATGATTGCTAACAACCTTGGTAATCTCACAAGTCAGCAAGCCACGCTGATGACGCCACAGTAAGTCAAGCAACGCATGGTCAAACTTTGATACTAAGATACCCACTTTTGGCTTAATGGCATTATCGTGTAATTGCCAGTTCATATTGTAGCGTTTGGCAACGGTATGAGCAAAGCTTTGTTGCAAGTTATCAAAAATATCGTGCAAGTCTGTCAAAGCAAACTCCAGTCGCATAAAATACTCACCACCTTCATAGGCTGTGGAATACTGGTCAAGACTGATGATATTTGCTCCATAACGATGGAAAAACTCAGAAACCGCTTGCACAATGCCTGCTTGGTCTTTGCACTGAATGAGTAATGTTGCTGTGCTTATTGTGTGCGTAGTTTGCTCGGATTCATTGGATGTGTTAGAAGAATTGGATTGTTTTACATTGGTTTGTGTTGTATTAGATTGCGTCATAATTTAGCTTCTATAATTTGGTTTGTTTTAGCATGGAAAAAAGCATGGAAAAAGGTCAATAAGTGGGCTTAGCCATCTTGGTTGCCATTTTAGTATAAAAGTCATTGGTTGTATATAATAATACGCCAATAGTATCTTTCAAAAAATAAAAATAAAATTTTGTCTATTTTTATCCTGTTCATGGTTAATGCTAACTGTTATAATACCTAGTTCAATATACTCAAGCAAATTAAAGAAAGCAAATAAAGAAGGTTTTTATGAAACTTAACAAACATCTACTAAACAATCAGCTATTAAAAGTCACTTCATTGGCCATCGCTCTAGCCATATCTATGACGGCATGTAGTAAGCCTGCGGAAAAAGATTCTACAGCAGATACCCCTACAGTAGAAACCTCGAAAACAGAAACTAAAGAAGCCCCTGCTCAAGAGGCATCAAAAACCGCAACTAAAGATACAAAAGCTCAAGGTGAAAGCGTCACAACCCCAGTTGTGGTAGCTGATCAGATACTTGCTAGTATGGCAGTTGATACCGCATCCATGTCGTTAGAAGGTATGATTGCGACGGGCGTTTTAAATGAAACTCAAAGCAAATGCGTCAAAGCCATCGACTTAAAACCACAGGTATCAGTCGTGCAAGGATTTATTGACAAGAGCTTTAGCAAAGAAGAACGCAAAGAGCTAACTGATTTCTATTCGCAACCTGACGTACAGTTAGTCACAAACTTTGGACGTGAACAAATGCTAGCCATGATGGGATTGCCAGTCGAGGCAAAGGCGGCTCGACCAACCGAAGCTGACATGAAAAAGGTGATAGCGTTTTCACAAACGACTATAGGTAAGAAATTTTCTGATTTCAATATGAAAGAAGGTAAAGGCACTATGAATGAAGCACTGAGTGGCTTTATTTTATCAGAGCTTAAAAAGTGCGGTATCGACCCCAACTCCCCTACAGCACCTAATGCTCAACCTAACCCGCCAAAGACAGAAACAACTGATGACAAAGCGAAAGGATAAAGCAAAATACCTGTACGGCTAACAACCAAGAAAGCACAAACCTTAAAAACCACCCACTCATTTGGGTGGTTTTTTGTTTTTATCATATATCAATATAAAAATAACGTAAAATATGCGATAATGATCGGTTAAATTTAAACTATTAGCTGGAGCATAATAATGAAATTTATTGATGAAGCGAGAGTCACCGTCAAAGCCGGTGATGGTGGTAATGGTATTGTCAGTTTCCGCCGTGAAAAGTATGTCCCTAGAGGTGGGCCTGATGGCGGTGATGGTGGCGATGGTGGCGATATTTATGTGCGTGCTGATGACAATACCAATACCCTAGTTGATTATCGTTTTACTCGTCGCTATGATGCTAAGCGTGGGCAAAATGGCAGTAGCCGTAACTGTTCAGGTAAGGCCACCGAAAATGTTTACCTAACCGTGCCGATTGGCACAACCATTATTGATGCACACACAGGTGAAGTCATTGGTGATTTGACTGAAATAGGACAAGAGCTGCTGATTGCCAAAGGAGGTCAAGGCGGTCTCGGCAATACTCATTTTAAAAGCTCAACCAACCAAGCACCACGCAAATGTACCAAAGGCACAGAAGGTGAGCTAAAAGAGCTTATTTTTGAACTAAAAGTCGTGGCTGATGTCGGCTTGATTGGTTTACCAAACGCAGGAAAATCAACACTCATTCGCCAAGTATCAGCCGCTAAAGCAAAAGTTGCTGATTATCCATTTACCACCATTACCCCTAACCTAGGCGTAGTAGATATTGGTAAGCACCGTTCGTTTGTTATGGCAGATATCCCTGGACTGATTGAAGGGGCATCACAAGGGGCAGGGCTTGGTATACGTTTTCTAAAACACGTTGCTCGTACTCGCAGATTATTGCATATTGTCGATATCAAGCCTATTGACCAAAGTGACCCTGTAAAAAATGCTCAAGTGATTATGAAGGAGCTAGAGATATTCTCTCCAGAGCTTGCCAAATTACCACACCGTGCATCAACCTTAATGGGTGAAGGTATGGATGAAATTAAATACCACTTGATGAATGAAATTGAGCGTGAACGTGAGCGAGAGGCAGAAGACCCAATCTTTGCAGAAGAACAACGTGAGCGTTTTGAGCGACTCGAAGCCGAAGTCCGCCACAATACCGAAGAACAAAAAGAGGCTTATCGTGAAGCTCGCCGACTGCAACGTGAAATTTTCTACAAATTAACATATCGAGGAAAACGAACGAAGATGTATATGTAATACTTCAAGTGAGTTTGACAAAGATAGGTTACTTTGTAGGATTGGTATTAGTTAGCTGTATTGTACAAAAACAAAAAAGGCAACCCAATTTTTATTGAGTTGCCTTCCTTTTATTTACTTGTTTACTATCAGTCTGTCTGCTTAGTCAATCACACCAGTCATGCTGATCTTAAAGACAGGTTCGCCACCAGAAACGGCAAGACCCATCGCACCAGAATAGCGACCATCATTTGAAGTTCTGCGTAGTGTACCACCAACCGCAGTTTCTCCATTATAGTGACCAGAGCCGATAGCATACGTCCATTTACCCGAAACAGCTGGGGCATCTGCAATCGCTACAGTGGAAGCGACACCACTTGATAACTTTTCTTCTACCTTATCGATGTCTTTATTTATATAACCCAATGTATTTCTTAGATCATTAATACCTTGATTGTTTTTAGCAATGGCAGAACTATTGTTAGCAATGGCAGATTGGTTGCTAGCAATATTGTCTGAGTTTCTTCCAATACGTTTGCTATTACTACCAATACTAGCTGTATTTTGCTGAATGTTACTAGTATTTTGGCTAATATTCTGATTGTTTGCACTGGCAACCTTGGCAACAGCAAATAATTGGCTACCATTAATAGCATCTGTAGAGGTATTAGAGACTTCACCTGCCGCTACATTTTGAATACGTCTTTCTTTACCTGATGCACCTACAGAGACAAGCCCAGTGGGTGTTGCACCAGCAAATTTCTGATAATCAATGCCATCTACATTTACACTATCTAGCTCAGTTAAGCCACCCGTGGTGGTATCACCTTTGGTTTTTCCATCAACTATCAAATTCTTTCTACCTGCAGTAGCGGTTGTTTGATTGCCTAAATATACAGAGTTAGCAACTGTAGAACCAACAGCAACTGTGCTACCGCCTTCTACTTTGCTATTAATACCATTACCTAAAACAAAAGTGTTTGACGTATTGATGACATTATTATTACCGATAGAATAGCTACCATCTACGTCACCTTTACCATCAATAGTTTTTCCTGAAATATAACTTGGGTCACCAAATGCACCAGAATTTTTGGCTTCAACTATGTTACCTGTACCAATGGCAATGCTATTTTTACCCTGAGCCTGTGCTTCTTTACCAATAGCAAGGGCATTACCACCATCAGCTTTAGACTTGTAACCAACCGAGGTACTATAAGTTCCCGAGGCACTAGAATCCTCTGTATTGGTTTTAGCAGATGTTCCGTTATTTTTGCCATCATTGGTATGGAAGTATTTAATGCCTTTTTCGCTGATGTTTTTGATAGCTGAAATGATACTATTATTAGTTTTCATTGTTTGCCCAGCAACATTATAGGTTTTTAGGGCTTCTTTTGTGGTAATCGGCTTTCCTTGATCATCAACTAATTTGTTACCATCAGCATCAACCGCTTCGTTATTGTCATTGTTGCCAATACCAATAACTTTAGCATCTACACCATCTTTACCAGGATCTCCTTTATCGCCTTTGTCTCCTTTTTCACCTTTGATTCCATCGGTACCGGCATCACCTTTGTCGCCTTTAGCTCCATCAGTGCCATCTTTGCCATCAGCACCGGCATCACCTTTATCGCCTTTGGCTCCATCAGTGCCATCTTTGCCATCAGCACCGGCATCACCTTTATCGCCTTTGGCTCCATCAGTGCCGTCTTTACCATCGGCACCAGCTTCGCCTTTGTCGCCAGCTTCGCCTTTATCTCCGGCTTCGCCTTTGTCGCCAGCTTCGCCTTTATCTCCGGCTTCGCCTTTGTCGCCAGTTTCACCTTTATCGCCGGCTTCGCCTTTATCTCCGGCTTCTCCTTTGTCGCCTGCTTCACCTTTGTCGCCAGCTTCGCCTTTGTCACCAGCTTCGCCTTTGTCGCCAGCTTCGCCTTTGTCGCCAGCTTCGCCTTTGTCGCCAGCTTCGCCTTTATCTCCGGCTTCACCTTTGTCACCAGCTTCACCTTTGTCACCAGCTTCGCCTTTGTCGCCTGCTTCACCTTTGTCGCCAGCTTCGCCTTTATCTCCGGCTTCACCTTTGTCGCCAGTTTCACCTTTATCGCCTGCTTCACCTTTGTCGCCTGCTTCACCTTTGTCGCCAGTTTCACCTTTGTCTCCGGTTTCACCTTTGTCTCCGGTTTCACCTTTATCGCCTGCTTCACCTTTATCTCCGGCTTCGCCTTTGTCGCCTGCTTCGCCTTTGTCGCCTGCTTCGCCTTTGTCGCCAGTTTCACCTTTGTCGCCAGTTTCACCTTTATCTCCAGTTTCACCTTTGTCGCCGGCTTCACCTTTGTCTCCGGTTCCACCTTTATCGCCTGCTTCACCTTTATCTCCGGCTTCGCCTTTGTCGCCTGCTTCGCCTTTGTCGCCAGTTTCACCTTTATCTCCAGTTTCACCTTTGTTACTAGGATCGGTCGGTTCAGGGTCGGTTGTTTCAGGATCAGTCGGCTTAGGATCAGTCGTTTCAGGTTTACATTTGCCTTGGTCGTCTTTTACTTTACCTATGAGACCGACTTCAAATTCACCTTTGTCATTTAGGCAAGTTTCTTGGCGGACGTCTGTGGTTTCATAACTGATACCATCATCAACGAATTTTTTACCATTATCTAACTTTACAAGTTCTTTCGGATTCTCTGACTGATAAGTATCAATGATAAATTCACCACCACCAGATAGTTCCACATCTGTTGCTTTATCAGCACTATTAAAGGCGTGTTTGTTATCAGGATTTACTTGATAAATTAATTTATCTTTGATATCCACGTCTTTAATGCTAGATAAGTCGGCATCAGCATAGAGTTTTGCAGTGTCATTAACCACTAGCTCTTCTACATTTTTAACATCATAATCAACTTCTGTAGGCTCATTTTCAGAACCACCACTTAGCACAAAGCTATCTGTACCAGCACCCATATCGATATAATTACTGTTCACTTTTACTTTGCTATCACCGATAGTAAAGGTATCATCACCACTACCCATATTGGCATCACCATTTAGCATACTAGTGCCAGCTAGGCTCACTTTGTTACCTTGGTCATCGCCTAAAATGGTATGGGATTTTATATTTCTATTAACCTTAAAGCCATTGGCATTAATGCTAGAGTTTTTAACATTAACAAGGTTGCTACCTTTCACTTTTAATGCCGTACCATAACCATTGACAATAGAGTTATCTAGCTCAAGGGCATTACTGGCAACCAATGCGCCATTAGCAATACCTGCACCATTGATAATTTTATTGATTAGTTTGCTATCGGTTGGCGTGTATTCGCTGTCTTTTTTATCGGCACTCACAGGAGCATTGATAATGTCATAAGTGACGCCATCAATAGTTTGGATTGAGTTAGGAGCAACTTCAATTCGATCGATTTTTTCGTAATCTTTTTCGCGCGTAACCACAGTCTTAGCAGAATAACCTGTACCTTCTTCTTTAGTGGTAATACCCTTTATCAGGTAAATTTGTGTGCCTTTATTATCAACAGTTTGATGTTCGCTGTCATAATATTTATATTTCTGTTTGCCATATGTACCTTGAAAACCTGCATGTTGCCCAGCTATCATAGTACCCGCCATTACCCCATAGTTTTTAATCGGTTCGTTATAGCCTGATTCAAATACTGGGTTAAACACACTTTGACCATCATTAATGCGTCCTTTAGCTAGCACAGCAGCATGGTTACCAGAAATTAGACCTAAGTTGGTAATCTGATTTTGCATTTTTTGGTCAACAAAAATACCTGCACCTGTACCTAAGAATCTTACGCTATCATATTCTTTATCAGTATTACCATGATACATTTTGCTATAACCACTGATAACACCTTTGTTTTTAATCTCACCTAGGCTAGCACCGTCATTTTGCATGTAGGAAGAAATACCATTACCACTGGCATAAACTTCTGATGTGCCATCGGTATTATAGTCTGTGCCTAATTTGACATTTTCACAACCACCAGAACTTGGAGCAAGCCAAGGATCACAAGGTTTTTCTTGTGGGATAACATCAACGTCTTTATTATGACCTTTAGAGTTAACAAGCAGTTTAACCACTTCCTCTTTTGGTGCTTTTCCGTCTTTCATACTATTGGCAGACACACCAGCACGCGTTTCTACTTTACCAGTAATCATACCAGTGTTATCAATGTTGCCAATGCCTACTTTTTTTACAGAGGTACTTATCAAATTTGCAGAAATACCGTTACCAGAACCATGAACATTGACACTTAAATCTCCTGAACCATTACCAGCTTTTACCAAAGCATCACCAGAAATTTTTCCTGAGTTGATTACGTTACCAATGGTTGCAACTGTTATTGGGTTTTGAAAATTATACGTTTCAGCAAAGACACTAATACCATTACCACTAGCAACACTCTCCGCATCTGCGAGTAAGTGAATACTGTCATAACCTGTATTATCACCAGAAATTTGCTTTAGATTACCGATGATTTTTCCGCTGTTTTTAACATCACCAATTTTTGAGCGAGTTGAGCTTTTAGCATATCTATGTGCTTCAGTATGCACAGAGATACCATTACCTGCTGAGTTCGAATGCGTTTGTGTATGGGTAACTTTGCTACCGCCATTTACCTTAGTAACCCCTTTTAGCACACCACTGTTATCGACTTCGCCTAGCGTTGCATTGTTTTTTCTGTCTTCTGAAAAGGTAAACTTATCAATGGTTTTAATAAAGGTGCTAAGTGATACCGCATTACCTGCCGAAGAGGCAGTCGCTCCGTAAAATTGCGGTTCATAAGAGCCTGTGATATTTGCCCCTTCTGCTCCTTGTACATCGACTAAGCCAACAATACTATCGGTGTTGGTTACTTTTTTTAGAGAAATATCAAGGTCTTTACCATCAAAATCTGGATCTTTTTTCTCTTTAGTGGCATAACTACTGATTTTTCGAGTACTGATTCCATTAGGATTACTACGGACTAAACGAAGTTTGGCACTTTTACTTTTGCCTCCACCAGAACCTCCACTTAATCCATCGGTTGAGCCACCGCCACCAAGGTTATATTTACCAAAGACAGCAACCGAACGTATACCGATACCATTCGCCGAGCCATAGGCAGAAACCTTACCATGTGTATCGCCTGCAAAGCCGTCTATATCAGCTTTTGCCTCAACGGTTCTATTGTTTTCGACTGAATCTAAAGCAATAGTAATGTCATTTTTATTGTTGGTTGGTGTCCAACCATAAGCATCAATGGCATTGGCGACGCCTTCGGCATAAATGGTACTGCGATAATCTTTATTATCGTCTGATTTGACACCTTTAGCTTTTAGTTCACCATAAATAAAGCCATCGTTTTTAGCTCCTTTTTGCGGTGGATTACCATACCATATTACTCGAACGGGGTTACCATCGCGATTATGCCAACCAGTAAAGTTTGGATCTTTACTGGTTGGCGTGACCTCGGTTACTTTTCTTACCACTTCGCCTGCATGAACAGTGGCAAGTTCACCTTTGCCTTGTTTATATTTTTTCTCGCTCGTTGCATCGTCTGCATAAGCAAGGGCAGGGATGATAGAAATAATACCCATTATTGCCATTGACAAGGGTTTGAGTTTAAAGCATTGTTGTATGCTTGATTGCACATTTTGTTGCATAACTAGTTCTCCATCATGAGAGATTTAAAAAATAGTGGAAGTTATTAAGTGTCTAGCTAAATCACATTGACTAGTTGAGTTACTAAACGATTAACGGATAGAGTGTATTACAGAAAAATCCTCACAAATGGTCAAAATACTGCTCAAAGACCGATGAAGAATAGGGTTTAAATTTACCGTCTGCGGTAAGAGTAATCAGATAAATTGGAAGATTTTTTTCGTTAGCAAAGGCTAAGGCTTTGTCTTTACCCAAAGCCAGTAACGCCGTTGCCAAGCCGTCTGCACTCATACAATCATCAGCAATTACTGATAAAGATAAGATATCGCTACGCGTGGGTTGATGGGTCTGATAATCAATAATGTGACAAAGGTGTTCGCCCTTGTCATTGGTATAAAAATTGCGATAATTGGCAGAAGTAGCTAAGGATCTATTGTGTAGTTGTACCACAGCAAATACTTCTTCACTATTATCAGGGGTTTCAATGCCAATTCGCCACGTTTTTTGATAGCCGTTGACACCTTTGGCACGCATTTCACCACCAATATTTACTAGATAATTATTAATGCCTTGCTTATCAAGATAGCGAGCCACTTTATCTACGGCAAAACCTTTGGCAATGGCACACAAATCAATGGAAGTTTTCGTCTCGGTTTTATGTAAATAATGCTCACCATCGTCATAATCTAGCTTGATTTTATCCATACCAACATAAGATTGAAACTCAGCAAGGGCTTGTTGATCAACATTGTTCAAACCTTTACCCTTTTGCAAATCATCAGATGCACCAAAGCCCCATAAATCAATAATGGGAGCAAGAGTAATATCTAAGCCATTATTGGTTAAATGTGCGATGTGGATTGCCTCTCTTACAACATGGGCAAAATCGGCAGAAATTTTAATAGGCTCTAAGTCTCTGTTTTGATTAAATTGGCTAATTTCAGAATTATCTTGATAAATGGACATTTGCTGATTAATTTCGACAAATATCGCCTCAATATCTGATTTGATGTGTTCGGGAGGATTTTTTTGAATATTTTTCTCACTATCAATATAGGTGATTTGATAGTTATTTGCCATCGTTTGCCCATCTAACGTGACTTCCAAAGCATTCTGTAAAGCATCTGTCAGTGGTAAATTATTTGCTAAGTGGGCTTGAGATGAGTTGGACATATAAAGGATCTCATTTAAAAAGTAAATAAAAATGACAATCATTACTTTTTATAAATATAAATGGGAATCATTATATAGACAATGTATTAGTAAAGCAACAAAAAAAGGTCTGCTAAACAGACCTTTTTTATTCAAGAAATTGCTCTAAAACTTATCAACCCTCTTTATCACCCCCGTAACACCTCAATCAACTCAAGCATATCCTCAGGTAATGGAGCAGTCACTTGAATGTCTTCACCAGTGGTTGGGTGGATAAAACCGAGTTGATGAGCATGCAAGGCTTGCCTTGGAAACTGATACAGAAACTCACGTTGTGCCTCACTAAGCCCTGCTCTTATCTGTTGTCGTTGTCCATAGCTTTTATCGCCAACTAATGGAAATTTAAGATGGCTTAAATGCACACGGATTTGATGAGTACGCCCAGTTTCTAAAGACACATCCAACAAGCTATAGTTATCGCTCAAAGGGGTAATCTCTAATAGATGGGTCACCGCCTCTTTGCCTGTATCTGTGACTGCCATCTTGGTACGTTGGGTTTTATGACGACCGATGGGCAGGTCTATGGTCTTATGACGTCGCAAATCGGCACTATTACCAGCAACCACGCACTGATAATGACGATAGACTGATTTGTCTTTGAGTTGCTCAGTCAAGTCAAGCTGAACGCTTTTGTTCTTTGCCACAATCAGCAGTCCAGAGGTGTCTTTGTCAATACGGTGTACTAAGCCAGCTCTCGGCAGATGGTTCTGCTCAGGATAATGAAATAGCAAGGCATTTACCAACGTACCCGTCCAATTCCCTGCCCCTGGGTGAACCACCATGCCGACAGGTTTATTCACTACC
>PDWI01020195.1_pt1 | contig 15462 bp, 13 predicted proteins | sample 1430891 | NCBI WGS metagenome assembly PDWI01 (sample SAMN01162508, study PRJNA174530) | Oral metagenome, whole genome shotgun sequencing project. | biome: Marine environment; feature: Marine mammal; material: Swab sample of the gingival sulcus; isolation source: swab sample of gingival sulcus... | reverse complement strand
TCAAAATATTTCATTAAAAATCTATCTAGTCTTTGACCTGCTTCATTATTGCCAATTATTATTTCTCGCATAAATACTCCAATGTATAATAATATACTCCTCTTACTAAAATTGTATCACGATTTTACATTAAATGAAAATAAGTTTATAAAGAATATTACTTTTATACAACAATTATACAAAGTTATTAAATTCTTATGATTTTATGGTAGTATAAGATAGTGATATGAAAGTAATACTTATCTCAAATTAAAATCATAAATATGCCCATTTTAAACAAATACCATTATGCATATATTTAATTTTAGATTGTTGTAAATAATATAAAATAATAAACTTAAAATATAGTACCAATCATATATAACGGAGGTTATCATGTTAGAAAAACTAAAAGATTTATGCTATGATCTCAGCGATGTGCTTTTATCATTACTTATAATTGCATTGATTTTCTTTGTTGTTTCGTGGAAAATTTCAGATTCACTAAATTTCAAAGCCGTACCAAATAATCCAAATTCTACGAATACAAATATTGTAAATACCAATGAAACAATTGACATCAAACCTCCTGCCACAACAGAAAATATAAATATTTCTAATTCAAAAACAGAAACTGAAAGCACTTTACAAAGTGATGATACCAAAGATAGCACTACTAATGTTTCTGATGGCTCAAATGAAACTTCTATTGATAGCCAAACTCCCGCTGCAAAGCCAAGTGCAAATGGCGGAACACAGACTATAACTATCTCCTCTGGTGCAACTGGAGCTAGTATAGCAAAGCAATTGCAAGATGCAGGACTAATTGACTCCACCAGTAAATTTATAGGCAGATTAGGCGAAAGAAAACTAGACTCCAAACTCCAAACGGGTACATTTAGACTATCAAACAATATGAGTATGGATGAAATTATCAATAAACTGACTGGACAATAATCAAGGTTAACATTTTAAACATTATTAACACAACTCAAACAAACCTTTAAAAAAAGGTATTGCAAAGAGGTAAACTATGATTATAAATATAAATAATACTGATATTTACTATGAAAAACATATCCTAGATAATAATAAAATAACTTCAGATAATTTTAATAATGATAAACACAATACTCAAAATTATTCTGATGAAAATAATATCCCCACCCTTGTTTTTCTACATGGATGGGGTTCAAACTTGAGGGTGTTTGATAGCATAATATCCGATTTAAAAGCCGACTATAATATTTATGCTATTGACCTATCTGGATTTGGAAATTCCCCTGAACCCGATAATGACTGGTCTATATATGATTATGCCGATATGGTAAAATCTTTTATTTTAAAAGAAAATATACAAAACCCAATAATTTTAGGTCATTCATTTGGAGGTCGGCTTGGCATAATATTGTCAAATAGCCAAAATAATCCTTCAAGCAAAAATAAAAATGATACTTTAAGTATTAAAAAATTAGTATTGATAAATAGTGCAGGTATAATCCCTAAGAGAAGTTTTTCATATAAATACAAAGTAGGAAAATATAAATTTATAAAAAAGATTAAAAACTTAAAAATAGTTGATTTTGCATTTGGAGATATTATATCAGCATATATGTCAAAGGCGGGTTCCAGCGATTATAAAAGAGCTTCACAAAGAATGAAAAATATACTAAAACTAGCCGTAAACGAGGATTTATCACATCTTATGCCAGATATAAATATTCCCACGCTTTTAATATGGGGAGATAAAGACACCGCAACCCCCTTAGCTGATGGACAAAAAATGTCAAGCTTAATACCAAATTCAAAATTGGTAGTCTTTGAAGATGCAACACATTATAGTTTTTTAGATAAACCACAAGAATTTAAAAATGCTCTTTTAAATTTTTTAAGGGAGGATAACTAATGAATTTTCGAATAATTCTTTTTATATTTTTTGCAATATATATGATTAAGCACAAATTTCAATACGACCTACATATGTTTCAACAAAACAGTTATCGTGCTAATCGCTACTTAAATTGGACTTTTGGAAAAAATAATCGAAAATGGAAAGGCACTGATTCACTTCTTTTAATTTCAATGATATTTTGGTATTTAGGTGAACATAAATTTTTCCCAATCCATAATCTAACAATGACTAATACAATTCAAATTCGAATATGTACTGCAAAACATCTGCTAGTTTATATATTTATTTCAATGCTATTTTTAATTTTTACAGAAGATGCACATAAGCTGATTATGTCAGTAAATATCATAAAAAAACCTCTTGTATATACAAATCGAGTTAAACGTCTTATGACAACTCAAATTATTGTATTTCTTGCTATTTTATCATTTTTATTTTTTACAAAACAACCGACTTTAATTGTGTGCATTAGCGTATTTGCATTATCGTTTTTTTCGTATATATTATTGATTATCGCTAATTTTATAAACTATCCAATTGAAAAATCAATAAATAATTACTATATAAATGACGCAAAAAAAATACTTGCCGAAAATCCAAATAGACTTATAATAGGCATAACTGGAAGCTATGGAAAAACTAGCACTAAAAAGATATTGTCGCAAATTGTATCAAGTGAAAAAATAGTTCTTGCAACCCCTGAAAGCTACAATACTCTCATGGGCGTAGTGAGAACAATCCGTGAATCACTTAGACCCATACACGAGGTTTTTATAGTGGAAATGGGAGCTAAACAATTAGGTGATATAAAAGAAATTTGCGACCTTGTAAAGCCTCATATAGGAATTATCACCTCTATCGGAAAACAACATCTTGAAACGTTTAAAAGCCTTGATAATATCAAAAAAACTAAAAATGAATTATTTATGAATTTACGAGAAAACGGAACTGCTATTTTAAATTTATCCGATGAAAATATCATGTCTTTACCTCGTAGAGCTGATGTGAAATATATTGGATTTAAAAACGTAATTTCTGAAAATAGTGCATATGTTTCAAAAACACAAAATCCGCCACATAATGATTTATCAAACACTAAAGAAATTGACAAAACTATCATTTATAAATCTGAAAATATTAAAATTACAAATGGCGGAACTATATTTGATTTTATTATCCCTATTAATGATCATAACTTTACTACAAAGCATAATAATACTTCTAACAATAATGCTATAACTAATCCAAACAATAATAAAGAAAATAAAATCACAATAACGACAAAATTGCTGGGCGTCCATAATGTCCAAAATTTACTTTCAGCACTAACAACAGCTGACACTTTAGGAATTAATATATATAAATCTCTACCGATAATTTCAAGCATTAAACCTATTGAGCATAGACTTTCCATTAGACGTGGTGCTTATGGAGAAACTATTATCGACGATGCCTTTAATTCAAATCCAGTGGGGTCTAAAAATGCACTTAAAGTTTTAAAAATTATAGATGGCAAAAATAAATATATCATCACTCCTGGTATGATAGAATTAGGTTCTGAAATGGATAGCTACAATAGAAAATTTGGTCAATATATGGCTGATGTATGTAACTTTGTAGTTTTAGTTGGAAAAAGTCAAACTAAATCAATTGCACAAGGACTGGAAGATAAAAATTATCCAGCAGAAAATATTTATATAGCAAATAGCTTTATAGAGGGCTATGAGTATTTAAAAAATATAACATCACCTTCTGATGTAATTCTCATAGAAAATGATTTGCCAGATTCATTTAATAATTAATACTATTCTCAAAGGAGTTTTTATGATTTCAATAGGAGTAATATTTGGTAGCCAATCAGTAGAACACGAAGTTTCTATAATCACCGCCGTACAAGCGATAAATTTTTTAGACAAACTTGACGGTTACAATATCGTCCCCATATACATCGACAAAAAAGGGGTATGGTATACTGGTAACCAACTTAAATCAATCGAAAAATATAAAAATATGCCTGAATTACTAAAAAATTCTCAGCGAGTTAGCCTAATAAGAGATGGTAGGCGAGCAATATTATTTGAACTCGATAATCGACATCGTGGAACACCAAAGGCGTTATTTGAGCGTTCTCAAACTATTGATATAGTATTTCCAATAGTCCATGGCACTTATGGCGAAGACGGAACTTTACAAGGTTATTTGGAAATGCTTGATTTACCGTATGTTGGTTGCGATGTACTATCCGCAGCTATCACAATGGACAAAATAGTATGTAAAAATGTTTTAGAAAAAAATAATATCCCCGTTATAAAAGGATTTGGATTTTCATCACAAAACTGGCTAAAAGATAGCGAGTCTATAATAGATAAAATTCAAACGGACTTTAGCTACCCTGTTATAGTAAAACCTGCAAATATGGGTTCTAGCATTGGAGTAAGCGTCGCTCACAATATAGATGAACTATATGACGCAATAGAATTATGCGTTGAGTTTACAGATAGGATATTAATAGAGAAATTTGTATCCAATTTAATGGAGATAAACATAAGCGTATTGGGCGACTGCGAAGATATAAAAGTCTCTGCTTGCGAACGCCCTGTTAGTTCAAATGAATTTTTATCTTATGAGGATAAATATCAAAGGCAAGAATCTAAAAAAATATCATCGTCAAATCATAATTCAAATAACGCTGGTATGGCGTCTCTTGATAGAATATTGCCAGCCGATATTTCTTTAGAGTTGCAACATCGAATAGAAGAATTAGCAAGACAATCATTTCTAGCCGTTGGTGCAAGCGGTGTTGCTAGACTTGATTTTATAGTGGATAAAGATACAGACAATGTATATTTAAACGAACTCAATACCATCCCTGGTTCTCTTTCATTTTACTTATGGAAAGAGGTCGGAGTTTCATTTGAAGATTTGCTCCAAGAAATGATAGATTTAGCACTCAGAAAATACCGTAGAACCAAAAGACTTCAATTTTCTACTGATACCAACCTACTTCAAACGGCTAATTTAGGCGGTGTGAAAAAATAATTAATACTGCACTCAAATAAATTTGCTTGTTTGAAATTAGTATAATACTATTTTAAGTAAGCAATTATAAATCATTTACAATAACTAAAAAGAAATCCTTAATTCTTGCAAAAACTTCTCTAAAATAATATTTTGGAAGAACTGCGTATCTATAATGTTCAGCAGGCACGCCAAATACATCAGCATTTGAGCGGCCAATATACACCGCTCTTTTTAAATGATAATTTTGAGTTACAACGACAAATCTAGTTAAATTAAATTCGCTAACCGCTCTGAGCATAGAATCATATGTGCTATATCCCGCATGGTCCATAATTACATCTGACTCTTTAACTCCATTTTTAACTAAATAATCTTTCATAACTCCAACTTCATTATAGTAATCATTTCTATGATCTCCACTCACCAATATTATTGGTGCTACCTCATCACGATATAATTCTATTGACTTATCTAAACGATCCTTTAACATTGGACATGGCGTTTTTTGTGGAGTAACTCTAGCTCCCAAAACTACTATCGCTTGCATATCATGAGCTATTTCATTATCGGTTTTTATATATTTATTAGCACTTATTTTAACATATAAATCAATGCCTACTATTATTAATATAAATATCAATATAACAACTATAGCTGCAATCAATATTTTCTTTAATAATCTACCGAGCCATTTCATAACATTTCCCCTCAACTTTGAACCCATATCCCCACTACATTTATATTAAGCTAATACTAATTTTGAATTAATTTAAGTTAGATATATCATTCTCATAATACTCTCAAACAAAAACTGTATATAATTAGTTTAAACAAAGACCATAATGCATATAAAAAATTCGTCATTTATGAAGCAACAAAATTTACAAAATTTCGTTAAGAAAGCCAACTGTTCGAACGAAGTGAGTTTTGGCTTTTAGAAATTTTTAAATTTTGAGCGATATAAATAGAATTTTTTAATCAGCATTTGGGACTGTTTAAACTAATTTTATTATGTTTAGTTTAATTTGAGATTAGTATCACATAAATTTGCGTATTATTCCAGTTTAATAAACGTTCTTATTTAAAATTAGTATAAAACAAAAATGCCACCCCTTAATGCAGTGGCATTGGTTCACATTTGATAATTTATACTAATTTTTCATCATCTGAGTTTGACTCAACTTCATGTTCTTGTTCTTTTATAATCTCTTGTTCTTGCTTATCTTCACTATTCTCCGTCTCTTGCACAATTTCTTGTGAGGGTTTTACTTCTCGTTGCTCATCATCTACCACATCTGATGTAATTTTTTGTGAAGGCTCTAAACTAGATTTAACACCTGTTTTCTCATTACCTTCTATTTCTTTTTCTACTTTACCTTTAACTTCTTTCTCAGCTTTATCTTCCGCTTTTCTTTTCTTACGTTCTTCTTCTCTTTGAGCTTTTTCAGATTCAACCTTAGCATGAAGTGCTTCAAGCCCCTGTTCACAAGCTACATTAAATTCTTCACCAGATAAAGTTTCATATTCTAATAATGCTGCAGCGCAACAACATGAAGCATATCTATATTATCCGATAAAACCTGTTCTGCCCTTTCATATGCCTTATCTACAATTCTATGAATTTCATGGTCAATCTCAGCTGCCACTTGTTCAGAATAAGCTCGTCTAGTAGTCATATCTCTACCTAAGAACACCTCATCATCTGAACCATATGTCATAGCACTTAAATTTTCACTCATTGCATATTGCGTTACCATATTCCTTGCAATCGCAGAAACTCGTTGTAAATCATTTTGAGCACCAGTTGAAATATCCTTTAAAATCAATTTTTCAGCAACTCTACCACCTAAAAGCAACACAAGTTCATTTTCCATTTGATTTTTAGTTTTATAACTTCTATCCTCAGTAGGAAGTTGCATAGTAAATCCACCAGCTCTACCTCTTGGAATAATCGTAACTTGATGAACTGGATCCATATCAGGTAACACCTTAGCAATAATAGCGTGGCCCCCTTCATGATAAGCAGTAAGTCGTCTTTCTTTATCGCTAACAACTCTACTTTTCTTTTCAACTCCAGCAATAACCTTAGTCGTAGCCTCTTTTATAACATCCATATATATCTGCTTGTCATCATTGCGAGCAGCTAATATAGCCGATTCATTCATAAGGTTTTCTATATCGGCTGGAGTAAATCCAGGCGTACTCTTAGCCAAAGTTTTAAAATCAACATCATCAGCAATTGGCTTATTTTTAGAATGAACTTCAAATATTTCTTCTCTTTCCCGCACATCAGGACGACCAACCATAATTTGTCTATCAAATCGTCCAGGTCTTAATAATGCTGGGTCAAGAATATCAGGTCTATTTGTCGCCGCAATCATGATAATGCCCTGATTGTCGCCAAAACCATCCATTTCTACCAATAGTTGGTTTAACGTCTGCTCTCTTTCATCATGTCCACCGCCAAGACCAGCACCTCTCTTACGTCCAACCGCATCAATTTCGTCTATAAATATAATACAAGGTGAATTTTTTTTAGCATTTTCAAATAAATCACGCACCCTAGATGCACCTACACCGACAAACATCTCGACGAAATCAGAACCCGAAATGCTAAAAAATGGCACTCCCGCCTCACCAGCTACGGCTCTTGAAAGATATGTTTTTCCCGTTCCTGGAGGTCCCACCATCAATATTCCCTTTGGAATACGGGCGCCTAAATCCATATATCTTTTAGGGGTTTTAAGGAAATCTACAATTTCTATCATTTCCTCTTTTTCTTCTTTCAACCCCGCAACATCAGCAAAAGTAATGGCTTTACTCTTGTCGTCTTTCACAAGTCGAGCCTTGCTTTTGCCAAACGACATAACTTTAGAGCCACCACCTTGTGAATTTTGCATAAATACAAACCAAAATATCACTAATAATATCACCAAAAATACAGTTGGTAAAATATCTACAAACCAAGGCGTTGTAACTGGAGGATGACTTTCTAGCTCCAATCCACTTTCCTTAATAGTCTTATATAATTCGTCGCCAAATGGCCTAGCAATCATTCTAGGCACATGAGTTTCAAATGTTGTTCCATCTTTTAATTGTCCTTTTACGACATTATTTTCTAAAATATTTAACTGGAGAATCCCTTTTTGCTCAATAGCTTGAATAAGTCCTGTTGTAGTCAAATTCTTATCTTCAACCTTTGTACCTATGCCCGAAAATCGAACTATTAAGATAATTACAAACAGAAGCATTATATAAAAGGTAGCTCCCTTGAAAAATTTTCGCATACCTCTCCTCCTCATTATAGCACGTCATTTTATTGTATCATATACGACTAATTTGGACAACCGAATATATCTCGTCATCTGCTATAATTTTTATTTTGATTAATCAAGCATATACCTCACAATAAATAAAAATATAATGATATCTTACTTTTTATATTTTTTTACACTCATATGGCAATATCAATTTTGCTGTCTGAGGGTTTTTTACTTGCATATCTTCTCCTATTTGTTTAATATGCTCAATTATTTTCCCTTTATCCAAAACTAATATTTCATCACACAAATAATAGCATGACATAAAATCATGTGCTATAAATATATAAGTTAAATTAAATGTGGTCTTTAAATTAGCCAAGAGAGATAACATCTCATATTGAATAAGAGGATCCAACCCACTAAGAGCCTCATCTAATATAAGCACTTTTGGTTTAACTATCAAAGCTCTAGCAAGACATAATCGTTGCAACTGTCCCCCGCTTAATTTTCTAGCCTTTATATTTAATGAAACCTTTGATAATTCAACACTTTTAAGAATTTCAATGGCAAGATCTTTTTTTTCATTTTCCTTCATCGAATATCCATTAAATATATTTAAAGGTTCAAACAAAGTATCTTTAACAGTAAAATTAGGATTTACTGCTCCAAATGCATTTTGAAATACTATTTGAATATTTTTATATCTTTCACGTATTTGATTTTTATTCATTTTATCATATGAAACACCATTAAAAAATATTTTTCCCTTTTGTGCTTTTTCTAAGCCTATCAAAAGTCTACTTAACGTGCTTTTCCCACTACCACTTGCTCCCATTATACCAAGACAAATTCCTTCATTTACACTAAATAAAATATTTTTTAATATAATATTTCCGTTATATCCATGACTTACATTATCAACTTTAATCATTTTTCACCTCATTATATCTAGTATATATCCTAGGTTTTAAAAGTCTTTTAGAATATTCAGTCTTAGGATTTGATAACATTTGATTTGCAGAAGAATATTCTATTTGCTCGCCATTTTTTATAATTATCACATCATCCGCAAATTGTTTTACAATATCATAATTATGAGTTATTACTATAATTCCGATTCCATTTTCACGACACGTATGAAGTGAATTTACAATAGTTTGCGTATTATATTCATCAAGTGCTGAAGTAGGCTCATCGGCAATCAGAAATTGTGGATGAAGTTCTAACATCATCGCAAACATTATCCTCTGAAGCATTCCTCCACTTAATTGAAATGGATATTTATCTAATACATCATTCGGTTTACTAAAATTAAATTCTTTAAGCCCTTCTACAAGCAATCTCAAAGACTCTTTAGAATCTATATGTAGATTACTTTTAAATAACTCTATTGCATGACAAGCTATCGTCTGCATGGGATTATATAAACCCATTGGATTTTGTGCAATATACGCTATTACATTTCCTCTATATTTTTTAAATTCATTTTTGGATAAAGATAATAAATTAACTCCATTCAAATCTGCCTTTCCTATGCATTTTGCAGTGTCTGGCAATTGACCAATAATCATTTTTGATAACATAGTCTTCCCCGAACCACTTTCACCAATAACAACAAGGCTTTTTGATGTAGTTATCTCAAAATTTATATTTCGTAATATAACTTTATCTCCAATATTTAAACCAACATCTTCTAATTTTAATTTACCAAAATTATTTTTTATCATAGTCAAAATTATCACCTATCAAATTAAATGCCAACACCGCAATAAAAATAGCCATCCCCGGATACATCATAAGTCCAGGGATTCGTCTGAAATATGGGCGTGCATCACTGAGCATCATCCCCCACTCAGAAATATTTGGCTGAACTCCAATTCCCAAAAATGAAAAACTAGAAATCATCAATATAACACTCCCAATCTGTGATAAAGCTACAACAATTATAGGTTTAAAAACAAATGGTAATATATGTTTTCTAATAATATAAGCTGAAGAAGCTCCCATAGTCTTTGCCACTTTTACATATTCATTATTTTTAACTGTAAATACCATATTTCGTATTATTCTAGCATAATACACCCAACCTACAACAGTAACCGCTAAAACAATATTATTAATACCTTGCCCCAATATTCCAGCAAGCGACATCGATAATAAAAATGTAGGAAATGCCATTATAATATTAGCAAACCATGAAAAAGTTTTATCGACATATCCACCCTTCCAACCCACAAATAATCCAATTGGAAAAGCTATTATAAGTGTGAGTATCGTTATAATAGTCGATAATAACAAAGATAACCTAGCACCATATACAAGTCTTGACAAAACATCTCTACCTAGATGATCTGTTCCTAAAATATGCTCTGCACTAGAAGGTTGTAGTTTAATTGATATATCTAAAAGTTGAGGATCATATGGTGCTATAGCAGGTGCAAATATAGCCACAAAACACAAAAAAATAATTATCCCAATTGAAACATATAATATTTTATGATTCTTCATAGGAATACCTCTTTTTACTCATTTTTAAATGCGGATCTAATCTATGTACTATTTCTTGAGTTATAGAATTAACAACTATTGCAAAAACTCCAAAAAACATCAAAGATGCTTGAATAAGAGGTGTATCTCCAAGTTGAACGGCATTTACAAACATCTTTCCTAACCCTGGCCAAGAAAATATTTCTTCAATCAATATACTCCCAGTAAAAAGATATAAAATATTAGAACTAAAAACATTTTTTAAAAGATGATTTTTAACTATATATATTTGACTCACTCCTCTAATGATAGCATTCTCAACATGAGGTTTTGTCATCTCTTCCAAAATAGCCTTCCTTATCAATAAAGAAGTCTGCCCTACAAGCGGAGTCATAAGAGTTATAGATGGAAGTATTAAATTTAATATTCCATCTTGTCCTGAAACAGGCACCCATTTTAATCTAACTGCAAATAATATTATCAACAAATAGCCTAACCAAAATGGTGGAATAGATATACTAAAATATGATATCCCTTGAACTATATAATCTATTATTTTACCTCTATTTAAAGAACTTATAGTCCCAAATATCATAGATATAATGAATAACATTACAAATGAAAAGCTACCCAATATCATAGTTGGAATTACTGCTCTTTTCATAATATCTATAATTTTTTCACCTTGAATATATGAGTCGCCAAAATTACCTCTCATAATATCAAAAAGCCAATCTGTATATTGAACTAAAACAGGCTTATTTAAACCCAATTTTTCAGTTGCAAAAGCAATAGACTTATCATTTATACTTTGATGACAAGCCCTTAAATAATTTTCTGCAGGATCTCCTGGTGTTAATTTTATAAGCCCAAATGTCAAAAGTGAAATCACTATCAAAGTCAATATAAATAATAAAAATCCTTTCATAAACTCCATAAGAGTCTTATGATTAAATTTTAACATTACAAATCCTTTCAAATAAAAAGGGTATGATACATCATAAATAACATACCATACCCAAAGTTATATCAAAACATTTTACTTAATTCGAACAGCCTTCCAAACAGGAAGTCTATTTTCTTCAGGCATAAATTCCATACCATCCATCTCACCATCTCTATATACACTTAATACCGCTTGATAAGTTAAAGGAATATACACTGCTTGCTCGTGAAGAGTTGTAAGTACATATTTATAATCTTCAACCATTTTAGCCTCATTTGGTTCAGTTATAGCTGCAGTTATAGTCTCATCAATTTTTTTCTTCATAGGTAGAGCTTTTTGTGCTATATAATCTGGCCCACCATTTTCAGAACCATTTGTCATAGCCATTAAGAATGAATGTGGATCCCATGGAGCACCCCAAGAGAAGTTAAACATAACATCATATTCGCCCTTATTAGCATTTGACCAGTATGTTTTTTCATCAAGAGCTTTAAGTTCAACATCTACACCAATTTTTCTCCACTCACCTTGCACATATTCACCAACACTCTTATCTGTGATTTTAGCAGAAATATATGGGAAATAAATACTCATTTTCTTTCCATTTTTCTCACGAATACCATCACTACCCATTTTCCACCCAGCATCATCTAGCATTTTATTCGCTTTATCTAAATTATATTCATATGGTTTTAAATCAAATTGTGTATTTGGTACATTTGGAGCAAATATTGTATTTGCTGGTTTTTCAATTCCACCAAAGATATTTTTAGCAACATTTTCTTTATCAATTGCATGACTTAATGCTTTACGCACATTTATATCGCCTACGATTTCATCAGCAGTGTTCATTAACAACATTCTTGTTGACATAGGCTCTGATGATGCTGTTACATATGCTGGATCATCTTTATAAACATTAAATCTATCTAAACTGATAAGTCCATTTCCATAAATAAAATCAATATTTCCAGCTTCAAATTCCAAAGCTAAAGTTTCACTATCTGGAATAACTTTAATTTCAACTTCCTGTGCAGCCGGCTTTTCACCCCAATAATATGGATTTTGAACGAAAACGGCATAATTATCCTTTTTATGCTCTTTTAACATCCAAGCACCCGTTCCAATAGGAGCTTTTATTCCATTAGCTGTATTCCCATCATCTGGGAAAGATGCATCCGCCATAAATCTAATTGGTCTGATCATAGCCAAATCATATAAAGTTGCTGAATATGGCTTTGATAGAGTAAATTCAAAAGTCATATCATCAACAGATTTCCAAGATTCTAATAAATTTGTTAAAGGGAACCAAGAATGATTTCCTCTATTTTCATCAGAAAAAATTGTGTCAAAGTTTTTAACTACATTAGCAGCATTAAAATCAGAACCATCAGAATACTTAACGCCTTCACGAAGTTTAAAAGTATAAGTTTTACCATCTTCTGATTTGCTCCACTCAGTAGATAAAGCTGGTTTTATAACACCATTTTCTCCATAGTATACAAGTCCATCATAAACCATATCCTGAGTTACAAACTGACTTGGTAAATACATATGTGCATTCAAATTACCCACTGGATCCAAATTGTATCCAAGAGTAATTTTACTAGGTACTGCACTTTCTTTAGTCTCTGTTTCTTTAGTTTCGGTTGTTTCTGTAGTACTAGTTTCCTCTGCAGGCTCTGAAGAAACTGTATCATCAGTTTTTTGAGTACAAGCCACAACAGTTAATGACAACATTAAAACTAATACCAATGCAATTAATTTTTTCATAATTCCTCCCTATGTAATTAATATTTTCTTCATAAATAAATAATCATTCATCACACTCATAAATTGGATATACCCACTAAGTAATATATTCAAACTAGAAAAATAATATTGGTGTAACATTATTGTGATAATTATTATTTCCACGCCAAAATAACTATATTTTTAGTATTATTTGTTCTTTTTACTCTATTAGATAGCCTATAACCAACAACCCATATTATCCCTTTATCATCGCATACAAGAGGAATATTATCCCTTAAATCCTTTGGAACTTTCTCGTCTATAAAAAAATCTTTTAACTTTTTTTCCCCATTCATACCCAGTGGTGAAAACATATCTCCAGATTTCCTAAATCGAACATATAGCTCTCCTGAAATCCTGTCCATATCAATACATTCATTGTATTTATTATTTTTATTTTCAGCTAACCAAGAAGTAAATTTGTCCGTTGTTATTTTATTAACCTTCAAATTAGAATGTTTTTTATTTTCATCATTGCAAACACTTTTATCACTCTGTAAGTTTTGATTTAATTCATGATTATTATAAATTTTCAAATCGCTCCTTTTCCAACATAAATCATCATATACAATTTCAAACTGGAGACCTGATATGTATTTAACCGCACCATGTCGCATATCATTTATAATACTCTTTACCTCAAATATACTGGCAGAACCGATATTTTTTAACCCATTACCATTTTGCTCTATAATTTTTCTTATAAATCTAGTTTGCATACTACTATGTAGATTATTAATAAAATCCAGAGAAAGATAATATCTATGAGTATCCATATTTTCTTTGTTATTGGATACTTCTAATTTACTTCCATAAGCATTTTTATTGCCATATACATTTTTATTGTATTTATCGACAACGATAGGTGCATTATCCCAGATTTCATTAAATTTTACATTTATATAATCACTATCCTGCCTATACTCCTCTGATTTTGTAGCAACCACCTTTATAATATTTGCATTAAAATCATTTTGTATGCTAGGAATTAATTTATATCTAATTCTATTTCTAGTGTATTTAATATCTGTATTGGTTTCATCTACCCCTATTTCAATATATTTATCATTTGCATAATTCTCTATTTCTTCACGTGAAAATGATAGCAATGGACGAATTACACCATCTGCCCTTATATGTTCCATACCCGCAAGACCGTCTATTCCACTACCTCTTAAAAATCTCATAATAACCGTTTCAGCCTGATCATTTTGATTGTGAGCAACGGCAATTTTATCTGCACATAGTTCCTTTTTATATTTATTAAAAACCTGATACCTAATTTCTCTTGCCATTTCTTCAAAACTTTTTTTATGCCTCTTTGCCATATCCTCTACGTCTATCTCTTCTAAAATAAACGAAATATTATGTATTTGACAATATCTTTTGACAATATCTGCATCAGCATCAGCAGAAATACCTCTGAGTTTATGATTTATATGTACGACGTATATTTCTAATTTCCATCTATCCTTAATACTCATAAATAAATCTAGCATACACATCGAATCAACTCCACCAGATACACCCAAAATAATTCTTTGATTTTTAGAAAGCATACCTTTATTTATTAAAGTATTTTCAAACTTTCTTAACATAATATCTCCTCGTATAACAAACATATAATCAAGTTATAATAATCCATTTTAATAGGCTCAACATAATTTTATACAATGATTTTTCTATATATCATAATCCACAATCACTTTTGAGAATTTATCATTATATTCACTTGCAAATAGACCCTCTAAATTATCAAAATCACTAATACTTATCCTATCAAATCCAAATTTTTCAATCACCGAATATATTATTTGCCCGCCAGCACTTATAATATCAGCCCTTTGAGCTTGTAATCCCATTACATCTTTTCGCTTATTAGCGTCCATATCACAAAGTTTTGACAATATCTCTTTAAATCTTTGTGAAGTAATTTCATACCCCTGAATTATTTTTCTATTATAACTTTCCATTTTTAAATCAATTGTGGCAAAACTCGTTGCAGTTCCACCAATTCCAATTAATTTCTTAATTTTATCGCTATTAAAATGTATATCTTT
>PDWI01006636.1_pt1 | contig 15462 bp, 14 predicted proteins | sample 1430891 | NCBI WGS metagenome assembly PDWI01 (sample SAMN01162508, study PRJNA174530) | Oral metagenome, whole genome shotgun sequencing project. | biome: Marine environment; feature: Marine mammal; material: Swab sample of the gingival sulcus; isolation source: swab sample of gingival sulcus... | reverse complement strand
GCTGCGGGTCAATGGCGGCAGTAACGACAAGGTAACACTTGACGGTTTCAACAAGGGAGAAACTGAGGCTAACTATACGCAATATACGCATTCAGGAGCGACCTTGTGGGTTGATGACGATATAACGCCAACGCTTATTGCCTAGTTGGTTTTGACAGGGTAGTAATAATAACAGCTGAGCCAAAGCACATATCGGTGTTTTAGCTTAGGTAGTGTAGTCACGAGACATTGTTTTTTGTCGGTGGGCAGCATGTTTTCCTATCAAGGCGTAAAGCGCAAGGCACTACAAGTCATGTCGAGCATTTACAACGCCGAGAGGGAAACATTCTGCCCCGATCCGAAGGGCGAGGCCAGGCGGTCAGCATACGGCGTTAAAGCGCTTGACAATATGAATAACTATTCTCTGCGCGCTTTGCCTCGTCTGATAACCGCCTACCTATCGCAAAAAATAACATCTCGTGACTACACTACCTGGAAAAAAGACGATTGACGACTAAACAGACTGATGAAAAACTCTATCAGTGAGGTTTATAATTGCTATTTTTTCATATATAATGAATCTTTTATAATTCGTACAACATTAAGATTAAGGAAGCACAATGACGAAAAGAAAATGGACACCGATATTTTTATTACTAACCAGTGTGGCAACTTTTACAGCTGTCTCACAGAGTAAATCTTTAAATATTACCGCAGAAGAATTAAAAAAAATTGTTCGCAAAGCGGCTGAAGAGTCAGCCAACAACGCTGTTAAAGAGGTACTGAAAAAACAAGTAACCAGTCGCAAAAGAACTGACAAAAGCACACAAAATCTACCGAAAAAACAAGCGACCACGAAAATTTTACGCATTGGTAGCGGTGCTATCGGTGGCAATTACTTTGTTTTAGGTGAATTGGTCGGTGGTGTTATTTCTCACCCTTCAGGCTCATTGCCTTGTGGTGCCGGCGGCTCTTGCGGTATTATGAACTTACAATCGCAAAACATCAGTTCCGCCGGATCGGTGGCCAATCTGAATACGTTAAAAGATAAAACCAACCAAACCGGCTTTGTCCAATCTGATATTGCTTATTGGGCCTATACCGGAACGGGCTTATATGCCAAGGAAAAAAAACAAAGCAACTTACGTGCTATTGCCAGTCTTTATCCTGAAGCCATCCACATTATTGTCAACAAAGAAGCCAACATCAACACTATCGCTAAGTTAGCGGGCAAACGGGTTTCTCTCGGGGCAAAAAAATCAGGCACTTTACAGGGAGCTCGCCTGGTATTGAACGCTTATCAGATTACCGAAGATAAAATACAGGCCAGATACTTAAACAGTGCCGACAGTATCAAAGCCCTTTTAAAAGGTGAATTAGACGCCGTTTTCTTCACCGTAGGCACGTCCTCGCCGATACTTAATGAGCTTTTCAAAAACAATGATAAGTTCACCTTGCTGTCTATTGGTAACAGCCAACGTCAAGCCATTTTTAAGCAAGGGCATTACTTCTCTCCTTTTCGTATCGCTGCAAATACCTACAAAGGCGTACCTGAAACCAAAACGATTTCCGTTTATGCACTGTGGCTGACAACTGAAAAAATGGACGAAGGGCTGGTTTACGCACTCACCAAAGCCTTGTGGGGAAAACCGGCAAAACACTTATTTAAGAGCAGCTTGATTGGTCACCATATCAGTATAGAAAATTCTCTAAAGGGGATTGGTATCCCCTTGCATAGCGGCGCAAAAAAATATTACGATGAAATTGGAAAACGCTTTTAAACATGTCATATACCACGATTGAAAATTTTGCCGATAAATTGACCGTCAATGTCGGTGGTGTTGCCGTCGGGGGTAATGCACCTGTCGTTGTCCAGTCAATGACCAACACCGACACCGCCGACTACTTAAAAACGGCCATTCAGATTGCCGAACTGCACCAAGCGGGTTCTGAATTAGTGCGTATCACGGTCAATAACCAAGCCGCCGCCGCCGCCGTCTCCAGCATTGTCGGGCAATTGGAAAAAATGGGCTTGACGGTTCCTATCATTGGTGACTTTCATTATAACGGGCACAAATTATTGGCTGCTAATCCTGACTGTGCCGCCGCGCTTGCCAAATACCGCATCAACCCCGGTAACGTCGGGCGGGGCAATAAACGTGACCATCACTTTATTGACATTATTCAACAAGCCATTTTACACGATAAACCTGTGCGTATCGGGGCCAATTGGGGCAGTGCCGACCAAGCCGTGTTAGCCCGCTTGATTGATGAAAATAACCAACGTCTTAAACCGCTTCCCCCAAACGAGTTAATGTATGAGGTGTTAATTACCTCCGTTCTGGAAAGTGCGGCACTGGCGGAATCGGTGGGCTTGCCTGCCGATAAAATCATCTTATCGGTCAAAATGTCACAAGTACAAGACCTGATTAACGTCTATCGCCAATTGTACCGCTTATGCCGTTATCCGCTACACTTAGGACTCACCGAGGCCGGTTTGGGTAGTAAAGGCATCGTTGCCTCGACGGCGGCACTGGCGGTTTTATTACAAGAGAATATTGGTAACACCATTCGTATTTCGCTGACCCCCGAGCCGGGCGAGTCAAGAACCAAGGAAGTGGTGGTCGCCCAGGAAATCTTACAAACCATGGGACTGCGCGCCTTTGTTCCGCAGGTCACTTCCTGCCCGGGATGCGGCCGCACGTCCAGTGATTATTTTCAGCATCTTGCCAAGGATATTCAAGCATTTTTACGCGAACAGATGCCGAAATGGCGGAAAACCTACCCTCGGGCTGCCGAGATGAAAGTCGCCGTGATGGGCTGTGTCGTCAATGGCCCGGGGGAATCCAAAGCTGCTGATATCGGCATCAGTCTGCCGGGTAAGGGTGAAGCCCCTGTTGCCCCGGTGTATATTGACGGCAAAAAAGATGTGACCTTAAAAGGTGAGAACATCGCTGCTGAATTTATGACCATTGTTGAAGATTATATTGTTCGCCGTTATGCTACCTGATACACTGTTCACCCTATCCTAATTATTATTATGGCAAAAATCAAACAACTAACACGGTTTCTTCGCCTGGCCACATCGGTACTCAAGCGACTGGATGCCTGGCTGCCACCGCGGCTTGAAGCACCGAATTGGCAGGCCATTGCCTATCGCTGGCAACGCATTGGTAACCAAGGTACATTGCACGCCCTGCCCAATCCGCACACTTTTTCCTTATCTCGTCTGCAAGCCATTGACCGGCAAATGACACAGTTGGTGCGTAATACCGAACAGTTTATCGGCGGACGGGCTGCCAATAACGTTTTATTATCCGGCTCTCGCGGTACCGGCAAGTCCTCCTTGGTCAAAGCTCTGCTGCATGAATATCACCGGCAAGGATTGCGTTTAATTGAAGTTGATAAAAGCGATTTGTTGAGTTTACCTTACCTGTTGCAATTGTTGCAAAAGCGCCCGGAAAAATTTATCTTGTTCTGTGACGATTTATCTTTTGCAAGCGGTGACGACAGTTTCAAAGCCTTAAAAACCGTACTGGACGGAGGGTTATCGGTACGGGCGGAGAATGTCTTGGTCTATGCCACTTCCAATCGGCGGCATTTAATGCCCGAATCGCTTGCCGATAATGACATCCGTCTCAATGACGCCGGGGAAATCCACCCGCAGGAAAGCACCGAAGAGAAAGTTTCTCTATCCGACCGTTTCGGCTTATGGTTACATTTTTATCCCTTTAGCCAAGACGATTATTTGGCCGCCGTAGAAAGCTGGTTAAACGCAGCTCAGATACCTTTTGATGAAACGGCAAAACGGGCTGCGTTGCAATGGGCCGGGGCAAGAGGCAACCGTTCAGGGCGTATCGCCTGGCAGTTCGTTTGCGATTGGAGCGGACGCCTACCCGAACAACGTAACGCTTTGTAAAAGAGCACGTTGCAAAGAAAATTGGCGCTGCGTAAAAGGGATAAATGGTGCCCAGGGCCGGACTCGAACCGGCACGGTGTTTCCACCGAGGGATTTTAAATCCCTTGCGTCTACCAATTTCGCCACCCGGGCAATCAGTGAGTGCTAAATTGGAGTGCGAATGATACGCTGACAACAACATCTTGTCAATTATTTTTCCGTAAAAAATGGGGTTTTTTGGCAAACACTGCTTGCAATTTATCAGCGACTCCGTAACATAAGATACCTAGTCAAAATTTTTATAGGCACAGATGAATGCATCAGGACAATAGATTACATAATGTTCACATCCTTTCCCAGGAAACCTTGCTCACACCGCGGGCGTTACGAGAAAAAATCCCGACCAGCCAAAAGGCGGCGGAAACAGTCCTTAACGGACGACAAACCATCCAGAATATTTTAGACCGCAAAGACCCGCGTATTTTCGTTGTCGCCGGCCCTTGTTCCATCCACGACCTAACCTCAGCAATGGAATATGCCCGGCGCTTTCGGCAACTGGCCGAAGAGGTCGCCGAAACCATTTACCTGGTGATGCGTGTTTATTTTGAAAAACCCCGCACCAGCGTCGGCTGGAAAGGTTTTATTAACGACCCTGATTTGGATGATTCTTTCAATATTACCAAAGGACTGCATTTGGGGCGTCAATTATTGCTGGATTTGGCAGAAATGGGCATTCCGACCGCAACCGAAGCCCTGGACCCTGTTACCCCGCAGTTTATCGGTGATTTAATTGCCTGGACGGCCATCGGGGCAAGAACCGCCGAATCGCAAACGCATCGGGAAATGAGTTCGGGCTTATCCACACCGGTGGGTTTCAAAAATGGCACGGATGGTAGTTTGGATACTTGTGTTAATGCCATGCAATCGGCCTCTGCCCCGCATAGTTTTTTGGGCATTGACTCGGAAGGCAAAACGGCCATTACCCATTCAACCGGCAACCCCTATTCCCACGTCGTACTGCGAGGGGGAAGGGGTGGCCCGAATTATGACAGTGTCAGTATTGCTTTGACCGAACAAGCTTTGGAAAAAGCCGGTTTAGCAAAAAATATCGTGGTTGATTGTTCGCATGCCAATTCCAATAAAAATCCGCAACTGCAACCGTTGGTGATGGAAAATTGTATTCATCAAATTACCGAAGGCAATCGCTCAATTGTCGGACTAATGATTGAATCGCACTTAAACGAGGGTAAACAAAACATTTCCGCCAACCTTGCCGAACTGCAATACGGCGTTTCCGTCACCGACGGCTGTGTGAGCTGGCAAACGACGGAAAAAATGTTACGCGACGCCCACAACAAATTGTTAAACTATCGTAGAACACCAGATGCTTAAATTTATTTTGCCACTATTTTCGCTGTTGGCACTCAATGCTGTTGCCTACCAGCCGGAAAATAAACCGCCCAATGCTTGGAGCATCATTACAACACCCACTCAAGGCACACCGAATGCCATCGGCGGCTACGCTAACGGTTGTATGGCGGGCGCCGAGCGCTTACCTGCATCGGGCCAAGGCTTTAAAGATATGCGCCGCCATCGCGGACGTTATTACGGACAACCCGAATTAATTGCCTTTATCAAAGCACTTGGGCAATATACGGCAAGACGACACGGTAAAAAACATCTGATTGGTGATTTATCCCAGGCCCGTGGGGGGAAAATGAATTTTGGCCACAGCAGCCATCAAATCGGCTTGGATGTTGATATCTGGATGCAAACGGTTGATAGCAAAAGCCCTGTTAATCCTTATCGTGACATGCAAAGCATTGTTGATAAGGCCGGTGGTATAATTATCGGGGCAAAAATACCAACGGCCACGCGTGATGCCTTGTACTTTTCCGCCACACAGCCCAATGTCGCCCGCATTTTTGTCAACCCGGTGGTAAAGTGGCACTTGTGCCAAAGCGAAACCGATACCGGATGGTTAAGAAAAATTCGCCCGTGGTGGGGACATAACCAGCATTTCCACGTGAGGCTGGCCTGCCCGCCCCGTTCGCAACAATGCAAAAATCAAAAACCGCCACCGCCGGGTGATGGCTGTAATGATGCTTTATACCGCTGGGTAGATGAACAAAGCGGTTTGGCCACCGGCAGAATAAAACCCAAACCACAAGCCAAGAAAAAGCGCCCCCAAAAAATTCCGCCGGCTGCCTGTCAATGGTTACAAAGTGAATAACGGTAATCTGACGTGGATAGCCTTTTATCCGGCCAATCCGGTTGTTAATCACATTAAAATTTTTTCACATAATAAAAATTGGGGGTGGCCATACAGCAAAAATATCCTTGTGGTGAGCTGAAGAAAATTGTCATTTTTTGCAGTCATCGGATTTATCCGGTATAATAACACGATGACTCAATGGTTGGTTTTAGGCGTATTTTTGGGCGTATTTGTAATTTTTCGATGAATTATTACAATTAAAGATATTAGCTTTTGTCTTCTTATGTTATCATTTAAACCAGCTGTTTTATTAATCAATTAAACTTGAGGTAACTAATTATGAAAAAAACTATCCTAGCGTTGTCATCAGTCACTTTATTATTAATGGCCGGTTGTTCCAGTGTTTCCCAGAAAGACTTTGACGCCTTGCGTTCCGACGTTGCCGCTGCAAAAGAGGCTTCGGAAAAAGCTTACCAAGCTGCACAGCAGGCTAATCTGAACGCGCAAGATGCCAAGGCCATGTCATTAAGAACCGACGAGAAGCTCAACCGTATGTTCAGAAAGGCACAAATGAAATAAGGTTTATTTGCATTGACACCAATTGCCCTCGGTTGCAAGCAACCGGGGGCGTTTTTTTAGTCTGACAATAAGACAGGCCGTTATTAAATCACAATTATTTGACCACAACCTCATCATCACCGGCAACAATCACCACATCGGCTTTACGGTGGGCAAACAGGCCAACGGTAATTACTCCGGGAATTTCATTAATCAAACTTTCCATTTTATGCGGTTCGGCAATACGCATATGGTGGATATCTAAAATTTCCCCGCCATTGTCAGTTATTACACCTTCCCGCCACAACGGCTGGTACCCCATTTGGGCTATTTTTCTGGCCACAAAACTTCTCGCCATTGGAATCACTTCAACCGGTAACGGAAATTTGCCCAACACCTCAACCTCCTTACTTTTATCGACAATACAGACAAAGGTTTGTGCTGCCGAGGCAATAACTTTTTCCCGTGTCAGTGCCGCTCCACCGCCTTTAATCAATTGTTTCAAACCATTGACTTCATCCGCCCCGTCAATATAGATGGGAATGTCACCCACGGCGTTTAAATCATAAACGGGGATACCGGCGGCCTTTAATTTGGCGCTGCTTTCTTCGCTGGCGGATACCGCTCCTTCAATTTGCTGTTTAATTTTTGCCAATGCTTCGATAAAAAAAGCAACGGTCGAGCCGGAACCAACGCCAACGATAGTATTTGGTTGTACCCAATCAATGGCTTTTTGAGCAGCTTTTTGTTTTAGTAAATTTTGTGAATCCATGTTATCCTCTGCTGTTATGAAAAAACTGATGAATAATATTTTAACAGCACCTGTCTATGATGTCGCTGAAAAAACGCCGTTAGATGAATTTTCTCTTCTCTCGGCACGTTATCACAACCGTATTTTTGCCAAACGCGAAGACTTGCAGCCCGTTTTTTCCTTTAAATGCCGCGGCGCGTACAACAAGCTGATTCGCTTATCAGAAGCTAATGCCGTCCCCAACGGGGTCATTGCCGCCTCAGCCGGCAACCACGCCCAAGGTTTGGCCTTATCAGCCAATAAACTGAAAATCCCGGCAACCATTGTCATGCCCAATATCACCCCCGAAATAAAAATTAATGCCGTCAAGCGTTTTGGTCGTGAATGGGTTAATATTGTTATTCACGGTAATGATTTTGATGAAGCGGCTAATCACGCCAAACAGCTACAAAGTGAACAAGGTTTAGTGTTTGTGCATCCATTTGACGATGAGGATGTTATCGCCGGCCAAGGCACCATCGGTAAAGAAATTATCGAAGATTTGCGCCATATTGATGCTGTTTTTATTCCTGTCGGTGGTGGCGGTCTGTTAGCCGGTGTCGGCGCATATATCAAAGCGGTTAAACCGGAGATTAAAATCATTGGTGTCGAGCACCAGGAATCCGCCTCGATGAGTGCTTCACTGGCACAAGGCAAGCAGATTGTCTTAAAGCATGTCGGCTTGTTTGCCGACGGGGTTGCCGTTAAACGAGTCGGCGATAAAACCTTTGCCATCGCCCAAGCCGTAGTTGATGACATGATCACGGTCACCACCGACCAATTATGCGCCACCATTAACAATATCTTCGATGAAAAACGTACTATCGTCGAGCCCTCCGGTGCCGTAGCACTGGCAGGCATCAAAAAGTGGATTAAGGAAAAACAAGTCAAAGGATTAAATCTGGTTGGTATTTTAAGCGGGGCCAATATGAACTTTGATCGCCTGCGGCACGTTACCGAACGTACTGCTATCGGGGCGAAAACCGAATGTTTACTGGGCGTCACCATTCCCGAGCGTGTCGGTGCTTTCAAACAATTATGCGAATGTATCAATCACCGAAATATTACCGAATTCAACTATCGCTACTCGGGCAATGCCCACCGACCCGCGCAAATTTTTATCGGCATCGCCATTCGTGAGGGACAAGCGGAAATTGATGAAATTGTCAATAACCTGAAAAATAACAATTATCCCGTTAAAGATTTTTCCGACGATGATACTGCCAAGTTGCATATGCGTTATATGGTCGGCGGGCATAATACCGACAAGCCGGAGTTGCTGTATCGTTTTGAATTTCCCGAACGTCCCGGTGCTTTACTCAACTTTTTAAACCATATCGGAACGCACAATATTACCCTATTCCACTACCGCAATCACGGTTCAGACTATGGGCGGGTACTCATCGGCATTGAAAAACCCAACAACATCAGACGATTAGAGAAAATATTGGATAATATCGGTTATTACTACGTTGATGAAACCCAAAACGACGCCTATCAGATGTTTTTGGGATCCTGACAATAAACTTCGTCACTGGCCAAGATTTAATGCTTTCCTCTGTACTTGCGGATAAAGTTTGGTAAAACGTTGCTTGGCAAATTGTTGTGTAGAGCGAAGAAAAATTCGTATGATTCGCTCGCCTGTTTTATCTAACTGAATATCTGACATTCGGTCATTCAGCTCATTCGATAAACTCAATGCCTGCTGATGCTGTTGCTGCAACCACTGTATCGTTGCCGGCTGATGTAACAGCTTGTCAATCTCACCCGGACTGGATAATGGTGGTGAAGGCAGCACTTCGGCAGGAATATTGATAATGCCTTTTTGTAAATCCTCACCTAAATCACGCATAGTCGAACACCAACCCAGTAACATCACCAGTTCGGGAACATCTTTTACCCGTACTTGTGAGGATAATGCAAACAGTAACAAATCTAGCGATAGCGAAAAAGTCTTTTGATGCTGTTGCCGTATCATCTCTGCCGTCCAGATTTCACGCTGACCGGCACGCAGGTAATCACTTTGCATCACTTGTAATAAGGCGATAACGTCTGCGATTGCCGTCTCACTGTTGGGACGTTTCGATAAACGCTGACAAAAATCGGCTGCTAAGCATATTAAATCATTATCTCGAGTAAACTGTCCCCGTTGCCATGCTGTTATTAATGTTTGAGAAATATGCAAAGGTGATTGTAAGGATATCCTATCGCCGTCCATAATGTCATCAAATGCCTGTAAAAAGCAGTATCCACTGACTAATAAATTTCCTCGATTTGGGTGAAATAACCGCTGTATCGTAAGCATTATGGTAATTAAGCCATAACGGTGATGTCGGCGAGTAAATAACGCTTGATTGTACCACCACAGCCATTCTAATCGAACTCGTTGTAAAATATTATCTTTGACAACACGATGTCGGATAATTGTTTCTGCACCAATTGCTAATAATCCACCTGCAAGAACATCTAATAAATGATGTTCGTGTATCATTACTGTACTAATAGCAATGAGCACAATCCACAATATAATCAATAGTAATTGCCAACGACAAACAACTTGTCGCAATGCCAATCCGGCCGTGCAGGCAAAAGCGACGTGTAATGACGGAAAATGGTTATTTGCCATACTCAACGTCGTGGAAAAATTAAAAAGTGGTTGCCAAAAACCTGAACTATCACCAGGCAGATACTCCATTTGTACAGGCAAGAGCAAAAAACATAGGCAAGCAAATAGTAACTCTACAACTAATAAGGCAAATAATGCCCATTGAGCAATCCAATCCAGTTTTACTATGCAATAAAAAAGTAGTAATGGCATTGATAAATAAATGATTGACCAGGCGGGAATTAAAGGAATACCTACTTCAAAGGGAAGAGCAAGATACACTCGCCAAGGTATCCAATCGGTTATGAAACTCGCTCCACCATAGAATAGTAAAAATAAAAAAGAGAAGATAATTCCTAAGCACAAGCCAAATAATCGCTGTTGGGGAAGTTCGATAGTATTCAAAACGGCTTTTCCTCAAAAGTCGGAAGACAAGACAATGAGCGTGGGCCACGTAAACACGCTAACCAAACGGCAATAAATCTAGGTCCTTTATCGGCATAACGGGGTAAATATACCCACGGTACTTGTGGATGCTGATGATGAGCAAGGTGTAAATGATAATTGAGAAAGATACTCTGCAACCACTTCGGCACGTGTAAATTCCACGCCCCATTTTGGTTATCTAAAGGGGAAAATGCATGGTCAGTATATTGTAATGAACTCCACATTAAAGCAAAAGCACTATAACAGCTCAACCAAGCAATCAATGACAAATCAAGCAATAAAAATAACAATATCTGCCAAGCAATAGAAAAGATAATTTCTAAACGTGACAGCACTGGCGGTAAGTTATCTAATATACCGATATAACTATCAGCACTGGTTTGCTCACTGCCTTGCCGACCAAAAACTCGAATGAGATAATGACGTACTATTTGTGGTGTTATTGCATAAACGACCACGCCAAATACTGTAATAAACCAATAAAGACCGGTAAAAATACTATACCATTGAGCGTATTTAAGCCAACGGATATCCTTTGGATGCAAAATATCAAATTGTTCTTTTTCTGAACGGTTTTGCTGATGATGTGTCAGGTGAAAAGCACGTTGAATAAGCCAACCGGTGGGAAACCAACAAGCAGCCAAACAACCCGCCATTCGGTTGATATACCTATTTTCTGCAAAAATGCCGTGCACGCTTTCGTGTAGTAGTGAAAACAGCGTATTATTACTAAGTGAAAACCCTCCCGCTGCCACAATCACTCCCCACCAAGCACTGTGCGAGGCCCAATAAAGCAATAACGTATTAATCAATGATGCTGCGACAAGTAGCAATATATTTTTTGGGGCAGGAATAACATCATTGGAACTATGCATTTTCAGCTCCGGCCGAATGAATGGCAGATAAAGTGTTTTGATAAGCACTCACCGCTTGTACACCAACATCATCAATATTGTCGAGTTGCATACGCATCCCCTCAACAACAGAAAAATCCTTTTTAAGAAAACTCAGGTACAAATAGCGAACCAGATACAGTTTGCTACGAACAAAACGTGACCTTTTAGGTATGCCGACGGCGGCAAAAGCCCTTGTCCGACGTTTTTCCGAAGCCATGTCAGGTAAATCTTGCGGCAGTAAAGCAAACACACCGATTGACTGAAAACGTCCAACCTGGCTTTGCACCATAATACTGCTGCCACAACAGGTATGGGTTAAATTAAGATAACCGTCACACAGTTTTTTCGTCAGCCAACTGGAAAATCCGCCGCGTAGCAGTATCCGTGTACGGTACGTCATTTTTAAACCGCCTTTATCAGCCAACCGTTCAAATTTTGGCTCACCTACCACTTCACGTTGATGAACAACCCGCATATGTGCCAAGTCAAAACCGTTACAAATCATCGCACACCAATCTGCGTCAATGTCTTGCGGCCCCGCACCCAGCCAATGGCACGAATCTTCAATATCGGCAAAAGGTAACGGGGGCGGCTTAGACGTTGGCGGGTACAGCCAAATTAAGCCAAAACGTTCCGCACAGGGCCAGGCTTGTGAGGGCATCGAACAGACTGAAGTAACGGTTAATTTTTCCGATTGGGGAGAAATATAGCAATTATGTAAACCGCATTGCAAGGCATCCCCCGCCACACGTGCCGACTTTAAGTGAGCTCCCATATGCGGACAAAACGCACTGACGGCACTTACCTCACCGCTTTGTGTACGGTATAGCACCCACTGTTGCCCGGCTAAGTGACCTGTTTGCACCTGCCCTGATTTTAACTGGTCACTGCGAGCAACCACATACCACGCTTGCGGCCAATGTTGCCAACAGTATGCAGCTGACTTATCGGTATTCACGATTAAATCAATGCACTGGAAAAATCAACGGAATTTTCTGCCTAAGAAAAACCCGACAATAAGTGCCAGTAGCGCAGCAATCAACCCGCCACCCAGCAGCCACGTCCGTTGGGTAGTGAGAATCGGATTATCAAACATATTCACAGAGTAATGAAAATCGGCAATCAGCCATTGTCCGTTTTGTCGTACTACAGTCGTACTCCACTGGGGTGTTACTGTCCAGGTATCACCGTTACTTAATTGATAGTTATCATTGCTATGCCCAAAAGCAACGGCCACATTATCACCATAAAGATGAGATAAGGACTCTACGGTAAATTGAGCTTTAATCGATTTAACAACAGGCTCGGTGCCTTCAAGCATTTTGGTAAAATACTGACGAATACCTGCTTTGCCAACCACTCTGTCACCATTCATCGTGGTAAAGACAACATCATCGGTTACATGTTGTAATAAAGTATCCAAATCACGCTGGTTGAGTGCCGTTTGCATTACTGTTCGTAAATCACGTAAGGCCTTATGTGCCGGTGACTCGGCTTCTGTCGAGGTTTGCTTATCACCTGCTGAAACCGGATTTGCCACATCACTCACTTGTGCCGAAGAAAAACCCATAGTCAATATCATCAATAATAGTAACCCCGATGTTTTTTTGCCAAAGGTCAATATAAAATTATTCATTGTTTTCTCCCACTTTATTGTTAGTTTTTTATTTATAGACGTTTATTCATTATACACTAATCATTTGTTTTTTGACTTTGGCGCAATGTATGATAGCGATTGATCGGTAACTTAATGATGGTCGGCTGACCTTGTCCGCACCATTTAACCGTAACCGTGACAATGTTTTCTGTATTCGGCTGGGGTTCTCCCAGCCCGAATAGCAGACGCTTTTCGCTTTGTGCCGATAAGCCGTTAGCAGCATAAACCTGACGTTGCTGTTTATCTATCTTGCCATTTTTTAACTGTTCAAGGGTCACTTTACTACCGATGGCATCACTATTACAACGGCTGCCGTCACCAACCAGTTTTAAACCAATCCAATCTTTTTTGTTGGCGGCATCGTGACGAAAAATCGAAGGCGGAGCAGTCATATGTGTGACAACAGCATCCAAATCGCCATCATTATCAAAATCCGCCATCGCAATCCCGCGTGAAGTGCCTTTTTCTTCCCAACCGACCTTATCGGCAACATCGACAAAATAATCACCTTTATTAAGATACACACGGTTGCGTTCTTGGTGGAAAATACAGCGTCCACGTGTATCTGCCCAGCGGTCTGCATAAGCGTGTATATCAGGTGGTGTCAAGGCAATTTGGGCGTTCCAGTACCAATAATCGGGGCAAGACGATGCTCTTTTTTCATCATAGGCATCGTCCATCATGCCGTTGGCTTGTAAAATATCGAGTTTGCCATCTCGGTCAATATCGGCAAAAGCAGCCCCCCAGCCAAAACGTCTTTCATTAAGGGCATTTTTCTGCATTGCCTTATCCAGAAAGGATTTTGCCGTCACGTGTTTATCACCTTGATTCATCCAGAGTAAACTCCCTTCAGCCTGTAATTTTTCGTGGACATTAGAAACATGAATATCAGGATAGCCGTTGCCATCAATATCGCCAAAGGTAGCGTTCATGCCTTTATAAGTATCTCTGCCCACTTCGCCAACTAATCGACCGGTTATTGCTCGGAATTTTTTCCCTTTTTGATTGATATAGAGTTCATCAGGACCAAAATCGTTGGCAAAATACAAGTCCGGCCAACCGTCATTATTTAAATCCCCCGTAGCAATTGCCAATGTCCAGCGAGTACCGACAAAGCCTATTTTTTGGCTATCAAGCAGATGAAATCCTTTACCCTGCTTATTTAGGTATAAAAAATGTTCATCACCATTGTTAGCGTTATGCCAGGTGGCAGATAACGATGCATGACGTTGCCCAAAATAATATCCAAATAACCGTCTTGATTCATATCCAAAACATTGGCGGTAACGCTGATTTGATATTCGGAAAGCGCTTTGGCCTGAGTTTTATCGATAAACCCCAACCTACCGTTTTCTTGTAATGTATTTTGTAAAAAAACAGTCTGCCCAAAACCCACGCTAAGTAGCAAGTCCTGATCACCGTCATTGTCTTCGTCAAACCACAAAGCATTGGCGATTAAACCATATTTTTCCGGTGATTGGCGAAACTTGGTCAGTGCCGGAATAGGAAATTTTTTGAACGTAAAATTGCCCTGATTAAGATAAAGCTGAGCACGGTCATTATCGGCTTTTAGCGGCTGTGTTAAAAACATATCGGGCAAGCCGTCAGCGTTGACATCGGCAATCGCCACCGCATCACCAATGGACAATAACCACTTGGCAACATGACGTAATTTGGGATCAACTTTTTCCAATACATCTCCCCTTGCCCCGCTAATGCCCGATTGCGAATAAGGTATCTTATGCAAATAAAAATCCACTTTGTTATTTGCCGACAGCGGGTTGGTGAGAATATACGCCCCCCATCCCCCCAACGCAATGGTACCGATAAGAGCAAAGCGCAGCCCTTTATTTTTCAGTAATTGGTAGAGCACCGCCGTTTGACTTAACGTCTGACGTTGTCTGAAAAGTTGCCAAAAACCAAACAAGGTAAAGTAGCTAAACCCTGCGTAAAACAATGTTGAAAAACCTTGAAATTTGTGTAAAACCAAATTTATGGCTGTCCGGTGACGTTTTAGGATCGGTTATCATAAAAAAAGTAAACAGATAAAAAGCCGGTGAGGAAAAGGCCCCCATAAACAGGGTTTGCGGTGGAATATGATAACGTAGTAACCAAGCTCTTAACGCCAATTGCAAGGAATAGGCAAGCAAAAAACTGATAATTAGGGGCGTTCTTCGAATGTTTAAGGCAAACAACATCAATGCCGCTGTTACCACGAAAAAGACGGTTGCCCCGGAGCCTCCCCATTGATAGGCAGGCGAAGGCGTAATCATACCGTTGCTCAAAAACAATGCCATTACTACGCCAAACAAAGCCGGGTTATAAATATGCTTTTGCTTGACGGTAAAAAGGTATTTCGAGGTAATAGCAAAAAACGGGGGAATAATGGCCAACCACAAACCGTGTGAAAAGTTAGT
>PDWI01005994.1_pt1 | contig 15462 bp, 13 predicted proteins | sample 1430891 | NCBI WGS metagenome assembly PDWI01 (sample SAMN01162508, study PRJNA174530) | Oral metagenome, whole genome shotgun sequencing project. | biome: Marine environment; feature: Marine mammal; material: Swab sample of the gingival sulcus; isolation source: swab sample of gingival sulcus... | reverse complement strand
AGATGGCTTCTGTCTATCATCCGGGAGGAACCAAATTCCTTTTCGATTTTTTCTGAGTATTCGTGAACAATATCAATATCCTGTATGATATGATCCACAGGTCTGAATGAAAATTTTTTGTTGGTATATACCCGGCAGAATGTGCATTGATTCCAGGGACAGTTTCTGGTTAATCGAAGCAGCAGACTATAGGCTTCACTTGGCGGCCTGATGGGGCCTTGTTCAAAGCCCTGGTATTGATTTTTATCGAAAATGGGGATTTCCATTGTATTCACCTTGTATAATGTTTCAGGATATATAAAAATTACAGGTTATTGTCCGTATGTTTTATCCTGAATTTTTCGTCAGTTCAATTTTGCAGAGACAAAGAGAGTGGTTTGTACTGTCTGTGTAATTTGTTGAAAGAAGAATGTTGTATATTTTATAAAATTTGTTTCAAAAATGCCCTTGTCCGTTCCTGTACAGGAGCCTGGAAAAATTGTTCCGGAGTTCCTTCTTCAATGATCCGGCCCTCTGCCATGAAAATGACCCGGTCTCCCACTTCCCTTGCAAATCCCATTTCGTGGGTAACGCAGACCATGGTCATTCCTTCCCTTGCCAGGGTTTTCATGACATCCAGAACCTCGCCGATCATTTCTGGATCAAGGGCAGAGGTTGGCTCGTCAAAGAGCATGATTTTGGGATCCATGGCAAGGGCTCTGGCAATGGCCACCCGCTGCTGCTGTCCTCCAGAAAGGTTGGAGGGCCAGGCATGGGCTTTGTCTGAAATTCCTACTTTTTCCAGCAGGGCCATGGCCTTTTCTTCCCGCTCCTGTTTGCCTCTTTTTCGTACCAGTTTCTGGGCAAGGGTGACATTTCCAAGGACATTTTCGTGGGGAAACAAATGAAATGACTGAAACACCATGCCCATTTCCACGCGAACCTTGTTGATGTCGGTCTGGGGATCGCAAATGTTTATGCCGTTTACCAGGATTTCTCCTTCATCCACGGTTTCCAGGCGGTTCAGGCATCGCAGCAGGGTACTTTTTCCTGACCCAGAAGGCCCGATAATCACCACTACTTCTCCGGGGTGGATTCGGTTGGATACATCAATGAGGGCCTTGACCTCTTGGGGGGTATGAAATGTTTTATATACGTTGTTTATTTCTATCATCTAAGGCAGGAACTCCTTTTACAAGGCCACTAGTTTCATAGGATTTTACTGATAATATGGATACGTGAACCAGGAAATGTATAATATTTTATAAAAGAATACAACCTGCCCAAAAATTCCCTTGAACATGAATGGAATATTTGAGACAATTAGAATTTATATAATTCGTATATGTGTTTCTGATAAAGATGAAAAATATTCATGAGAATTATATTTTATTCTATAAATCGAATATAAAGAAGTGGTGCGTGCATATATTAAGTTACGCACCATTTCTTCGTATAACGGCCACGGGCCGATCTGGTCTATCCATGACCAGACTCAGCCACAACCAAGAATGAAAGTATTTAAGCAACTTATAGATACTTTTATATAAAGAAGGTAGAATTTCCGATTCAAGAACAGGAGATCCAATGAAAACAAAGTTCAAACGAATTCTTTTTGCTTCGGACTTATCCGCAGACATGAATCTTATTTTTGAACAAGCGGCAGCCATGGCAACCTATCTGGATGCTGAACTGATCATTGCTCATATCATGGAAGAAGGAGATTCCAATGCCCAAAAGCATGTGAAAATGCTGTTCGGAGAGGATTTGCTGGACAGCATCAAAAATCAGAGGAAAGAAGGTGCCAGAAATATTCTCATTGGCAAGAATACCGATGCGTTAAAAATTCGCCAGGCCATTTTCGATATGTTAACGGAAGATGATCCTGAAAGGACCCACATGCTTTCTCCCGTCGCAGATATCATTGTCACCGAAGGCAAGTCTGTGGTAAACTCCCTGCTTGATATTGCCCGGGAAAAGGAATGCGATTTTATCGTGGCAGGCTGTGACCAGCAGGGACTGATTGCCAAAACCGTGGGAAATAAATTTATTCGTGCCATACTGAAAAAAAGCCCCATTCCCGTATTTGTGGTTCCCGTTAAAACCTCCTGATCCCATAGAGCAGAGCGCCACAGGTATCCAGGGGCATGAATCTGATGATACAAGGTAAGAAACAAAATGACAGACGTAAACGATATTGTTTTGATATATATGGAAAATCAGCCTTTGAGCTTTGCCCGCGTGGAAGGGATTTTTCCCGATCACAAGGACGGCTGGTTTCAGCTGAAACTTCTTTTTTTGCAGGTGCCGTTGCAGGTGGTAACATGGATATTGAGAGAAGAGTACATTAACGGAACCATGTTTCATATGAACGGCAAGGAAATGCGTCTGGAAAAGGTGGTTTGCCCGGATGTGGATCTTGCGGATATGGCTCCTGAATCAAAAAACACAGAAGAAACAACAGAAAAGCAAACCGGCTCCATCCAAACCGGGAACAAAGAAAGGGGATCTGAAACGTCTCAATCTTCTGATTCGTCATCATCTTCTGGTTCCGGTAACGTGGTATCCCTTTCTGATTTTCGCAGGAAAAAGTGATCGGGGACATCGTACTTGTCTTTTTCCCAAATCATTTCTGCCTCCCGCCGTACGGATATTCCCGGTTGCTATGCTTCCTGGTTCATGGATTGCATTGATCGGGGAAAATTTCAGGTACGCCAGCCTTTTACCGGGAAATACCGTATCATAGAAGTCACTCCTGAGAACACCCATTCCATTGTTTTCTGGTCCAAAAACTACCAGCCCTTTATTTCCATGAATGCAGACAAGATCCTGGTGGACATGGGCTTTTCCCTGTACTTTCATTTTACCGTCAATTCCTGCAATCTCATGCTGGAACCCAATTTGCCCTCCCTTTCTGACCGGTTGGAACAATTGACATATCTTGTGAAAACCCACGGCCCGGACAAAATTTCCTGGCGGTTTGATCCCATTTGTTTTTATGAAGATGGGGAAGGAAAGCTCCAAAACAACCTTGGAGATTTTTCAAAGATCGCCGATTATGCGGGCAGACTTGGAATCAAAAGATGTGTGACAAGTTTCTATGATTCCCACGCCAAAGTAAAAAAGAGACAAGGATTTTTGCAGGCCCAATCACAGAAAATGATGGGCATGGTTGTCCCTGACATGGCAAAAAAAGCAGAAATTATTCGGAAAATGGCAGCTTACATCCGGCCCTATGGCATGACCCTTGGGCTTTGTTCGGAAAAAAAGGTGTTTTCTCTCCTTTGCCCCGATCAGGATTTGTTCTCACAATGGGGAGAAGAAAACCGCCCTGGAAATATTATCCAGAATGCCTGCATTGACGCAAGGCTCCTTCAATCCATATACAAGGGAAAACCCTCTTTTGTTAGGGACAGGGGGCAGCGGATGGCAGCAGGATGCAACTGCACCCATTCCATTGATATTGGTTCCTATCAGGATCATCCCTGTTTGCATAATTGTCTGTTTTGCTATGCCAGAACCGGGCTTGATCTGGAAATCTCAAAGGCCGGCTGATGTATTGATGGGAATTTATTGCGACAAATCTGATTTTTCGAGAAATGTTTTTATGGCAAGGGATATTCTTTGTGCCGTTTCCCGGATGAGCTGCTTTTTTCTGTCCCCGGCTTTTATCAATGTTTCCATGGAAAACGGCTCCAGAAGAATACCGGGCGCGGGCATTTGCGGCAGGATCGTCATGGGAGCACAAAAAACAAAGGTTTGTTTGCTGTTTGGCAGGTGCCTTGCAAATTCTGCTGCCAGGGCTTTTGCCTTTGCGTCAGATTTTTTGCCGTAAAAGATATTGGTGCCTAGGCTGTTTTTGGAAATGTGAAGACAAATAAACACATCGGGGTTGGGGGTGTTGGCAAAACGGATTCTCTCCTCAAGGGACGGGTTCTGATTCTTTGTTCTCGTGAGTAGTACATTGCAGGTTTCCGACAAAATATCTGCAACTTCCAAGGCAATTTCCAGGGTGATGTCCTTTTCTTTTATTCCTGATTTGGATGTGATTCCAGCATCTTTTTCCCCATGCCCTGGATCAATGACAATGGTTTTCTGGGTTGTGTGGATGGTGGGTGCTGCCATTGCCCAGAAGGGAAAGAAAAGGACGGAACTCAGAATACAGCACAGGAAAAAATGGATTCTTGAAAATTTTCTAACAGGTTGTCCCATTGTCTTCATCTTCCTTTGAACTGGTCAATTTTATTGACAACACCTTCTTGACACTTCCCATAATAAAATGTAATTTAACAAAATTTTATACAGAATTCCATTGGTAAGATTTTGTACGGTTTGCCATGAAAATCTATTTGTGGAGCTAATTTTTTATTACGGGAAACAGGACAAGAATATGCAGGTAAAAATTGAAGACAAAAGCAGCGTTGAAAAGATTCTATCTTTTGAGGTAGATACAGATGTTATTACAAAGGAATTGGACAAGGCTTACGCTGATCTGAAAAAAAAGGCTGATATCAAAGGCTTTCGCAAGGGAAAGATTCCAAGAAATGTATTGGAAAGCAGATTTGGATCTGGTGTGTGCTCGGAAGTCGGTTCAAAACTCATCCAGGATTCCTTTGAAAATGCCTTGAAGGAACATGATCTCAAAGTTGTGGGAGGACCCCGGATTGATCCTCCTGAACTTGTTCCGGGAAAGCCCTATGTCTTTGATATTACCATTGAGGTAAAGCCGGAAATCGGCGATGTGGACTATGCCGGAATTGATCTGAAAAAGCCCATGTATTGTGTGGAAGAATCAGACATTGAGACCCAGATTCTCATCCTGCAAAAAAGCCTTGCCACAAAGGAAATTGTATCAGAAGGCCGTGCCGTTACAGAAGATGATTATGTGTGCATTGACTATGAAGGTTTCCTGGACGGTAAACCCTATGAACATACTCCCCTGCGGGAAAATTATGTCATGGGAATTGGACGCGGGCTTTTGCCCCCTGAAATTTCTGAAAAACTCCTGGGACTTTCTCCTGTCCAGACCGTGGAAGTTCCCGTGGACTATGATGCTGATTATCACGATGAAAACCTCCGGGGCAAAACCATTGTGTATCATGTGAAATTAAAGGAAATTCAGAAAGAAATTCTGCCTCCCCTGGATGATGAACTGGCAAAAAAATCAGGTACATTCCAGACCCTGGATGAAATGAGGTCTGCCATCCGGGAAAATCTGGAAAGAAATTGTAACCAGCGGATTCAAAATGAGCTGAACGGACAGATTTTTCTGCATCTGCTGGAAAAATATGAGTTTGAAGTTCCCAAGAGCATGGTGGAAGCGGAACTTGGTGCGATCATTGCTGAAACCGAACAAATGTGTATGCAGAACAATATTTCCTTGGAAGACATGGGATTTACCAAGGAAAGCCTCAAGGAAAAATATCGGGGTGTTGCAGAAAAACAGGCTCGCCGCCATGTGATTCTGGATCAGATCATTGTCCAGGAACAGATGGATCTGAGCAAGGAAGAAATGGAACAAGGTCTGGAAAAAATGGCCAGGGAAATGAACCTTGGTGTGGATGCCGTGAAAAATTATTTCAGCATGGCCCCCCAGCAACTGGATTATTACATTCACGGCGAGCTTGAAAACAAGGCTGTGGAACTCATTATTTCCAAGGCAAATGTGACAGAAGTCTCCCCCGACGAAATGGAAGCAGAGAAAATGGCAGAAGCAGCGTCTACGGAATCTGACTCTACTGAAAAAGCCGGGGAAAGCAACAAGGAAGACAAGGAAAAAGAAGAGTAAACCAGTCTGTTGTTGAAGAGGCTGAATGCTGAAAAAGGAGTCAAACCATGCCCTTAGTTCCAATGGTCGTTGAACAGAGTAACCGCGGCGAGCGTGCCTATGATATATATTCCCGTCTGTTAAAAGACAGGATCATATTCTTGGGTTCTCCCATAGACAATGAAATTTCCAATCTTATCGTGGCCCAGATGTTGTTTCTGGAATCAGAAGACCCTGAAAAGGACATCAGCTTTTATATCAATTCCCCGGGCGGTGTGGTTACTGCCGGCATGGCCATTTACGATACCATGCAGTATATCAAGCCCGATGTGGCAACCGTATGCATTGGCCAGGCTGCCAGCATGGGTGCCCTGCTGCTTTGTGCCGGAGCCAGGGGGAAACGGATTGCCCTTCCAAATTCCAGAGTTATGATTCATCAGCCCCTTGGCGGCGCCCAGGGGCAGGCCACGGACATCAAGATCCAGGCCACGGAAATTTTGCGCATGAAAGACAGTCTGAATAAAATTCTGGCGGAACACACCGGGCAGAAACTCAAAAAAATTGCCCAGGATACGGAAAGGGATTTTTTCATGACCGGAGACCAGGCCCTGGAGTATGGACTCATTGACCGTGTGGTTGCAGACCGATCTGAATTGGACAACGAATCTGAAAAAGAGGAATAAATCCTGCTGTTATGAAAGAAATGGAAGGTGCCAGCGAACAATTTTTTTGTTCTTTTTGCGGTAAGGGACAAAAGGAAGTCAAGAAACTCATTGCAGGGCCAAGTGTTTATATTTGCAACGAATGTGTGGATCTTTGTCTGGAAATCATCGAAGATGAGGCCAAGGAAGTTGCCGATGAAAAGGCAAGAAATATTCCCGTTCCCAAGCAGATCAAACAGCAGCTTGACACCTATGTCATTGAGCAGGAAAGGGCGAAAAAGGTCTTGTCCGTGGCGGTATATAATCATTACAAGCGGTTGGCTTCCCGTGCCCAGAAAGCCGCAAACGGAGTGGAAGTCCAGAAGAGTAATGTCTTGGTCATCGGTCCCACAGGTTGTGGAAAAACTCTGTTGGCCCAGACCCTGGCAAGATTTCTGGATGTGCCCTTTGCCATTGCCGATGCAACCACCCTTACAGAAGCAGGATATGTTGGAGAAGATGTTGAAAACATTATTCTTTCCCTCGTTCAAAATGCAGATTACGACATTGAAAAAGCGGAAAAGGGTATTGTCTATATTGATGAGATTGACAAGATTTCCCAGCGGGGCGACAATCCTTCCATTACAAGGGATGTGTCCGGCGAAGGTGTCCAGCAGGCCCTGCTGAAAATCATTGAGGGAACCGTTGCAAGTATTCCTCCCAAGGGAGGCCGAAAGCATCCCCAGCAGGATTATGTCAAGGTGGATACCTCCAATATTTTGTTCATTTGTGGTGGTACATTTACTGGCCTTGAAAAGGTGGTGGAGCGGAGGCTGCATGCAAAGAGCATGGGTTTTGGGGCCAAGATTGCCGACAAGAATAAAAAAACCACAGGAGAGCTTTTAGAACAGCTCAAATCCGAAGATCTGGTCAAATTTGGCCTGATCCCTGAATTTCTGGGCAGACTTCCCATTGTTACGTCCATATCAGAGCTGAACAAGGAATCCTTGATTAAAATTCTCACAGAGCCAAAGAACGCCCTTGTGAAGCAATACCAGGAACTTTTCCGCATTGACGGCATTGACCTGCATTTTACCGATGAAGCCTGTGAAGCCATGGCAGAGGAAGCCGTGAAACGCAAGTCCGGTGCCAGGGGGTTGCGGGCCATCATGGAAGAGACCATGCTGGATATCATGTACGATGTTCCCTCCACGCCAAATGTCCGGGAGTGTGTGGTGGGCGAAGAGGTTGTTTTGCATAAGGAAGAGCCGATTCTTCTGTATGACCAGCCCAAAAAACAGGCCTGATGGGAATCTGTTCGGGTGTATGCAGGGTTGATTTGGGGCTGATATGATCAAGATCTCCAAAATTTTCCATTCGTTCGACGATTCCCATTCCGGGAAAATTTCCCTGCCCTTTATGCCCATGCGTGATATGGTGCTGTTTCCCCATGAAACCGTGCCGATATTTGTTGGCAGGGAAAAATCCATCAATGCTCTGTCCGCTGCCATGGAACAGGATCGCCAGATTTTCCTTTGTGTACAAAAAGATCCCACCATTGCAAATCCCAAGTTTTCTGATGTATTTTCCGTTGGTATCCGGGCAGGGATTTCTCAGTTGCTGCGGTTGCCGGATGGCACCGTAAAAGCCCTTGTGGAAGGTCAGAAACGTGCCAATCTCCTTGATCTTGTGGAGCGGGAAAATTTTTTGGAAGCAGTATTTGTTCCTGCGGAAGAAACCCCCTTGTCCAGTTCCGTGGAAGAAGCCATGCGGCGAACCCTTGACGAAGCCTTTCGCCAATATGCCAGTCTTTCCGGTACAGTATCTGCCAATTTTTTCAAAGACCTTGCCGCATTTGCCCATGATGATTCCCACCTTGCGGATACCATTGCCTCCCAGCTTTCCCTGAAAATGGAAGACCGCCAGCAGTTGTTGGAAGCCCATGATCTGGAAGAGCGGTTTGTCTTGCTGCTGAAATTGCTCCACCGGGAAATCCAGGTGGTTTCCATGTCCAGGAAAATCAAGGGGATGGTCAAGGAACAGATGCAGGACAACCAGAAGCGCCACTACCTGAACGAACAGATGCGGGCCATCAAAAAGGAAATGGGCGAGGACATGGATTTCGATGCCCACTTCCATGATCTGGAAGAGCGGATCGAAAAAAAATCCATGTCCGAAGAAGCCCAGACCGTTGTAAAAAAAGAGCTGGAAAAGCTGAAAATGATGCCGCCCATGTCTTCGGAAGCAACGGTGGTGCGAAACTATATTGACTGGATGCTGGATCTGCCTTGGTACGAAAAAACAGAAGATGCCATTGATATGCAGGAAGCCTTGGAGATTCTGGAACGGGATCACTATGGGTTGGAAAAGCCAAAGGAGCGGATTCTGGAATATCTGGCCGTCCAGAAGCTGGTACAAAAGATCAAGGGGCCGATTTTGTGTTTTGTGGGGCCTCCAGGTGTGGGAAAAACCTCCCTTGCACGATCCGTTGCCTCTGCCATGGGGCGTGAGTTTATAAGGATTTCCCTGGGCGGTGTCCGGGATGAGGCAGAAATCCGCGGCCACAGGCGAACCTATGTGGGGGCCATGCCCGGTAAAATCATCCAGGCCCTAAAAAAGGTCGGGGTAAACAATCCGGTATTCTGTCTGGACGAAATTGACAAGATGACCATGGATTTTCGCGGCGACCCTTCTTCTGCCCTCCTGGAAGCCCTTGATCCCGAACAGAATCAGAATTTCAACGACCATTATATGGAAGTGGATTATGATTTGTCTGAAATCTTGTTCATCACCACGGCAAATACTCTCCAGGATATTCCATTGCCGTTGCGGGACCGCATGGAGGTAATCCAGCTTTCAGGATATACTTTGTATGAAAAGGAAAAAATTGCTAGGAAACATTTGCTTCCCAAGCAATTACAGGAAAACGGGCTGGAAGAAAAAGCTGTGATTTTTTCTCAAAAAGCCTTGGCTGCCGTAATTTCTTCCTATACCAGGGAGGCCGGAGTGCGAAATCTTGAACGTACTATTTCAGCCGTTTTCAGAAAAATCGCCAGAAAAATCGTCGAGACAGGGGAGAAAAAAAGATACCAGGTCACGGTACAAAATCTGCACACCTACCTTGGAAAGCCTTTGTTCCGAACTTCCCATCTGGAAAAACAGGATCAGGCGGGAATTGTCACAGGGCTTGCCTGGACCCAGGCCGGGGGCGAAATTTTAACCATTGAAGCGGTTTCCATGAAAGGCAAGGGAAATATGGTGGTCACCGGGAAGTTGGGCGATGTGATGAAAGAATCCTGCCAGGCCGCCCTTTCCTATATCCGGGCCAGGAGCAAATCCCTTGGGATACAAGAAGATTTTTACGAAAACCAGGATATTCATATCCATGTGCCGGAGGGAGCCATTCCCAAGGACGGCCCTTCTGCCGGAATTGCCATGTGTACGGCGGTTGTTTCGGTTCTTACGGGCCGCCCCATTTCCAAAACCCTTGCCATGACTGGAGAAATAACCTTGAGAGGGCGAGTGCTGCCCATTGGCGGATTAAAGGAAAAACTCATCGCAGCCCACACCAATGGGATTCAAAAGGTTTTGATTCCCATGGAAAATAAAAAGGACATGGAAGATGTGCCGGCAACCATCAGCAGTCAGTTGGACATTGTTTTTGTTGAGGATATGGCACAGGTGTTGGAACATGCTCTTGGCCTTTCCCTCTGATGCCTCAAATGGCATCTTGCTGGCAGTCAGAAAATTGGCAGGTGCATTTTGGTTGATGTCAGTTGGAAGACGGTTCGCTGTTCAGATCCGCCGTAAAGAATTCGTAAAAATCGTTTGAAACAAGAAGGGCTAGTCGGAGATCAGAGATAGAAATTCACTCATGGCGGTGATTTCGTCTTTGCCGGAAATTTGTCTTCGGATGTTGGTTATGGTTTCCAGCTCTTCTTTTTCCATGAGCAGGTCTTCTTTTCTGGTACCGGATTTGTTGATGTTCACCGCAGGCCAGATTCGTTGTTCCGCACATGCCTGGGATAAAAACAGATCCATGTTTCCTGTTCCCTTGAATTCTTGGAAAATTACGTCGTCCATGCGGCTGCCTGTATCCACAAGAATGGTGGCAATGATGGTGAGTGAACCGCCGTTTTCCAATTTTCTTGCTCCCCCGAAAATTTTTCGTGGAAACCTCATGGCATTGGCCCCAAGCCCGCCGCTCAGGGTTTTTCCGAAACTGTCCGTATCTGCGTTAAACGCTCTGGTCATACGGGTCAGGGAATCTATGAACACCACGGCATCCTGGCCGGTTTCTGCGTGTCTCAAGGCAGTATGGATGGCAAGCCGTGTCATTCGCATGTGCTGGCCCACCTGTTGATCCGCAGAAGAGTACAGAACATGGGCCTGGGAAAGCCCCCGCTGGAAATCCGTCACTTCTTCAGGACGTTCGTCCACAAGGAGGATGAAAACTTTGGAGTCGGGATGGTTTGTCACAATGGAATTTGCCATGTGGCGCAGGATGGTGGTTTTACCGGATTTGGGCGGTGCGATGATTAGCCCCCTCTGGCCCATACCAATGGGAACGATTAAATCAAGGGCCTTGCCGGTAAGATCGTCTTCGTTTTGGGTCAGGATATATCTTTGATGGGGATTGACACTTGTCTGTTCATGGAGCATGGGAATTTTTGAGAATTTATCATAGGTTAGTCCGTTGATGGTTTCCACCCGGATCAGGGCAAGGTTGGGATTGTCAGGAGATTTTTTTTTGCCGATTCCCTGAATAAGGCTGCCTTCCCGCAGGCTTAGTTTTTTTATCAAGGCATTGGAGACATAGGTGTTCTCGGGCGAAGGCTGGAAATTGTTTTCAATGTTTCGTAAAAATCCAAAGCCCTTATCCATGATTTCCAAATGTCCCTGAACCGGTTGCAAAATATACCCTCCTTATGTATAGGTATTTTGATTTGTGATGATTTTGTACAAACTGCGGCGTGGATTCTCCATGGCAGCTTATATTATATGGAAGTGTGATTATTTAATGGTGCAGATATTTTATCTTATAGCATGGAAACCTGATTGTGTCCACGGTATGAAAAATAATAAATGGGAAAAGTCAAAATTTATCTTGACACCATATTGGGTTGCTGGTATAAATCCGTTGTTTTTTTCGGGCGATTAACTCAGTTGGGAGAGTGCAACCCTTACAAGGTTGAAGTCGCAGGTTCAAGCCCTGCATCGCCCACCACCATTTCGGGGGTGTAGTTCAGTTGGTTAGAACGCTTGCCTGTCACGCAAGAGGCCGCGAGTTCGAGTCTCGTCACTCCCGCCACAGAATGCTTATATGAAGAAAAATCAGATTTCCAAAAACGGAATCTGATTTTTGTTTTTTATGGGTATTTTTCTTCATCTGCTCCTGAAAGCCATTGTTTTCCAACCTGCTTTTTTATATGATCCTTTTTCAGAATTTTTGTGCTTCTTCGGTATGTTTTGATATACTTATTGTCCAGCTATTTTCTCTGGGACACAACAGGAAATCTGCCCTATGGCCGTTTATTATTGCGGGAGCTGGCTCATAAGCGTTTGAGAATAGAGAGGGGAAATATGAAGATGGATATGAAAGAATTGGACATAAAAGGCAAAAAAACCTTTATCCGGGTGGATTTTAATGTGCCGGTAAAAGGCGGAAAGGTGCAGGATGATACAAGGATCCGGGCAGCTCTTCCCACCATTCAATCTGCAATGGATCAAGGTGCCAGGGTGATCCTTGCCTCCCATTTTGGTCGGCCAAAGGGGAAAAGGGTTCCTGAAATGAGCCTTGCTCCTGTGGCCGAATATATCCGGGAAACATTTTTCCCGGTTCAGTTTGTTCCAGAATGTATCGGAAAAACCGTTCTGGATGTGGTAAATACCATGGAAGACGGCCAGATTGTCCTGCTGGAAAACCTGCGCTTCCACGAAGGCGAAGAGAAAAACAGCCCGGATTTTGTGAAAGAATTACAACAAATTGCAGAGGTATATATCAACGATGCCTTTGGCTGCTGCCATCGAAAACATGCATCCGTGTTTGGTCTGCCCCTTGTCATGTCTCAAAAGGCCATGGGATTGTTGCTGCAAAAGGAAGCAGCATATTTTCGCATTCTGACCCGTGAGACTCCCAAACCATTTGCCGCCATTATTGGTGGTGCCAAGGTGGGGGACAAAATCGGTCCCATACAGTCCCTCATGGAAATGGCGGACAAGATTATCATTGGCGGAGCCATGGCATATACCTTTCTTTCCTGCCTTGGTCATGAGACAGGTGCAAGCCTTGTGGAAGAAGATAAGCTGGATACAGCAAGGCAGATTTGTCAGATGGCAGAAGAAAAGCATGTGGAACTTCTATTGCCCCTGGATCATCTGTGTTCAGAGACTTTTGGAGGCAAACCCGTTGCCGTTGATGCCAGAAATATTCCCGGCGGACTGATGGGGCTCGATATTGGCAGGAAAACCATACAGTCTTATCAAAAGGCCCTTGCAGACTGCAAAACCATTTTCTGGAACGGGCCCATGGGGGTGTTTGAGCAGGAAGACTATGCCCAGGGTACATTTGCCATTGCGAAAGTTCTTGCCGCATCCAATGCCACCGTGGTTGTGGGCGGCGGTGATTCCATTAGTGCCCTGAACCGATCCGGATTTGCAGGAGATATTGACCATGTGTCCACAGGGGGCGGAGCTTCCCTTGAATTCATTGAGTTTGGAACCTTGCCCGGAGTGGATGTGTTTGAGCATTGATGGATGTGCTTTTTGCGAACGCCTTGCTTTATTCAGCCGGAATATCGCTGAATGGCAATTATTCTATGGATTCCCTTGACAGAAATTATGCCCATGGGCATAGTGCAATGTTTGCAAGAGGGATATTGGCTGTAAGAATCTGGATGAAGCAAGCCTTTCCGGTTATTTTCGTTTTCCATCGCCTTGGAAAAAGCTCCTTGGAACAGGTTTGTATATTCAGATCATGATTTGTCCAAATTAATAGAGAAAGGAATTGAAAAAGGAAGATGTTATGAAAAAGTTATTGACTGCTCTAGTATGTTTTTCTTTGGTTTTTGTCATGTCCTCCCAGGCCTGGGCGGTACGATCCGGGGGAACCTTTGTCTTTTGTGCACCCTATGGCGGAGATGTGTTTTCCCTGGACATGCACAAAACTGCCAACACCCAGGATTATATTGTGGGTCTCAATATTTTCAGGAGCCTGTACAGATGGGATGCCAACCAGAACAAGCCTGTGTTGAGCCTTGCCAAATCCGTGGAAATTTCGCCTGACGGCAAGGTATATACCTTTACCATTTTTGATCATGTTAAATTTCACAACGGCCGTACCATGACTGTGGACGATATTATCTATACCTACAACCGGATCATGAAGATGGATGCCTCTCCATCAGCCTTTTTCATCAAAGGAATCAAAGGCGCCCTTGATGTACAGAAAGGCAAGGCGAACAACATTGCCGGGCTTGAAAAAATCAATGACGTCACCCTGAAAATTACCCTGGAAAAGCCCATGGATCTTGCCTATCAGTTATATAAAATTGAAACCTCCATTGTTCCAAGGGAAGCTGTGGAAGCAAAGGGAGAAGGTTTTGGATCTGCACCTGTTGGATGCGGACCTTTCCGATTTGTAAAATGGGTAAAAGGGTCTGAAATTGTTCTGGAAAAATTCCCTGAATATTTTGAAAACGGCAAGCCTTACATTGATAAACTGGTATATCGGATCATGTCCCAGGGTTCTGCCAGGGATATGGCTTTCCGGGCAAAGGAACTTGATGCCAATCTGGTTGGGGCGACACAATATGCTGTGTACAAAAACGATCCTGTGATTTCCGAGAATATGAAAGAAGTTGCGGAGATGTACACCCGGCTCATGGGATTTAATCGCCAGTATAAGCCCCTTGCAGACAAGCGGGTTCGCCAGGCCATCTGCCATGCCATTGACGGAAAGCTCATCATCGACAAATTGCTCAAGGGAAAGGCTTACCAGGCAAGTTCCTTTTTGCCAACCACTTCCCCTGCCTATGATTCTGATCTTGCCCCCTATGCCTATGATGTGAAAAAGGCAAAACAGCTCATGGAAGAAGCAGGATACAAGGACGGCTTTGATCTGGAAGTCCTTTCCACGGACAGTCAGTCCTATGGAGTTCGGGTTCTGGAAGCCATGATTCCCTTTTTGAAAAAAATCAATATCCGCCTGATTCCAAGGCAGCTGGAAGGCGGTATGCTTTCCCAGAGGCTGCACAAGGGTAATTTCCAGGCATTCATGTGGTCCATTGAATCTGGTCCAGAACCCCTGGGAATCATGATGCGGTATCATTCCAACACCGCGCCCTCATCTGGAAATTACACCATGTACAACAATCCTGAATTTGATGCCCTGATGGAAAAGGCTGCCGCCACCATGGATGCACAAGAGCGCATCGGCTATCTGAAACAGGCTAACCGGGTGCTGTACGAGGACGTATCGGACTGGTTTTTCAATTATAACAAGGCCGTAATTGCCTATCAGCCCTGGGTGCATGGGATAGAGCAGGTAGCAGTAGAGATGATGCTTCAGGATTTCACCAATCTCTGGGTGGATGAAACTTCCCCAAGGGCAACGGAAAAATAATCCAGAGAACCGCTATCCATGCTCTCATATACCATCAGAAGGGTGATGCAGTTTATTCCAACCATATTCTGCATCACCCTTGTCATGTTTATTTTACTCAATGTGCTGCCGGGATCTGCTGCCTATTTGTCCCTTGACCAGCGAAAAGCACCGGATCCTGAGCTTGTGGCCCGTCTGGAAAAAAAATGGGGCCTGGATCAGCCTTTGTATATCAGGTATCTCCAATATATTTCCAACCTTGCACAAGGAGATCTTGGCACCTCCTTTTTGAGAAATGAAAGTGTTTCTGCCATGCTTGCGGACAGAATCCGTCCCACCCTGGAGCTTGCCCTTGCCTCCATGGTGATTGCATTGGGATTCGGGATTCCCCTGGGATTTTTTTCTGCCTTGAAAAAAGGCAGTTTCTGGGATTCTTTATCCATGGTGGGGGCGGTGTCGGGAATTTCCATCCC
>PDWI01007931.1_pt1 | contig 15463 bp, 10 predicted proteins | sample 1430891 | NCBI WGS metagenome assembly PDWI01 (sample SAMN01162508, study PRJNA174530) | Oral metagenome, whole genome shotgun sequencing project. | biome: Marine environment; feature: Marine mammal; material: Swab sample of the gingival sulcus; isolation source: swab sample of gingival sulcus... | reverse complement strand
AACTTCACCATAGCGGTGCTATGCATCAGTTTTGTAAATTCTTGTTTTATTGTAATTTGAATGCTCATTACGAAGTTCTAACGCATAATTCGGGTTTAATGTTTATATGTGCTTGGTGTGCGAAGTAAAGAAAAGAGTATTTAGAGATGTGAGAGTGCAAGGAAGTAATTTTCCTATTTACTTTATTTGACGACAACTAAAAAAAGGAGTGTGAAAAAAATTAAAAGTACTTTGGATATTTTAATGAATAATGATAACTTTGCTGTCAAATAGGATGCAAAATAAAAAAACGATGAAGAATAAATTTGAACGTATTGTTAGATTTTTTTTATCTCTAAATATTTTAAAAAAATACAACTACCTGTTACTTGATTCTGTTTTTACAGAAGCTCGAAGAATTTTATTTAAAAATAATAACTGGAGATTTGGACATGATAGAACAAATTTAGTTGTTAATGAATTTATGGAGTATTTGAATAAATATACTTCAGTAAAGGATAAAACCTACCTTGATTTAGGATGTGGTAAACATCATCCATTTGGACATTCTGCTATTATGTATTTAAACGGTGCAAAAAAAACTATTGCGTTCGATTTAGATAAATATGATGACAATAGTAGGGCTTCTGAAGCTCTTTATGATTTACTTGCAGATTGCGCATTAAATCGAAAAAAATGGATGGTTACAAATGATAATTCTGAAAAAGACTTTATATCTCGAATTGACTCATTCGATTCGGATAAGTTGAGATTAGGAAATCTTTCCGGCGGAATAAAGAAAAATCCACTAAATCATATTCAAGGAAATATCGAAAATATTGATATCCCGGACAATAGCATTGATATTTTAACGTCTAAATCAGTATTGGAACATTTTCTAAATTTTGAAGCAGCGATGAAAAACTACTACCGATTTATGGCATCTAACAGTTATTCATTTCATTCAATCGATCTCGTAGACCATCGTGCCTATAAAAACAAAAACAAATATAATTACTGGTCATTCTTAACTGAAAATGAGGAATGGACTGATAATCTTTGCAATAGATTACGTTCTTCCGAAATTAAAGAGATATTTGAAAAAGTGGGCTTTAAAGTTCTGGAATGGGATGAAATAAAACGACCATTACCACAAAAGCTAAGAATAAAGTTAAAAGGAAGATTTAAAGATATGAGTGATGACGAATTAAGTGTTATAGGTGTTAAATGTATACTATTCAAAGAAGGGTAAACTCTGACTAACAAAAAATAAACGGCATTGAAATAACTGTCATTTCCAGACACAGTATAAGGAGAGCTTTTATAAAAACGTATTGTTTTTCTAAAAACTATATAATCATTTAAAAGCCTTTGATTTAACTTTCTTCTATATAAATTTTGGATACGTATAAGAGACAGCATACTTTCTACATATAACCTCCAAAAATTTTAGGTTTAATTAAATATTGCTAAAAAAGTATTATTTAAAATTTCGAGCTAATAAAAAATCTTGAGTTAAATTTTTATACTCATCAGAATATACGTGCCTACCACCTGATTCTATAACAATTTCGCTTTCGTGAATATTGGTTTGGTTTAAACCAAAGCTAATTAATGAGCGTGCGTACGGCTTGTGAGGCACAGGGCGAACACGGCATATTTTGCGCGGGAAAAAATTAACTTTTCGGGCTGTGTCAATAAATAAATTTTCATCGTCAAAAGGAATGACTACGGATAGTAATGTGTTGGTATTCAGTAGTTTGACGGCAGCTTCCGTGAGTTCGCTATATGATAAACTTATACTATGTTTTGCTGTTTGCAATCCTTTTGTTTTAGGCAAAAGGCTATTTCTGAAAAAAGGTGGATTGCAAATAATATGGTCAAATTTTTGAGAAGTATTTTTTGCATACAATTTAAAATCCGCATGTACGGTTTCAATTCTTTCGGCAAAAGGAGAATTTTTTATATTTTCACTTGCAAGCAAAAAAGATTTTTGAGAAATATCCATAGCTGTTATGCGAGCATCGGGTTGTTTTTGGGCAACCATAAGAGCAATAATTCCACTTCCTGTACCTATATCTAAAATATAACCGGCTTTTACCAACGAAGCAAAAGCACCAAGCAGCAAACCATCGGTTCCTACTTTCATAACTTCTTTTTTTTGAAGTAAAGAAAATTTTTGAAAGTGAAAGTATTCTTTTTTCATTTTTTTTTAGATTTCAGTTGGAAGTGGGAAGTTGGGAGTTGGAAGTTTTGTTCTCGGATTTAGTTTCTATAATTATGTTACCGCACAGCTCATAATTGCCTCAATATCAATGTGTTAGAACGCTTGACTAAGGCGTTTTGTCGTTCGTAATTTGACTAAGTATTGCAATTTATGACTATTTATAAATTCAGTTTAGGCAAAAATATTAAAAATCCGATTATTAAAGCGCAAAATGCACCAACCAATACAGCCGATGCAGTTAAATTCTTTATTTTCTTTATTTTATAATGCTTTTGAGGAGAAATAAAGTCTGCAATGTTTTCAATAGCAGAGTTTACTATTTCAAGAGATATTACAAATCCGATTGCAAACACAATTGCTATCCATTCGCATATTGAAATATTAAAAAATATCCCTAAGCCAATTGCAGAAATAGCAGCAAGCAGGTGAATGCGAGAGTTATGCTCTTCTTTTATTAATATTTTCACTCCATTAAACGCATATTTAAAACTCTTTAACCTCGCTTTAATTGAAAACTTTTCTTTTTGCATTTCGATAAATTTTTTATTAATAGTTAGTGGTGTTCAGAAAAATTTTTCACAGTTTTACTAAAAAATATAGTATTGTAAATCAATGTTTTAGAAATTAGTTGAGATTTTATGTGTGAAATCATTAAAAATCATAACACTCTAATTACTAACTATTTAACGAATTTCATGCGTTTGATCTGGGATAACATAGTATACTTGATTTAATTGTTTATAAAATGCAAAGATATTTTTTTCTGAACACCCCTAATTTATAGTAAACAATTAGTAACTTTAAGAGAAATTTATAGTTAAAATGGTATTAATCTAATTGGAAATACAGGCGCAAAGAACTCAAAAATTTAACAAACTATTCGTATTTAATATGTGTTTTTATAGCAACCTGACAATGAAAAACTTATTTTATTGTAATCGCTATATGTTGCTGATTATCAATAAAATAGCTTTAAAAAGGAGCGTCATTGTTGTTTGAAAAATCTCCTCCAAATCCAAAATCAAAATCGTCGTCATCGTTCATTTTGGAAGGTACTGTTGTGAAAGCATCTTCGCCTATTGGCATAAAATCATTGTTGCCATAGTCTTCAAAACGAGCAAATTCAGCTACGAATTTCAATCGAACATCTGTTACAGGTCCGTTACGGTGCTTTGCTATTATGATTTCTGCAAGCCCTTTGGTTGAGTTGCCTTCGTGGTCTTCGAGCAGCCCCATTTTTTCGGGTCGGTGGATAAACATAACGATGTCGGCATCTTGTTCAATAGCTCCCGATTCGCGCAAATCGGAAAGCTGGGGGCGTTTTTCGCCTGAACGCATTTCTACCGAACGGTTCAACTGCGAAAGTGCTATAATGGGCAGGTTCAATTCTTTGGCTATTGCCTTCAAACCTCGCGAAATCATACTTACCTCTTGTTCTCTGTTGCCGCGAGTTTCGGGTGGTCCGCTCATGAGTTGCAAATAGTCTATTACTATAAGGTCTATGTTGTAACGTTTGCGCAATTGTCTGCATTTTGAGCGTAACTCAAACAGTGTAATAGCCGGTGTGTCGTCAATATATATACCGGCTTCATACAAATTACTTACCTTGTTTTCCAATTGTTGCCATTCGTTGTCGGTAAGTTTTCCACTTCTGATTTTATTTCCATCCAATTCGCTTTCGGCTGATATAAGCCGATTAACTAACTGTACGGACGACATTTCCAACGAAAAGAATGCTATGTTTTTTTTATGTTCCACAGCCATGTTTCGTGTCATTGATAGCACAAAGGCTGTTTTACCCATAGAGGGACGTGCTGCCAATATCACAAGGTCGGAGGGTTGCCAGCCTGAGGTAACTCTATCTAAATCAGTATATCCCGAAGGCACACCGCTGAGACTGTCTTCTTTTTGGTAGCGTTGTTCCAATTCGTCTAATGCTTGCGTAATGACTGTACTTAGTGGTTCAACAGATTTTTTTACACTTCCCATAGCCAATTCAAATATTTCTTTTTGAGAATATTCGAGCAGGTCGTTTACGTCTGAACTTTCGTCGTAGGCTCTGTTTTGTATGTCGGAACAAAGAGAAATAAGCTCGCGTTGTATATGTTTTTCAGCAACAATTTTAGCATGATAGTCCACATGTGCACCTGTTCCCACTCTGGTCGTTAGTCCTACCACATATCCCGGACCTCCTGCATCTTCAAGGTCTTCGTTTTTTTTAAGTTGCTCTATTACAGTGTGGTAGTCTATGGGGCGATTGTCTGATGACAGATTTTTTATTGCTTCAAATATTTTCTGATGCGCAGGATCGTAGAAACTTTCAGGTGTAAGAAAGCCAAGCACATCAACTTCGCGGTTTTTCTCAAGCATTATAGCACCTAATACATCCTTTTCTATTTCAACCGCTTGAGGTGGTAATTTGCCAAGTTCTTTTTCTAAATCAGTTATATTTTTTTTAGTAAAATTATTCTTTTTTGCCATTTTTTCCGTTGATATTTCTATGTTAAAATTTTATTTTAAATCATATAAATAAGTAATTAATTGTTAAAAGGTTACTATTTTAAATTGAGAATTTAAAATCTAATGTATTGATAATTAAAAGATTATATTAATATTATTGCAGTATTTTGTAACTTGCTGATTATCAGAGATTTAAAGATTGTTCTTTACAGTCCCTTACCCATTTGTAATTTTTAACTTTAACTTTTTACCTTTCAATTTTCGATAAAAAAATTTTATGTTTTTTGTTTTTTCTTTTTAGCTGCCGGAAACAATACATTATTCAAAATCAGTCTGTATCCGGGCGAGTTGGGATATAGTTTAAGTTCCGTTTTCGGGTCGCCTACGTAGTGTCTGTAATCTTCCGGGTCGTGTCCTCCGTAGAATGTCCAAAATCCCTTGCCGAATACTCCGTGAATATATCTTGCTTCGTCTAATTTTTTAGTTTGTCCCATTATTAGCACTTCCGATTTTATAAATTCTTTACGGAAAGCCGTTGTTTGTCCCATAAACCCTTTTATTATTGCTGTATGGTTTTGGCAAAGCATTGTGGGAATAGGATCCCATTTTGCCGAAAATTCAAACAAAGAGAAAAAATCTTGTTTTGCTGTTATTGGTCTTCTTGCCGGCACGTCAATGTTCGAAAATTCGTATTCCATGGGATTCATGCTGAGTGTAAAATCTTTGAAAGCTAATGTTTGTGTATAGTCTAATTTTTTTTGAGCATTTGGGTCAGCCTTGTCTCCGTCGAACATTACGGCACAAATATCGGTATTTTGCGCAGCAAGAGCAATATCGTAAGAGTCTGCTGCTGAACACATTGCAAAAAGGAAGCCACCATTCATTATGTATTCCTTTATTTGCATGACAACAAAAAGTTTTAGTTTAGAAACTTTTGAAAAACCAAGAGCTGCGGCATCTGTTTCCGCTTTTTGTTTGTTTTTCACATACCAAGGCGCATTAGCAAATGAACCGTAAAATTTACCGTATTGCCCCGTAAAATCTTCATGATGCAGATGCACCCAGTCGTAGTCTGATAGTTTACCTTCTATTACTTCTTTGTCGTAGATAATATCATGCGGAATTTCGGCGTAGCTTAGTGCGAGTAAAACGGCATCGTCCCAAGGGAGTATATCTGCCGGTGCGTATACAGCTATTTTGGGAGCTTTTTCAAGCCCTACTTTGTCCATGTTTACGGCAGGTGAGGCTATGCGGTCGAAAATTACAGACATTTCTGCATCGGAAACAATGTCGTATGACACACCTCTTATAATACATTCGTTTTCAATTTCGCGGGCATAAATCATACTGAAACTTCCGCCTCTGTAATTTAACAACCAAGATGCTTTGCCGCCATTTTCTATCACCCAATAAGTTATGCCATAGGCTTTCAGATGATTTTTTTGTTGCTCATCCATTGGTATGAGTATGTAGTTGGCGTTTAGGCTTATTTTCAAAAAAATAAAAATTATAAGAATATATATTTTTTTCAGGTTTGTTTTTTTCATGTATTTGTTTTTTCGATATTTAATTTAACTCGAAACGCAACTCAGAACAAGGTTTAAATTGTTGATAATCAAAAAGTTATGGCAAAAGCTTAATCTTCTGATTATCAATAAATTAGCTTTTCTTTAAAATAATTTAATTCAAAATAAGCATTAAGTAAACTCTAAAAACTCTTAAATTTTTATTAGTTTTAAAATTAATGATTTTTTAGAGTTTACATTAGAATTAAAAAGGTATTAGAAAACTTCTAATTCTTTTCTTTTTTCGCCATTTTTCCATCGTTCTATTCCAAGTTTTTTTCCGTTTTCGTCATAGTATTTCCAACGTCCGTGTTTTTTCCCTTTTTTATACCTTCCTTCTATTTGTATGCTTCCCGTAGGGAAAAAGAAAGAAGCATCGCCGTGTGGAATACCGTCTTCGTATAGAATTTCGGCTTTTCTGGCACCGTTTTCATGAAATTCTTTGTATATGCTTATGCTACCTGCCGGCTCGTATACTACGTGAGCTTTTTTGGTATTTGAAATATTGTCGTAATAGAAAAAGCATTCGCCTGTGGGTAATCCGTCTTCATAATTTACTGAATTTTTTATTTTACCCGATTTGTAGTATGTTTTCCATAATCCTTGCGGGTGTCCGTTTTCTATTCTTCCTTCAAAAATTACTTCGTTCGTAATAGGATTTACTTGTCTGTATGTGCTGTCTGTGCTTAAAATTTCTTCCGATAGGTTATAAGCAAATTTCATGGAATCAATGTAAGTTCTGAAACTTGATTCCGAAATTTCGTTTTCCATTTTTTCCAATTTGTCAATGTTTATAGCATTTGGATTATGTTTGGCTTTGAAAGTAGTTTTAAACATATCGCCCTCTGTTACAAGCTGAAAGCCTATTTCTGAGAAACTTAATATAAATTCTTTATTCTCTTTTATAGCTTTTTTATCTTCGGGAGTGCTGTATGTGTAAAGGTTTTCGTATATCTGCGGCGTACGAATGAAAACACTCAGATTAGATTTTCCTTTAAATTCATTTTTAAAATCTTTGAAACTCTCTAAATTATTCAAGGTACGTCCTTCTATATAGTCGTCTATCATGCTTTTAAGTACTTGGGGCGAGTTGCTCAATACCACAAAGTCTTCTATATAGGTAAAATAGGGCTTTTCAAGGCTTCTAAATAGTTTTCCGAAAAATATTTTAAATAAATTTCTTCGGGCAAGATAGAAGATAGTGAAATTTTTATATTCTGTTTCAGAAAATTTAACAGGGCTTCTGTTTTTTATTTTTTTTGTGATAAGTCCCAGACCTTCCTTAGCATCTGATATGTTGTTGGCTTTAATCATAACCACTACGTCCTCTAATCGTCTGTTTTTAGCGGGGCGGAGTTTTATGAAAGCTATTTCGTTTCCAATCCAGTTGAAGAAGTTTTTTTGAATGCTTATACCAAGATATTTTTCAAGTTTTCGCACATTGTCTTCTATATCCTCCATATCTTTTGCATTACCTTCTCTGTATTGATTTGTAAGGTTTATATAGAATTTCATATATTTTTCAAATCCCATGGAAAAATATAATGCTGTTTCGTCCGATGCTATTTTCCATGCCGACATTGTTCCCGGACGCACTCCTGCAAGTGCTTTAACGTATGAACCTACCGAATCTACACCTGTATATCCTTCAAAACTAAGCAGTTCATCTTCAAGATACATATCAAAAGCAGAAAACGTAAGCGAATTTGCAATCATATCTATTGCTTCTGAATCTTCGGTCATGTATGATTTCATGAATGCTTGTGAATACTTGAAATTGAAGAAAAATCGGAAAAGTTCATTTCCCGAAAGGTTGTCTCTCACTTCCGTGAAAGCTATATTTTTGTTCCAATGGTCGCTTTCAAGCCCGTCTATTGATTTTTCCAATAAGCTTCCCGTAAACGATGCTATGAAAAGATTTCCTGACATTGTCATGTATATAACTTCTTTGCTATCTGTTTCGGAATGCAGTTCATATATTGTTTGTTCTTTGTATTTACGTTCTTTTAGAGCATATCCGTCTGCATAAGAAAGAGTGGTTCTAAGCGTTGGTCTTACTACCATAGCCATGTCCATAAGGTCTACTACATATAGCATATCCCAATCTACCCCCGAAGTCATGTGTATAGAAGTTACAAGTGAGCGATCCGAAAGCAGGGCATCGGCTGCAATATTGTCTGCCAAAAACTGGTCTAACATTTCAATATCTGAATTAATTTCCGAGAAATAAGGATTTTTTATCAAATAATTCCATACTTTGCTTTTACTTATCTCTGTCCAAGCGCCTGATAAATCAGAGGTTTGCACCATTAATACGGAATTGTCGGGAATAGCTTTAAGTGCATCATGTTGCGGAGTTTTTACAATGTATTTATTGTAAACCCACCAACCTGCAATAATTAGTACAAATACTAAAATTATAATCAATAGAATGCGAAAAAATTTTTTCATGAGAAAACGTGTTTAAATGTATTTTTAGATAATCTGTAAAAATGTAAATTTTTGAACCTGTACTTGCATTTTTCAAAAATTTAAAAGACAACAAATAATAATCTTCAAAATTAGAAAAAAATACTCTTTTCAAAATAATATAGTATTGAAATTTCAAAAATTATGTTAAAGTTATAGTGATAATTTAAAATTAAAATTTAGAAATTAAGAATTATAATGTTGATTACCAGTTGTTTACAGTATTTGTGCTATTCATTTATAAAAAAGGTATAAAAAAATACACTTTTTATGAGTATAATGTTTATGTTTGCATGATTATACAGATAATTTTTACCCCTAAAAAATAGAAAATTTGAAGCTATGAGTAGATCACATAGAGAAAATACATCAATCCCCGACAGTGTACGTCGTTACAAAGAAATGTTAGATGAAGAGCAAGCTTATTATTTTAACATATCCGAGTACATTGAAATTATCGAATATTATCTTGAACGTATGCTTATATCCAATGCAGAAAAAGCTATTCGTATGGCTACGAGAGCATATCATAATATTCCATTTTTTGATTTGAAAAGAGCACAAATTCTAATTGAAAAAAAGGAATATGATGTTGCAGAAAAAGCCTTAAATGGTCTTTTAGATAAACTGTCTACCGAGCCTGAGTTATACTTTCTTTTCGGCTATTTGTATGTAGCTAAAGAGCAGTATGAATTGGCAGATATTTATTTTGAAAGATACTTAGAGTATACGCCCGAAGACAAGTTTGGTGATGCTCACGCAGCAGTAGGTTTTGTATACACGCAAAATGAACAATACCAAATTGCTTTGAATTATTTGAAAAAAGCAGAAACTTTTTATCCCGAAAGCAATTACATAATATACGATACTGCCTATTGCTACGAAAAACTTGGTAATTATTCAAAAAGTGTAGAATATTACCAAAAATATTTAGAGAAATATCCGTTCTCTGCCAATGGTTGGTATAATCTTGGTATAACGTTTAGTATGTTAGAACAATACGAAAAAGCAATAGAAGCATTTGAATTTGCACTTGCCATAAAACCTAATTTTTGGGAAGCTTGTATAAATAAAGCAAAAATAGAGCTAAACACAGGTAAAAATGCAGATGCAATAGCTTCTTATGAAACGTTTTTGAAATACAGCCCTACTTTTTCCGATGCGTTTGCCGGAATTGGCGATGCGTATCGTTCAATGGCAGACTATGAGCAGGCTACGGAATATTATCGTAAATCGTTGAAATACAACAAATACAATGCTCATGCACTTTACGGAATGGCTTTGGTGTATTACGAAAAAGAAAATGACTTCGAGGGCTTAAATTTTATGCTTAGAGCATTGAAAAAAGAGAAATCAAATGCAAATTATCATTTTCTGACAGCCTTATTTTTCGACCGTTTGGGCTATGTTGATAAAGCAGAGCAAAGTTTTATTGCTTCCATAGAAATAAATCCGTTTTCGTATAAAGTATGGATTGCATTTTCTGATATATTTGTTGAAAATCAAACTGAAAGAGCCATTGAAATATTAGAAGAAGCAGGACAAATATTACCTGATGCGTCATATATTTATTTTCGATTAACTGTTATTTATCATAAACTAAACCAAATAGATAAAGCCTTTAAAAGCTTACAAAAAGCATTGAGAGATAATATTGAATATGTAGAAACTTTTTTGGAAGAAAATCCGACAATTGCTCAAGACAAAAGGTTAAAGAAACTAATAGACGCATTTATCTAAGAGTATTTGTTTTTTTTCGTAATGAAAATATACTAATGAAACACCCATGACAATTAAGGAAGACACAATGGCATGATTATGGGAACGGAAGACGGAAGACGGAAGACGGAAGGCGGAAGATGGAAGTCAAACTTCCTTTTTACCACTTCCAACTAAAAAAGAAATATATGAAAGAAACAATTATTTTTTTAATAAAAGGAGCAGCCATTGGAGCTGCTAATATAATTCCGGGAGTATCCGGCGGTACTATTGCATTAATTACCGGAGTTTTTGAACGTTTGATTAATGCAATAAAATCATTCAATTTAAAAGCTCTAAAATTATTACTTAAAGGTAAATTCAAAGAATTTGTTGAATATACCGACCTGTGGTTTTTGCTTACTATATTTGCAGGAGCTTTAGCAGGGATATTTTCTTTGGCACGATTGCTTAATTACTTATTTGAACAATATGAAGTATTTGTGTGGGCTTTTTTCTTTGGATTAATTCTTGCCTCCGTTCTTTTCGTGGGAAAGCAGATAAAAAAATATAATTTTTCTGTAATAATGTTTTTCATAGTGGGTACTGCTTTTGCCGTAGCGCTTTCGTTTTTCAATCCTGCAATTGAGAACTCCAACTTTATATACCTTATAATATGTGGTATCGTAGGAGTTATAAGTATGATTATGCCCGGACTTTCGGGATCATTCATTCTTATTCTTATGGGCAACTATCAACTTATAATGATTGATGCAGTAAGCGTTTTTGATATGCGAGTATTATTACCGGTAGCAATAGGCGTAGTTATTGGATTACCTGCATTTTCGGGCGTTTTATCTTTTCTTTACAAAAAATACAGAGACCTTACAATTGCCATATTATCAGGTTTCATACTTGGCTCGTTATCAATACTTTGGCCTTGGAAAAATCCCGTGTATCTAACAGATGAAATCGGTCTGAAAGTACTTAAAAGTAATAAAGAACCGGTTATAAAATTTTATGAACGTTTTATGCCGGATGTTATAGATTCTGAGGTTCTAATATCTTTTGCACTTATGCTTTTGGGAATTTTATTTGTTTGGGGAATGGAATATTTTACAAGAAAATTCCCTGAAACTAAACCGGAAAAAAATACAGAAAATTAGAAAGTTTTGTGAGTTGATATTATTTTGTAACAACATTTTGTTAAATTAAAAGTTAATCTATTGATAATAAGTTATTTATATAATTATTGAAGTAAGATATTGATTATCAATTAGTTACGAAAAAACGACGAACTGTTAGAATATACAAGAAGTAAAAAATAAGGAGACTTTGTCCCCTTATTTTTTAGTCCAATATATTTCTCGTTTAGTAACTTTTAACTATTTTAATTTAATAATAATTTTTGTTTTAATTACATTGCTTCCGGTACACCAATTCCGAGTAGGTCAAGAGAGTTTTTTATTACTTGACTCGTTTTTTGCGAAAGTAAAATTCTAAAATTTCTAATTTGCTCATTCGTTTCTTTCAGTATTGGAATATCGTGGTAATACTTATTGTATATGCTTGCGAGTTCATATGCATAGTTTGCTATTATAGCAGGATTTCGTTTTTGAGCCGCAATATTTAAAACTTCTTGAAAATTATATATTGTTTTTACAAGTTGTATTTCATTTTCAGTAATTTTTATTTTTGCGGTACTATTAGGAATTATATTTTCTTGCTTTGCTTTTTTCAATAAAGACTTAACTCTTACATACGCGTATTGTACAAATGTGCCTGTATGTCCATTAAAATCAATAGATTCCTTTGGGTTGAATACCATGTTTTTTTGTGGATCTACTTTTAGAATAAAAAATTTGAGTGCAGCAAGTGCAATTTTTTTGTATGTTTCGTTTTTTTGTTTTTCTGAAAGGTCTTGTAATTTACCGGCTTTTTCCGATACTTCTTTTGCAGTGTTAATCATTTCTTTTATTAAGTCGTCGGCATCTACCACGGTGCCTTCTCTTGATTTCATTTTGCCGTCAGGCAGTTCAACCATACCGTACGAAAGGTGAGTTATTTTGTTTGACCAAGGATATTCTAAACGGTCTAAAATTATTGATAACACGTTGAAGTGATAGTCTTGTTCATTACCTACCACATATATACTTTCGTCATATTTAAAATCCTCGTATCTTACTACGGCACTGCCTATGTCTTGTGTCATATATACAGTTGTACCGTCGTTGCGGAGTAATACTTTTTCGTCCATTCCGTATTCTGTGAGGTCTAAATATACGGTTCCGTCTTCTTTTTGATTTAGTTCACCTATTTTAAGTGCCTGTAAAACAATGTCTTTTCCTGTTAAGTATGTGTCCGATTCGTGATATGTTTTGTCAAACTCTATACCCATAAGGGAGTATGTCTTTTGGAATCCTTCGTATACCCATGCGTTCATTTTTTCCCACAATTCACGAGTTTTTTTGTGTCCTCTTTCCCAGCGTCGTAACATACTGCGAACTTTTTTGCTCCATGGAGCTTGTGTTTCGGCTTCTTTCTCCGACATGCCTTCAGCTATCAGAATTGCTTTTTGTTTTTTAAGTTCTTCATTAAATTTTACGTAATAGTCGCCTACGAATTTATCTCCTTTTGTATTTGTATCAGTTGGGGTTTGTCCGTTTGCCAATTCTTGCCATGCCAACATTGATTTACATATATGAATACCTCGGTCGTTAACTAAATTTACTTTTATTACCTCGTTTCCGGCTGCTTTTAGAATACTGGCTACAGAACTACCAAGAAAATTATTGCGCATATGTCCCAGATGAAGGGGTTTGTTTGTATTTGGCGATGAAAATTCTATTACAATGCGTTTAGTTTTTCCGTAATGTATACCGTATTTTTCGTTTTTATTTATCTCTTTGAAAACAGTTTGCCAGTAGGCGGGGGCGACTGTTAAATTTAAAAAACCTGTAACTACGTTAAAATCTTTTATTTCGGCGGTTGTATTTTTCAAATATTTGCCTATTTCTTCTGCCATTTGTGCAGGTTTTTTCCCTGATATTGATAATAATCTAAATACCACTAATGTGTAGTCGCCTTTAAAATCTTGACGAGTTTCTTGAAGTTGAATTTTGTCGGCTTCTGTGGTTTTGCCGTATAGTTCCTGGAGTGCAATAATTGTTTTTTCTGTTATAATTTGTTTTATGTTGTTCATGGTTTTAAATAAATTTGAATCACAAGGTACTAATAATGATGTGTATTTTACTTTTTATTTTTTAATTTGAATTCTATCGCCTATAATTATTTCTATTATAGAATTAGGGGTTAAATTTTTGCAAATATAAATAATTTAGATAAAAAACTATATTAGGTTACTATTTGATATTACTAAAAATGAGATACTTGTTAGTAAAATTATAGAACTTTACGTACGAGTAAATTTTTAGGTAACTGTCAAAAATTCATAATTCAAGGCTTTTGAAAATTTTGAAACTACAAAAATATGTTTTTGTAACTATCTGATAGTTACAAAGTTAGGTTATGTATCTTGTGTGTTTTGTAACTGCTTGAATATCAATGCGTTAAACTCGTAGTTTAAAGTATTATTGATTTATAAATTTTAAAGATAACACATAGTTAAGTGTTTCTATCGGTTAGCTTTATACAAATTATTTTATTAAAGTGTTTATTTACAGTCTTTTGTTTTGGAATAAAAATTATTCTTCGTTCATTAATTCTTCTTTGGCTTTTTTCAAGACTTCCGGTCCTTCACCTTCGGGAAACCAAAGATTTAACTTACTTAAATGTTGATGAATAATTTTGCCTACTGCAATACGTGAAAACCATTTTTTATCTGCCGGGATTATAAACCATGGAGCATACGAGGTATTTGTGTTGGTAATCATGTCTTCATAGGCTTTTTGGTATTTATCAAAAAGTTTGCGTTCTGATAAATCGGCAGAACTAAATTTCCAATTTTTTTCGGGTCTTTCCAATCTGTCCATAAAGCGAGCTTTTTGTTCTTTTTTGGAAAGGTTAAGAAAAAACTTCAATATTATAGTACCATTTTCGCTTATATGTCTTTCAAAATCATTAATTTGTCGATATCGCATTTTCCAAAAATCATCATTTATTTTGGCAACGTCATCAATTCCGGGTATACGTTCGTTTAGTATTATTTCTGGTCTCACTTTTGTAATCAGTACATTTTCGTAATGTGAGCGATTAAAAATTTCCATCATTCCGCGTTCGGGTAGTACTTTGTAGTGCCGCCAAAGGAAATCGTGTTGAAGTTCTAAACTTGATGGTTTTTTGAAACTGTGTACTCTGCAACCTTGAGGATTTAAGCCACCTAGTACGTGTCTTATTGTACCGTCTTTTCCGGCTGCATCCGGTGCTTGTAAAATTATTAGCAATGAGTATCTATCGTTGGCATAGAATTTACGTTGTATAGTTTTGAGCTCTTCTGTATTTTCTTTCAAAGCTTTTTTTGCTTCTTTTTTGGTGTATTTGCCGGAATAGTTACTGTCGTAGTTTTTTAAGTTTATTTTTTCTCCCGGTTTTGGCGACAAAAAATCAAAATCAATCATGGTATATTAATATTAAATATGAAAAAATACATTATGTCTTCATGAACTTAGGAGTTAATATAATATTTAAGTTTTTGAAGATGCCCAAAGGTATGAAAAAAAAATAGATTTACAATTTTGATTTTACACTATCTGCAAAAGAATGTATTTATATTTTTTTTATATGCTTGCCTAATCCTTGAATAACCTCTTTATCCAACTTTGTTACTTTTTCTATCATTTCAGTTGGTAAACCTGCTCTAAGCATTTCGATTGCAATTTCAATTTTTTCTTGCTTTTTACCCTCTTCAATTCCTTGCTTTTTACCTTCCTCTATTCCTTGCTTTTTACCTTCTTTTAGACCTCGTTCTATGCCTTCTTCAATTCCTTGTTTTATTCCTTTCTCTTTTATTATTGATAACATTTCTTTTTTGCTTTCTGCTATTTTCATAGCTCGCATGGTTGCTGCATCAAGTTTTTCGTATTCTATTAAGTCTACTGTTTTGGAA